>Ga0209167_10001364_pt1 | contig 14590 bp, 13 predicted proteins | sample Coa_R1_9_FD_187154 | JGI IMG/M metagenome (GOLD analysis project Ga0209167, IMG submission 187154) | Surface soil microbial communities from Centralia Pennsylvania, which are recovering from an underground coalmine fire - Coalmine... | ecosystem: Environmental > Terrestrial > Soil >... | reverse complement strand
GTTCCCGGCAGAACTGGGCATAAGCAGCCGGCGACGACGTCGTGCCGCAGCGCTCTAGAAATCTAGTGTACGCAGCCTCGTCGAAGATCTCGCGCAGCGCGGCCAAGAAAACTGACAGAGCATCGCGCATCCGATTCATGCCTGGTCCTCCACTAAACGCGTCATCACGAACGGAGTTTCCTTCACTCGCGCCTCTTCCCTTCCGTTGAAGATGGCAATCCAGTGCCTCCCGGACTCAAGGAGGACCAATGCCACCATCACGACGAGAATCGCCGTAACCGCCGCATCGAGCTGATTATTGAAAATGAGGCGGGGCGTCGCCGCCGTAGCCGCGCCTGCCGCCAGCGCCCGGGCCTGCGCCAGAAATCCAATCCGCGGACTGGGATCGAAAACCTTGTGCCAGGACGCGGTGAAAGTCACGGCCACCAGCCACATCAAGGGCACAAGCGTAACCAGCGCATACTTCTCGCGGTGCATCTTGATGATGATGGTCGTCGCCACGCACAGGGCTACGATCGCCAGCAGCTGGTTGGCGATCCCGAACAGCGGCCAAAGCGAGTTAATCCCGCCCAGCGGGTCCTTCACGCCCTGCCAGAGGAAAAATCCCCACGCGCCTACAATCAGCGCGCTGGTAGCCAGAATCGAAGGATACCAACTGGTTCGGCCCAGGGGCTTATAGATGTGCCCCAGCGCATCCTGCACCATGAAGCGGGCGACGCGCGTACCGGCATCCAGAACCGTCAGAATGAACAGCGATTCAAACATCACGGCAAAGTGGTACCACAGACCCATGACGGTTTCTCCCCCCAGACTCTGGGAGAAGATATGCGCCATGCCCACCGCGAAGGCCGGAGCGCCGCCGGTACGGTTGAGCAACGTCTGCTCGCCGACGGCATGGGCCAGCGTCTGCATGTCGGCGGCGGTCACGGGAAATCCCCACGAGGAAATGGTCTGAGTGGCCGCGGCGGCGCCCTGCCCGACGATGCCCGCCGGGCTGTTGATGGCGAAATAGACTCCGGGCTGCAGCACGCAAGCCGCGATGATCGCCATGATCGCCACGGCGGATTCCGCCATCATGGCTCCGTAACCGACGATGCGCGTTTCCGTCTCGCGGGCAATCAGCTTGGGCGTAGTGCCGCTCGAGATAAGCGAATGGAATCCGCTGATCGCTCCGCAGGCGATGGTGATGAAGGCGAACGGGAAGATTTTTCCGGCGAACACCGGGCCGGTTCCATCCGAAAACCGGGTCAGAGCCGGCATATGCAGCGTGGGATGCAGCGCGACGATCCCGATGCCCAGCAGTCCAATCGTGCCCAGCTTCACGAACGTGCTGAGATAGTCGCGCGGAGCCAGCAGCAGCCACACCGGGAGCGCCGAAGCGGCAAAACCGTAAACAATGATTAGAATCGCCAGCGTCGGACCGCGGAGCGTAAACATCTCCGCCACGGCGGGCGTGCGCGACGCCCATTGTCCACCCCAGATCGCGAGCAGCACCAGGATGAAGCCCATCGCCGAAACTTCGATGACCTTGCCGGGGCGAATCCGTCTCAGGTAGATCCCCATCAGGATCGCGATGGGAATGGTCATCGCAATCGTGAACGTTCCCCACGGGCTGTCTTTGAGCGCATTCACCACGATCAGCGCCGCCACGGCCAGAAGAATCACGAGAATTGCAATCACCGCCGTGTAGGCGACGAAGCCGCCGACCCGTCCGATTTCCTCCTTGGCCATCTCGGTCAAGGATTTGCCGTCCCGGCGTACCGAGAAAAGTAGAATCACGAAGTCCTGCACGCATCCCGCGAAGATGGCCCCGGCAAGCACCCAGAGCGTTCCCGGAAGATAGCCAAACTGCGCCGCCAGAACTGGTCCCACTAGCGGCCCGGGACCCGCGATGGCCGCGAAATGGTGCCCGAATACAACCCACTTGTTGGTGACCAGGAAGTCCCGCCCGTTTTCCAGACGTTCCGCCGGCGTGGCCCGCAGCGCATCAAGGGCCAGGATGCGGGCCGCAATGAATTTGCTGTAGAAGCGATAACCGATGGCATAACAGCAGGTTGCGGCGACTACCAGCCATAGGGCGTTGATCGGTTCGCCGCGATGGAAGGCGACCACTCCAACCGCCGCCGCGCCAAGCAGCGCCACAGCACCCCAAAGTGCAACCGCTAGCGGCTTGTTCATTCCGTTTTTCCCGACTCCGTCGAGCATTGTGGCGAATCCCGGCGTGGAGTGCAAATCGTCGGGGGATCTTCTTCGCTCCGCCCAACCCGCGTTCCATCAATAGCACACATAAGAATTTTGAATTTCCCGACCGCAAAATCCGGGGCTAACATGCATCCTAATCCTGCTCGCCGTTTGGAGGCTCTCATGAAAGCCACGCTCGCCAAAGCACTGCTCGCCAAAGCAACGCTGGCCGCCGCGTCTCTGTGCCTGTGCTTGTCTCCGGCTTCGGCGTTCGCGCAGAAGAGCACGAGCCAGGCGGTGACTGCAGCCGCCGCCTCGGAGCGGCCGCTGATCGTCTCCGGGAAAGTTAGCGCTGACGGAAAAAGTTTGCTCACCGACATTGATTCGGAATGGACGGTCACCAACGCCGACACTTTGAAGGGCCATGAGGGTCGCCTGGTCACAGTTAAATGCTACGTGGACACCGAAAGAAATCGCCTTCAGGTTCTTACCGTACGTCGGGTCGCAAGTGAAATGAGTTCTGCGGTCCGGCAGTCCGATTCCGCCTTCCGCCGCTAGCTTTGCATCTCCCGCGCGTGGCCGGTTTTTCGCGGGCCGACCCTGCAGCTTGCTTCAATTTGATGTTACCCTAGTATTTCTGAAGCTTTGCAACCCGCGTCTGGGGCGCGCTCGGCTGCAATTTGGTAGTTTTCCTTCCGAACTCTTGCTGAGGAGCGAGCTAATGAAAGTTGGTATGTTAACCGGCGGGGGAGACTGCCCCGGCCTTAATGCTGTTATTCGCGCCATCGTTCGCAAGGGAGTCTTTCACTATCACGACGAATTTGCGGGCTTTCTGGAAGGCTGGCGCGGACTCCTGGAAGACAAGAGCACCGTACTTGACCTCGAAGCCGTCAGTGGGATCCTGCCTCGCGGCGGCACCATTCTACGCACTTCGCGGACGAATCCTTCCAAGCGCCCTGACGGGATTGACCGCTGCATCGCTGCCCTGGAAAAAAGCTCGGTCGAAGCCCTGATTGCCATTGGGGGCGATGACACCCTGTCCGTCGCCCAGAAACTATATGAGCGGGGAGTCAAAGTTATCGGCGTTCCCAAGACGATTGATAACGATCTGGGCGGCACCGATTACACTTTCGGCTTCGATACTGCCTGCAACGTAGTGTGCGAGGCGATCGACCGCGTACATACCACCGCCGAGGCGCATAACCGCGTGATGGTCGTGGAAGTCATGGGCCGCGATGCCGGCTGGATTGCCTTGTACAGCGGCATCGCCGGCGGCGCCGATGTAATCCTGATCCCCGAACGGCCGTTCGATGTGGACAAAGTTGCCGACTCCATCCGTCAGCGGCACGAACGGGGACGCTATTTCTCGATTGTCGTAGTGGCGGAAGGCGCCAAGTTCGCGTCAGAGTCAGGTGACGGCGCTCCCATCTTGCAGGACATGGGAAAAGACGAATTCGGGCACGCCAAACTGGGGGGAGTCGCCAATATTCTGGCTCGCGAAATCGAGAAGCGCACCGGATTCGAGACTCGCGCTGTCGTGCTGGGGCATATCCAGCGCGGAGGGTCCCCCAGCGCTTTCGACCGGGTGCTGGCCACGCGCTACGGACTGGGCGCTATTGACATGGTTCATCGCGGCGAATTCGGCTGCATGGCCGCGCTGCGCGCCAACAAAATCGTTTCTATTCCGCTGAAGGACGCGATTGCCCGCAATCGCGTGGTAGACAACGAAATGATCGAGATCGTGGACGGCCTTTTCGAGGAGATCGGGGTCAAGGAAGCCGCTGGCCGATAACGCCTGCCGAAGAACGCGGCCGGTCCGGGCCTTCGCTCGCGAATGCGGGCGAAGGCTTTCTACTTTTTGCCCTCCAGTTGGGATACATTGAAGAGCGATTGCCTGCGCCACGATGCAGACCATCTACTTCCGCCTGGCCCCTACGCTGCTTCCGCTGATCGAGTTGGCGCTGATGCTTGGGGCGGCGCTGCTGATCATCCGATCCGCCAGACGGCCCCTCCCGCGCGCCGAAAGTGCGCTCGATCAGGCGTTCGATCGCGGCTTTCAGATTCTCGCTGGAGAGCGGAAATTCGCCCCTCTCGTCATCGGACTGGCGGTGGTTCTCACGCGAATTTGCCTGATCCCCGTGCTCGGCGTTCCTCAGCCGAGATTCCACGACGAATTCAGCTACCTGCTCGCGGCCGACACGTTTGCCCACGGGCGAGTTACCAATCCCACGCATCCCATGTGGGTTTTCTTTGAAACTTTCCACGAGATCCAGCAGCCGACCTACATGTCCATGTATCCCCCGGCCCACGGGTTGGCGCTCGCCGCAGGACAGCTTCTGGGAAATCCTTGGATCGGCCAACTTCTGGCGACCAGCGCAATGTGCGCTGCACTCTGCTGGATGCTGCAGGGCTGGATGCCCGCACGCTGGGCGCTGTTTGGCGGACTTCTCGCCGCCCTAAGGCTTGGTCTGCTCAGCTATTGGATGAACGGCTACTGGTGCGCTTCCGTTCCAGCCTTGGCCGGAGCGCTGGTTCTCGGAGCGTGGCCGCGGATTCGCAAGCGACCGTCTGTCCGTCAATCTCTGATTTTGGCGATCGGGCTGGTAATTCTCGCGAACAGTCGTCCGTATGAAGGACTCTTGTTCTCACTGCCGGTTGCGGTGGCGATGTTTACATGGCTAGCGCGCGCCAAGCCCGAGATACGAAAGCGAGGGTTCGCTCGGGTTGCGCTTCCCATCACGGCGGTGCTCATAGTAGGCGCGTTCGCGACCGGCGCCTACTACCGGCGCGTTACTGGTTCGCCCTTCCGCATGACGTATCAGATAGAGCGGGCTCAATATTCTCCGGCGCCGTATTTTATTTGGCAAAGACCCGGCCCCATGCCTGTCTATCACCACGCCGTGCTGCAAGCTTACTATCAGAGCGAACTCGACGACTTTAATCGCAACCGCACGCTGTCGGGATACCTGTTCAGGGCCGCGCAGAAAGCCGCCAATTGGTGGCGAATCTATCTCGGTCCCCTGCTGACAGTTCCGCTGCTCGCTGCCCCAGCCGTTGTGCGTCGGCACAAGATGCTTTTGCCACTCGCCATCTGCGGAACCATGGTCGCGGGATTCTCCGTGCAGACCTGGACCCTGGCTCACTACTTTTCTCCCGCCACCGGTGCGCTTTACATTCTGCTGATGCAGGCCATTCGCGAACTTCGTCAGTGGCGAGTTCGCAGCGGTTTCGGGCCGGCGATGGTTTCAGCCATCCCTCTGCTGGCCTGTTCCATGATTGTTGTGCGCATCGCCGCTGCCGTCACGCATACGCCGATCGAACCTGCATGGCCCAGAGGGAACATCGAGCGGGCATCGGTGGTACGGCAGTTGGAATCCATACCCGGCCGTCACCTCGTTTTCGTTCGCTATGACGCCGATCATGATCTGAATCAGGAGTGGGTCTGGAACCGGGCTGAGATTGATGAAGCAAAGGTCGTTTGGGCACGCGACATGGGAGCCCCGGCCGATCGCAAACTGGTTAACTACTTCAAAGACCGAGCTGTCTGGACGATCAATCCCGACGACGAGCCGTTAAAGCTTGACCCAGTTTCTTCTACGCCAGCTGAGCCAGGTCCTTCGGCTGTGACGGCGCCATGAGTTTCAGCCGCGGAGTCTGACCCCGAAGAATGTTGCCGAGGAGGCGTGAGCTGCCAGCATCGAATCAGGCCAGTTCTAGCGGATGGTTGACCGCGCGCCGCCTGAGAGCGCACGCGTTGATCTTCGCGATTTCTCTCTGGGGTGTCTACGCCTGGCAACTCTCCACGCCCGGACTGCGCGACCGTAGCGGCAACCTCAAGGGAACCGACTTCCTCCACTTTTACACACTCGGCTTGCTGGCCAACGAGCATCGCGGTACCGATCTTTACGAAATGGGTCCGCAGGCCCAAATGGCGGCCGAGCATGTCCCGCAGGCGGCGGGAATCCGGTATCTGCCACTCTATCCTCCGCAAGTTTCGCTGCTGTTCGCGCCGCTGGCTCGACTGCCATACGGCCACGCCATGGCTGTTTGGTGGACGGTCTCGGCGCTTCTCTATGGAATCTGCTGCTATGCATTCTGGGCCAGGTGTCCGAATCTCGCACGCTATGGCGGGATCGTGGTGCTCGCGGCGCTGGGATATCCCGCGTTCTTTCACCTCATCGCATGGGGGCAAACTTCGGCGCTAGCGCTAGCCTGCTTCACAGGAATGTTTTTGCTGCTCCGCCGGAAACATGGATTTCTTGCGGGTCTTCTTCTGGGATGCCTCGCGTTCAAGCCCCAACTGGCGCTGGGACCGACCTTGGTTCTTCTGTTAGCCGGAAACTGGACAATACTGGCCGGAGCGGTTCTATCCGCAGCAGCGCAGTTCGCAGTCGCCGTCGCATTCTATGGATCCCAGCCACTCATCCGCTGGATTGAATGCCTGCGCAGCACGCCTTCGCTGTTGCCGCTGCTCGAACCTAAGCCTTACCAGACGCACTGCCTGCGGACCTTCTGGAGCATGCTCGCCCCCTGGCCCGGCGTTGCCTTCGTTCTCTATCTTCTCAGCGCAGCCGCGGCAATCGCGATCGCGGCCGTCATCTGGCGCCGCAACCGAGAAACAGACATGGGAATTGGCTTTTCTGCCTTACTGCTGATTTCCGTTCTCGTCGCACCCCATCTTACGGTTTATGACTTGGTGATTCTGGTTCCGGCGATTCTGCTCCTAGCCAATCGCATCATCGCATCACCCGAGCAACCCGCAGCGCGCCGCCTCGGCGTTGTGCTCTATCTGGTCTATGCGCTGCCGCTGCTGGGCCCGCTGGCCCGCTGGACGCACTTGCAACTCTCGGTAATTGCGATGTCGGTCTGCCTGATTGGGATCTGGAAATGGACTTCTCGCGAGACACCGGCTTCGCCTCCTGCAGCATCATCGTAAAGCGGCCGTTCAATGGTTGCCGAAGAGAAACTCCAGCGCTTCCGGGAATCGTCTGGCCCACGATGCCTCGTTGTGCGAAGCCCCTTCTTCGATGACGACGCGAAGGCGCGAATCGTCGAGCCCGGCGTGCCGAATGATACCGGCTAATTCTCTAACATCATCCACGGTGCTCTGATCGCGTTCTTTGCGGCCCGTTTCCGCCGTTCCGACGCCGAGGTAAATTTTTCCTGTCCAGTGGCCGAGGTTGCGGCTTTCGCGAATTGCCTGCCGGTTTGACGCCCACAATGAAGGACTCTCAAGCAACAACCTGCCAAACACTCCCGGACGCACATCGGCTGTATAGAGGGCAATCAGCGCCCCGAGCGACGATCCGCCCAGACCTGTATTCTCCGGTCCAGTGGCCACGCGATAATTCCGCGCCACGAAGGGCATGATCTCCTTGATCAGAAAGTCGGGATAGCGATTGCCACGAGCGCGCAACATCATGGGATGCAGGGAGCGGTGCGGCATATACTCGCGAATGCGCGCCCGGCCGGTATTGTCCACGCCCACCAGAATCATCGGCGGAATCGCGCCCGAACGAATCAGGCGGTCGGCCGTTTCGTCCGCCTGCCACTCGACGCCGGCGAAGGCGCTCGACGACTCGAACAGATTCTGCCCGTCGTTCAGATAGAGGACTGAATAACGGCGACCGGCGTTTTCGGCATCGTCGTATCCCGGTGGCAACCACACCCGCACAAACCGGGTATTGCGGAAGGTCCGGCTGCGGAACGGGTGCAGGCGCAGATCGCCGGTCGCGGATTCCCCTCGAATAAACGGGGAGGCTTCCTGGCTGTCAGTTGTCTGGGTTGGCGCCATCAGGAAAGGATCTGTTTCAAGAATACATCGGAGCGCGGCTTCACGCACTTCCACTCTTGCTTTTCATCTTGATCGCAACCGCCAAAATTGTAATCAGAGCAATCAGGGTTAGCGATATCAGACACAAGATGCACCAGGTTTCGAGCACGAAGCCCTCGACATAGGTGAGATACAGCGCGAAGGCCAGCCCGGCACATGCCGCTCCCAGCAGGCGAAGCGGCGTCTCCGGCCGGGATTTCCACGCGGTGGAGAAAAGCAGCAGGATTCCATAACCGGCCATGCCGATCCCTGCCACCGGAATGCCCACGATGCTCGAATACTCGCTGCGGTTCACGATATCGCAGCTGAACTTTTCGCTGAAATCGCAGAATTGAGTTGAGGACTTGGCATAGTGGCGCTGTAACGACACCGCTGAAACGATAACTCCCGCCATGGCCAGCGCGGCGATCAGCGCAAACAGCCAGGAAGGACCAACTGAAGACGGAGGCAAAGTTTGCGTCACGGCAGGCTGCATCCCGTCTTCTCGCTCAGGGCTTCCAGTGACAACTCGCCTTCTTTCGGCGGATCCATTCCGAACTGCCAACTCGGAAACAACTTCACGCCGGCCACCTTGCACTCCGGAGCCAGTTCCTTCGATCCCTTGATGGCGCATTCGACGTAGGGCACGTACTTGAAAGCCGCTCCAAATTCGTGCTTCTGATCCAGGCAATGGGGACACCAGTAAAGTCCGTACATCCTGGCCTGCTTGGTGGCCAGACACTTGGCGAAGCTATCGTACTTATGATTGCGGTAGTACCAACCACCAAGGTAAGCGCCAGCCAGCAGCAGCACGATAATTCCCCAGGTCAGCGCCTTCTTTGCCGGGCCCTGATCGGAACTCTGGTTTTCGCGCTGCTTTTGCCTTTCCCGCCGCTGATCTGACATATTCGGTTTTATATCACGGGCGCGCGGACTCCGGGGTCACGCCGCTACCTGCAGCGCTCCCGGGAGCACGTCAATCTGCTCGCAATGCAGCGTTAGTACTTCCCCGTCCACCATCACGTCCACCGGCGCATCGAGACTGAACTCGATCGAACGGGCCGCCTTTCGTTCCGCCAGAGGATGCTCGATGTGGGTTCCGTCATAAAGCGTCGGCAAGTTGCGGATCAGGCCCAGCCGTCCAATCGGCCCCCAGCGAACGTATTCAATCAATCCATCGCCGATGTCGGCTTTGGGCGCGATCATCATCGTGCCGCCGGTGAACTTGCTGTTGTTGAAGGTCAGGAAAAGGCAGCGTCGATTGTCGAAGTCGGCTTCTCCCGCGACGCGAACCGGAAACGGCCGTCGCCGGAAGCGGGCCAGCGTCAGAAAAATAGATGCCACATAGCCGGGCTCTCCCCACGCGCTGAACCGCCGCGCGCGCAGCGTGGCAACATCGGCGGCGAACCCTACGCTGAGAAGATTGATGTAGTGCAGGACGCCTTCCCGGTGGCGCAGGCGCATCACATCGCATGTCCGGGTGCGCCCGGAAACGAGGACCTCAATGGCGTGCTCTACGCCGCGATCGCTGAAATCACGGAGAAACGAATTGCCCGTTCCCAGCGGCAGAAAGCCGAGCGTCGGCGGATCAGCTCCGACGGCATCAGGAAAGAGGCCGTTCACAATCTCGTAGGAAGTCCCATCGCCACCGACGGCAATGAACCGCCGCGCGCCGAGCCGGTAAGCCTCTCGGGCGATCTGGCTGGCTTCGCCGGGGCGAGCGGTCTCCTTCGTTTCCACCGCAACGCCACCGGAACGCAGTCGTGCCAGCGCATCAGGCAGGAGCCGCAGACTGCGGCCGCCGCCCGCAGCCGGGTTCACGATAGCCAGGTAGGATTGCCCCAAGCTCTTGCTCACGTTTCAGATTTCATCCAAGCAGGTTCGTGTCCCGCCATCGTCAAGTCATCACAGCGCTACGACTGCTTTTCTGTCTACCGACTTGCCAATCTCTTCGGCAAGCATCTGGCGCTTGATCTTCATGGTTGCGGTCCGGGGAAAATCCTTGCCCCAGACCAGATATCCGCCAACACGCTTGTAATCGGGCAGGCGCCGGTTGCGGGCGACCATCTCCTGCACGAGACCGCTGTCCAGTTGCTGACTCGAATCCAGGCGCAGGACCAGTAACAGGCTCTCGCGGCCGAGATGCTTCCTGGGCCAGACGTAATTCGCGGCAAAGATGCAGTGCTCCTTCACCGCCAAGCCGTCGAATATGTTCTCGATGTCCTCGGGGTAGATATTCTTGCCGCCCTCGGTCACGATCATGTTCTTCTTGCGTCCGAAAAGCTGAAGATGACCTTTGCCGTCGAGTCGTCCGAGGTCGCCGGTCAAGAGCCAGCCTTCAACGATGGTCTCGAGCGTAAGCTCAGGGTCGTCCAGGTAGTGGGACATGATTGTCTTGCTGTGCGCCACCACCTCTCCGACTCCCTCGTCGTTCGGATTCAGGATGCGCACATCCACGCCCGGCAGGGGTTTGCCGACCGTATCCGCGCGAAAGGGTTTGAGATCGTTGAGCGTGAGCACCGTACCGGCTTCAGTGAGGCCATAGCCGTTTACGACCGGCAATCCGAGGTCGTAGAAGAACTGCATCGTGCTCGGCTCGAGGAAAGCCCCGCCGGTAAAAAACGCCAGCAACTGTCCTCCGAACGCGCGGTGTACGCCGGGAAGGAGTCTGCGGCTGAGCTTGACTTTCGCGCGGTTGCGGGTGAGGAGCCGGTTCGTCGCAATCATCGAGTTGAGGAGCGCCCGCTTCCATTTTGGCAGCTCGTCGAACTTTGCCCGCAGTCCGCGCTCGAGATTTTTCAGGATCATCGGCACCAGCGCAACATAGGCGATCCGGTAGCGCACGAACGCATCGCGCACAAACTCCGGCCGCAGCGTGCGCAGATGAACGACACACGCCCCGCACACAAAAGGACCAATGAACCCGACCATGAAATCAATCGCATGATTCGTTGGCAAGATGCTCAGGTAGCGGACTCCGGGCCAGAACGGGAACCAAGCGGTCAGCGCACGGCATTGCTCGATATAGTTCTCATGCGTCAGAACGCAGCCCTTCGGCCGGCCGCCCGTCCCGGAGGAATAGACGATGCAGGCCACATCCTCGCGCCGCCGGGCGATGAAGTCCGGAGCACCCTTGCGTTTGAAGTCCTCCCAGCGGAATGCGCCTGAGAGTTCCGCGCCGGCCGGGGCCTCGGTGACGAGCACCAGACGCGTCCCGATCTTCTGGAAATCCGGTTCCTGCGTAATCGCACGCCAAAGGTGATACTCCACGACCAGCACCTTGGCCTTGCTGTGCGCCAACAGTTGCAGGTGTTCTGACGCCGTGAGTTTGTAGTCGAGAGGAACCAGCACGCCGCCGCAATAGAAAACGGCATAAGCCGAAATCAGCCATTTCGACTGATTGGTCATGATGATGGCGGCGCGATCGCCGGGATCGAAATCGGCGTCTTCGAGAGCGCGGGCCAGAGGTAATGCAATCTCTTTGAAGTCCGAATAGGTTAGCCGGACTTTCTCCCGGTCGCGGTCGGCTTCGATCAGGCAGAGTTCGCCGGAGAATTGATCGAGCGCATCGCGCAGAGCCTCACCCAAACAGCTATATCTGCGGAGGTCAAGCATCAGTGGATATTTTCTGTTCGCCGGATTCGGCGATCGTGCATTGCCAGGGCTTCCCGCTTCGTTCGCTTCGATTCGCCAAACGCGAGACGCCGGTCACAAACGGGACTGAATCCTGCCGGCCAGGGTGCGGAAATCGCTCACGCCCTGCAATTCATAGTCGGGCAACTCGACATGAAAATGGTTTTCCAGTTTCGTGAGCAGGTCGAGCGCCTGCAGGCTGTCAATCCGCAGCACTTTGAAAAAGTCGTCGTCAGGCGAGAGCTTCGACCGTGCAACCTTGAAGTGATCGGCGGCCAGATTCAGGATCTCTTCCAGTGTATTTTCCATGGTCTGCATAAGCGCCAATTCTAATTCAGATTCGACTACGGCAAATATGGCTGTGCGTCGGTGCTCTCGACAAATTTCTTCAGTCCGGCTTCCACTGCAGGCCGCGAAAACAGTTCGCAGAATAGGTCTATTTCGCGCCGCAGGTCGTCATACGGAATCGGCTTGATAAACCGCTTCGCCTCGATGGCCGTGCGGCGGTCAAATTTGGCCAACTGCGCGGCGGTTGCGCGCGCTGCGCGAAGCGCTTCTCCCTCCCCAACCACCTGGCTGACCAGCCCGCTCTGCTGTGCCTTGGTCGAGTTGAAGCTGCGCCCGGTGAGCAGTAGATCTCGGACTACTGCGTTACCCAGGTCGCGCTTCAGGCGCGGAATGCCGCCGAATCCCGGAATCAGGCCCAGGCGCAATTCCGGGAAGCAGAAACGGGCGAGTTTGTCGGCAATGATCAGATCGCAAGCCAGGGCGAGCTCGAAACCGCCGCCGAACGTCACTCCGTGGACGGCGGCGATGGTCGTAAGCGGCGAAGCGTCGAGGCGGTTCAACACGGCGTGAATGCGCGTCAGAAAATCGCGGACGCCGCTGATCGCGGCAGACTTCTCCAGGCTTCGCGAGCGCTCGTAGAGCTCACGCAGATCGGCTCCCGCGCAGAAGCCGGGCTTCATTTCGCTGAATATGATTAACGCGTGCGCCTGCGATTCGAGATCGTCGAGGGCCGCCGCGAACTTTTCCAGTTCTTCCAGCGATAACGATCCGATCTCGTTGCAGGGAACGCGGTGCAGCGCCAGCTCGACGACGCCATTCTGGAGAGTCCAGGACATGACTTCGCCGCGAAACTGCTGCGTCTTCGGACTGCGCTCTTTGACCGTTTCCTTCATACCGCCGCCTTCACCCGGTACATATCCTCGATCTCGCTTCGCAAACGCGAGGCGATCACGTCGCGTTTCAATTTGCCGTTCGCGGTAAGCATTCCGCTCTCAATCGTGAACGGCTCCGGCCGGATGCAGAACGCGCGGACCTGCTTATAGTGCGGCAGTTCCTGGTTCACGGCGTCAAGCGCGCTCTGCACCTGCGCCTCCGTCACATTCCCGGTGACAATCGCAGAGAGATACCCCCGGCCGTTGCCCACGATCACGACCTGTTGTGCCGACGGCAACAGCTGAGCGATCGGCTCCTCGATCGTTTCCGGCGCGATCTTGTGTCCGGAACCCAGCACAATCAGGTTCTTGATCCGGCCCACAATCCGCCAGTTGCCGGCAGCGTCCATTTCACCCTGATCGCCAGTGTGAAACCACCCGTCGCGCAGCACTTCCGCCGTCTGCTGCGGGCGATTCCAGTATCCGGGAAAAACATTAGGCCCCCGCACCACAATCTCGTCATTCTCACCGAGTCTTAATTCGATGCCCGGAATCGCCGGGCCGACTCGGGCCGGCGCCGGGTTGGCCGGATCGTCCATCGTGCAGATGCCGGTCGTCTCCGTCAGGCCGTAAACCTGGAACACGGGAATGCCTAGCATTTTGAAGTAATCCTGCGTTTCCGGCGTGAGTGGCGCCGAGCCGCTGATCAACGCCTTCAGATTCTTGCCAACCATTTTCTTTCGAATCGTCGGAAAGACCACGGTCCTGGCCAGCCAGAGCCGCATCGCGTCGCCCGACGAACGCTTTTCGACCGGCTTTGACCAGGCGGCCTTTGCCTGCGAATAAACCATGGCCACCAGGCCGCCTTTCTTACCGATCTGATCGTCCACGCCGCGGCGCATACGCTCGAGCAATTGCGGGACGTTCAAGAAATAATGCGGCTCGACCGCCGGCATATCCGTCGGAATTTTGGTCAGATCCATATTCAGCGTGACCAGGCTCCCGCGCAGCATGAAGGTCAGCACGGCAATCCAGGAAGCACAGAAACTCAAAGGCAGGTAATGAAAAACCCGGTCCTGTCCCGATCGCCCTCCCATGAGTTGATCCAGGCGCTGGGAGGTGCAGCCCAGCATGAATCCGACGTTCGCGGCGGTGAGCACCACTCCCTTGGCCTCACCGGACGTTCCCGAAGTGTAGATGATCGTAACCGGACTCTCGTCGCGCACCTGCAGCCGGTCGAGTTGCGCGCCTTCGACACCGGCGCAGACGTCATCCATCAGTAGGAGCGGGAAGTCCGCTCCCGCAGCGCGTACAGCATCCCGCAAGTTCGCATCGCCGCAGCACACCAGCGACGGACCGCTGTCTTTCATCATGGCCACCAGTTCCGCCGGAGCCTGGCGAAAATAGAGCGGCACCACGATCAGGCCTTCCGCCGTTGCCGCCAGATCCACGGCAAGCCAGCGGATGCTGTTAGCGGCCAGCAAACCGAAGCGGTCGCCTTTTTTTAATCCCTTCGAGGCGAGGAAGCTCCGGGCTTTAGCGACCAGTTCGAGAAGCTGCGCCCCGGTCACGCCCTGCGTCTGGCCGTCACGAATCTCCTGCAACACGGTGCGGTCAGCGCCGGCCTTGAGTTGCGCGAAGATGTCTCCAAGGAAAGGCATATCGGGTCGGGCTCAGCTGTAAGCCGCTACCAGTTGCCGCAACTCCGGATTCATCGGCGGCAGGTAATCTTCCCAGCTCCACTGACCGCGCCGGGTGGGAAATTCCGGATACCGCTTCTGAACTTCCTCTTCAAAATACACAC
>Ga0209167_10001360_pt1 | contig 14616 bp, 13 predicted proteins | sample Coa_R1_9_FD_187154 | JGI IMG/M metagenome (GOLD analysis project Ga0209167, IMG submission 187154) | Surface soil microbial communities from Centralia Pennsylvania, which are recovering from an underground coalmine fire - Coalmine... | ecosystem: Environmental > Terrestrial > Soil >... | reverse complement strand
TCTGGATTGCCGCTACGTTTGCGGCGACCAGAAGCTCTACGACCGCTTGCGCGCGCGCGTCCTTCCGGCGATGGTGAGCCGCGAAGCTGAGTCGCTGATGCAGGAGCTGACGGGCCTCGCGCGTTCGCATGCAATAGGAGTCGAACTGGCATCCTGGCTGCCGAATGCCGGGTTTGCGATCGCGGGAATCGTCATGATCGCGCGCATGGAATCGCCCGGCGACCGCGACTGGCTCGGCGCCATGCGGCAGACGTTAACGGCATGGTTCTCGCGGCTCTCGAACAAAGTGGCCATTCAACGCGAATCCGTTGCCGCCAGAGGCATCAAGCTCGCTCTGTTTCAGATACTCGACAGCTACGTGTTGTCGAATTTCCTTTTTTATTTCCTCGTGACGCTTTTTTGCCTGGTCGCCATGTCTCAGGTATATACATTTTTTGAGCTGCTCGGCGACATCGTCAAGAACAACGTTCCGATGTCGCACGTAGTGAAGTATCACTTCTATCTCACGCCGAGCCTGATTTACACAACCCTGCCTATCGCGGTGCTGGTCTCGATCCTGGCCACCTTCGGAGTGATGACCAAAAATAACGAAGTGACCGCGTTCAAGGCCTGCGGCATCAGCGTCCGGCGCCTCGGATTGCCCGTGCTGCTGATGAGCTGCGCGCTCAGCGCTTTCGTCTTCGCGTTCGATTATTCTTACATTCCGCAGGCCAACCAGATACAGGATGAGATTCTGAACGAAATCAAAGGCCGTCCGACGCAGACTTACCTGCATCCGGAACGTAAGTGGATCAAGCACGATTACCGGATCTTTTACTTCAAATACTTCGACGCGTCGGAGAAGTTGATGGTCGAGCCTTATGTTTTCGAACTCGATCCGAAGACATTCCAACTGGTGCGCGAGATCAGCGCAAACCGCGCCCGCTGGCAGCAGAACATCAATGCCTGGGTTTGGGAAAAGGGTGCGGCCAAAGACATCTGCGGCGTGGACGAGTGTAAGGTCCAGAACTTCACGGTGACTACCTTTCCGGAAATTACCGAGACGCCCAACGACTTCCTCAAGGAGGTCAAGCAGGACAAGCAGATGAACTATGCCGAGCTGGCGAGCTATATCAAGTCTCTGCAGGAGAGCGGTTTCGACACAGTGAAGCTGCATGTGCAGTATTACAAGAAGTTTGCCGTTCCCGTGTTCGCCCTGATCATGGCGTTGATCTCCGTGCCTTTCGGATTTCTGGTAGGGAACCGGGGCGCAATGACCGGAATCGGCGTAGGCATGGCGGTCGCCATGACTTATCTCGCCACCGGGCTTCTGTTCGACCAGTTCGGCAACGTCAACCTTCTTCCCGCGGCGGTGGCGGCGTGGGCGCCGGACGCTTTGTTTTCGATTGCCGGCTTATACCTTATGCTGCGCATGAGGAGTTAGAGAACGCGGCTGAAGCCGCGTGTACCTCGCTATAATGGGCTTCAGCGGCAGATGCTGGACATCAAGAAAAAACTTCAGGAAGAGATCACCGCGCTCGAGTACGAGCTGCGCAATGAGCTGCCGCGCGAGATTCTTAAGGCGCGGGCTCACGGCGATCTGAGCGAAAACGCCGAGTACCACGCAGCCAAGGAGCGCCAGGGTCTGGTGAATGCCCGCCTCGGTCACCTGCAGAAACGCCTGGCCGATTTCTCGATGATCGATATGACCAGGATCCCCCACGATCGCGTGGGCCTGGGGTCTCGCGTCGTGGTGCTCGACGTTAAAACCAATGCGGAGATCACTTATACGCTGGTCACCAGCGAGGAGGCCGACGCCGCTCGGGGAAAGATCTCGACGGCTTCCCCGATCGGCAAGTCGCTGTTGGGCAAAGAGGTCGGCGATACGGTGAAGATGCAGGCGCCTGGCGGTACCAAAGAGCTGGAGATTCTGGAGCTGCAGACGATCCACGAACTCGAGAAGTAGATGACCGTCACGCGCGTTATCGGCCGGTTTTTCGGCTGGATCATCGATGCGATCGTCGGCGCGCTGGCTTTATCGAGAGTGCACCCGAATGTTCTGACGTTCATCGGGCTGCTGATCAACATCTGGGCCGCGTTTCTCTTCGCCGCCGGCAAGTTTCGCTGGGCCGGCATTGTCGTGATCGGCGCCGGCCTCTTCGACATGGTCGATGGCCGCGTGGCGCGCGAGACCAATCGGGTCACCCGTTTCGGCGGTTTCTTCGATTCCGTGCTCGACCGCTATTCCGATCTTGGCGTCCTGGTCGGGCTGCTGGTTTTCTATGCATCGATCAACCGGTTCTTCTATGTGGTGCTGACCGCGATCGTGATGACCGGCACCGTGATGGTGAGCTACACGCGGGCGCGCGCCGAGAACACAATCCCCAGATGCAAGGTGGGCTTCCTCGAAAGGCCGGAGCGGGTGGTGCTGGTGATCATCGGGGCTTTGTTCAATCGTATGGCGCCCGTGCTTTGGGTGATCGCGGTGCTTTCCAACATCACCGTGATCAGCCGGATACTCTTCACCTGGCAGGCGACCAAACGTTTGAGGAACGCTCAGAGTTAGGAAGCCGACGAGGGCGTCGGCTGCGGACCAGGGGGTCCGCCCCACGGAGCCGCCTGCAAAGTACAATCAGCCCAGTTTGGTCTTGGATGACGCCACGTTCGCGCCTTCCGATTTCACCGGCTTCCGGTTCGCGGCGCTTCTATCCCCGGAACCCTGAGATGAACCCTGAAATCGGCGATACTGATCGGTGACGCATACCAGAAACATCGGTTGTTTGGCGTTCTTCAGCACATCGATGATCCGATCCGGCTGGTCTTCGAGATAGATATTCCGGCCATCGGTGATCAGATGGACATCGCTGTCGTTCGACACGGCATCGCTCAGCCGCTTTCCCATTTCTTTCTGGAGAAACCGCAGCACGCGCCGGATCTTCTGCAGCGAAAATCCCTTGCGGCGCAGTTCGGCTATCACGGAGACTTCCACCACTTCATTCGACAGGTAAACGCGCCGGTGACCCTCCTGACGGGGAGAAACCACGTTACGCTCGTCCCACCACTGCAGCTGGCGAAGGCTCACACCCGCGATGCGCGCAACATCGCCGCTGGTGTAGCGATCCTGCTCGGCTGCGGCAACGGGTAGCTCCTTTTTTGTTTTGAACATTTCGCGATGCCTCTGTGCTCCTGGAGCACCTAGAATTCTACCAGATCCAGGCGCGCCGGGAAATGCTTCAATTCCGCCCATGTTAACATTGAAATTCAATCCCATCCAGAGGTTTTCGTGGCCAGTAATCTCACGCGCAAAGAGCTGTTAAAGCAGGACAAGTTCACGGTCGAAGCCGAACACACCGTAGACTACCTTTCGACCCATCGCAAGGAAGTGGTTCGCTACGGCACGGTCGCGCTCGTCGTGATCGTCATCGTGGCGGCGGTGTTTTATTACCGTGGTTCCCGCGCTTCCGTCCGCGAACAGATTCTCGGCGAAGACATTGCAATGGCCAACGCGCCGGTCGGGCAGGCTCAGCCCGGCGGCCAAAGTTTCCCCACCCAGGCCGCGAAAACCGACGCCGTTACCAGGGCTTTCTCGAAGCTGGCTTCCGATTACGGCGGCTCGGAAGAAGCCTATATCGCCGAATATTACCTCGGCGGCCTGGCTTTGGACGCGGGGAACGTGGATGAGGCACGCAAGAAGCTTCAGGACGCCGCCGATCACGGTAACGTCAACTATGCCTCGCTTGCCAGGCTCGCCCTCGCCCAACTCGATTTCGCCCAAAATCGCACCTCCGACGCGGAGGTTCTGCTGAAGGGTCTGATGGATCATCCGACGGATCTGGTTTCGAAGGAGCAGGCCGAATACACTCTGGCGAAAGTGATCGCCCCAACCAGACCGGAGGAAGCGAGAAAGCTCTTCCAGCAGCTTGCCGGCGAGAAATCCGATGTCAGCCCGATCGCCCAGACGGCAATGAGCGAACTTCCGCAGAAATAGTATCCGACCCTGATGCTGGGACATCTCCGGTTCCCCGTTGAATCCTCCCACGGGCGACGCTATCCGGAGCCCGCGCATCCGTATCGCAACCCTTTCCAGCGGGACCGCGATCGAATCATCCACACCCGCGCTTTCCGCCGCCTCGAGAACAAGACGCAGGTGTTCGCCCCCGGCATCTCCGACCATTTCCGCAATCGCCTCACGCATACGATCGAGGTCTCACAAATTGCCCGTACGGCCGCGGGGGTCCTTGGACTCGATGAAGACCTCACCGAAGCGCTGGCACTGGTGCACGATGTGGGGCATCCGCCGTTCGCGCACGCGGGTGAGGAAGCGCTCAACCGCCGCATGCAGCAGTTTGGCGAACGCTTCGATCACAACATTCAGGCTTTGCGCATCGTCGAATCGCTCGAGCAGCGTTATCCCCGTTTCTCCGGCTTGAATTTGACCTTCGAGGTCCGCGAGGGCATCGTCAAGCACTCGCGCGATTTCGCGCCCGGCGAGATCCCGGAGCTCGATGAATACCTGCCCGGCCTGCGCCCTCCCCTCGAAGCGCAGTTGATCGATCTCGCGGATGAAGTGGCGTATAACGCCGCCGACCTCGACGACGCCTACGAAGCCGGCTTGCTGACGCCGGATCTCATCGCCGCTGCCGTGCCCGTCTATGCCGATCTCCTCGATACCATCGAAACGCAGTTTCCGGGAGCCACGGAGCGCGAGCGGTTTCAGGAATCGGTTCGCCAGCTAATCGACGATCAGGTTTCCGGTTTGATCAAAGGCACTCTCGACGCGGTGCAGGCCGCCGGCGTGACGGACTCTGAATCGGTTCGCCATTATCCTTCGCGGCTGATGCGCTTCACTTCGGAGGTGCGCACGACCAGCCTGCAGCTCAAGCGCTTTCTGCTGGCCAATGTTTACTCGTCCGAGGCGCTGGAGTCGGACCGGCGCGAGTCGATTGCCAAGCTGGAACGGATGTTCGATTACCTTCTGGAACATCCCGAGGGCATGTGCTTACCCGAACCTCGCGACGTCTGCGACTTCATCGCCGGGATGACCGACCGCTACTTCCTTCGTTATTACGAGACGCTGTTTGTCGCGGCTCGATAAGCACGGCAGGACGGTGCCTCGGTTTTGTCGATAGAATGAGCGCATGAATTTCCGGCTCTTCGCGTTTCTGGCGGCTTTCGCACCGGCCCTGCTCGCTGCCCCCGTATCGGGCGAAGCGGTCTACCAAAAGCGCTGTGCTTCCTGCCATGACTCGACTGCGTCGAGAGCCCCCTCACGCGATTCATTGAAGTCGCGCTCCGTTCTCAGCATTCAGCGTACCCTCGACTTCGGCATCATGTCGAACGTCGCGGGCCCTATGCGCCGGGATGAGCGTGATGCGGTCGCCACATGGCTCGGCACGGCGGGTGCGAGCTCCACGCCTCCGGCACAGGCGTTCTGCGCGGACCGCTCCGTGAAGCTGTCCGCCAATCCCGCGGGATGGAACGGATGGAGCGCCTCCAACGGCAACACGCGCTTTCAGCCCGCCGACGCGGCAGGATTGAACATCGACGGCGTGCGCCGTCTCAAGCTCAAATGGGCATACGGCTTCGATGGAGACGCCGTGGCCTTCGCCCAGCCCACCGTTCTCGATCGACAGATCTTTGTAGGCAGCGCCAGCGGTCTGGTGCAGGCCCTCGCTATGGATACCGGGTGCATCAAATGGGTTTTCCAGGCCACCGGACCGGTTCGATCCGCGATCCTCGCCGTGCCTTCCGGAAACACGCACACGCTGCTGTTTGGCGATCAGGTCGGCTGGTTTTATGCGCTCGACGCCGAGACCGGCCGCCAGCTCTGGAAGAAGCGGCCGGAGCCGCACGAATCCACCCGTCTGACCGGCGCGCCTACCGCGTATCAGGGCACCGTTTTCGTTCCTGTCTCATCATTTGAAGAGACCCGCACCCTCGATCCCGACTATCCGTGCTGCACCTTCCGCGGCAGCATCGTCGCCTACCGAATCAGCGACGGCACGCAGCTGTGGAAGACATACACGATCCCGCAAAAGGCCAAAATGACCGGCGGGAACAAATGGGGACCCTCCGGAGCCAGCGTCTGGGGATCGCCCACGCTCGACGCCAGACGCGGCCTTCTCTACGCCACCACTGGCGACAATTTTTCTTCGCCATCCTCCGCCATGAGCGATTCCGTGTTCGCGATGGAACTCGCCACCGGCCGCATCGTCTGGTTCAAACAAACGTTGCCCGGAGATGTCTGGACTTCAGGCTGTTCACAACGCGGAGACTGCCCCGGCCCCGATCACGATTACGGCTCCTCCGTACTGCTCGAAAAACTCGACAACGGCCGCGACATCCTGCTGGCCGGGCAGAAATCCGGTGTCGTCTACGCGCTCGATCCCGAAAAGAAGGGTGAAATCCTGTGGCAGGTGCGCGTCGGCAAGGGCGGCATCAACGGCGGCGTGCAGTGGGGCATGGCGAGCGATGGGCTGAAGGTCTACGCGGCGACCTCCGATCTGGTGCGGGGTGCGAGCAATCCCGACAAATCCGACCCGCTTGCGCTCCCTCCCGATCCGAAAGCCGGAGGCGGCCTGACTGCGATACGCATCTCAAACGGTGAGAAGGTCTGGTACACGCCCCCGGCTGCCTGCGGACCCAAGCCCGGCTGCAGCCCCGCCCAGTCGGGTGCGGTGACGGCCATTCCCGGCGTGGTGTTTTCCGGTTCCCTCGATGGCCATGTGCGCGCATACTCGGCCGAAGAGGGCAAGATCCTTTGGGACTTCGATACGCTCCGCGACTATCAAACCGTCAATGGCGTTCGCGCCAGTGGTGGAGCGGTTAACGGTCCCGGCCCGGTGGTGGTGGGAGGAATGGTGCTGGTGAACTCCGGCTACGGCCGCAGCGGTGGGCTGGCAGGCAACGTCCTGCTCGCGTTCGCGCCCGAATAGCCGATCTGCGCCACCAGAAAATCCACCACGCGTTCGAAAGGATCGAAGCCAAAGGTTCGGGCGATGGGTGCCCGCAGATTCGAGTTGGCATTGATGTCGTAGAAAATGAGCCGGCCGTCTTCGGCCTCCAGATACTCGATTCCACCCACGTCCAAACCTCCCGCTTCCATGAGCTGCTTTCCGGTTTCGACCGCGGCCGCAGGCACTTCGGCGTACGGAAAGAATTCGACCGGGGCCGACACGGGTGTCTCGGGAATGGCGCACTGCGAATCTCCGGATTCAGGATTGCAAACCTCGGATGGACACAAATTGAACGCACCATGTGAGATCACTCGCATGGCGTACAACAACTCACCTCCGAGGAACTCCATCCGAACGATTCCTTGCGACGGATCGACGGGGAAATATTCCTGGATCAGCAGCAAATTGTCAGGGAACCAGAGTTCCGGCTGATCCCGCAGGAGACGCCGCAATTCATCCGCGGAGTTGAGCAGATACATGCGCGCGCCGCTCCCGCCCTGTTCGGGTTTGAGGAGCGCGGGCCAGGAATCTCCCCAATGCGCCAGCGCCGTATCGACATCGTTGAAAGCCACGCTTCGCGGATGTGCAATTCCCAGCGGATGCATCAGCGCCGCCTGTGCGGACTTGCTCAGTTCCAGCCCGAAGGCGCGCGAACCGTTCAATACCCGCGCACCGCCCAATTCGAGCGAGCGCATGAGCGCGAACGCGAATGGCACCGCTCGCGTATTGCCGCGGACATACGCGCTCGGGCTGGCCTGATTGAAGTAAAGTGGAGCGTCGGGCAAATCCGAAGGATCGAAAGCCCCCCGCTTCAGGTCAAACTTTCCGAACCGGACACCGCGGCGTTCCAGCGCCGCAAACAGCGGCTTCTGCCACTCGGGGTGTTCGAACAGGACCACAAGGTCGTGCGTCACTCACGATCCCGCAGGGACGGCAAAATAGAGGACAACAAAAATCGCCGCGGCACCCGTCGCCCCAACAACGAGCTTCGATCCCAGGCTGATATCGGCCTTGATCATACCGGAGATTTCGCTGCCGAAAGCCCCGCCGCCAAGCGCGAACACCGCCAGGATGATATGCGTCTGCAACGCGCTCGGGTTGGAGAAGGCAAAAGCCAGGATGGTCGCGGCCAGAATAAAGAAGATGCCGATTGCCGCGGGAAAGTGTTTCTCCATTATTCTCCTCCAGGTCGGTGTGACGTGCAGATCGGGCAGGACGAACGTCCAATCCTGCTGCTCGAGTGCCAGTCGCCTGGTGTCGCCAAGACCATGATATTCGAAGCTTACCTCGACGATTCCGTTTTCGTTCAGCAAGGTATAAGTGGCATGACCGTCCGAATTGTCGACGCCGCCGCGATCAACCCCGTCCTCCTTGAATTTTATGTTCGCGCCCTCGACAAGATGGTTGTCCGCGTCCCGAACGTAAACCATGACTTGCCTGTTGAACGGGTTCATCAGGTGCAAATCTTCCAGGTATCGTCGCCATCTCTGCAGATGACACAGGGCATTCCGGTCGTGCCATCCGGGCAACGGGCCACCGGTGGGGCCTTAGCCCTGACGAGCGCCTCTATATCGAAGTCGAACTGGATTGAATCCTCTCCGGGAGAGAGGTTGGCGCGCCGGACCTGCCCGGCCATTGTGGCCTCCAACTGAACCGTGGCGTTTGAATCGTAGATCTCAACGGTACTCTGGCTCACGCCGGATCCCGTGAAAATCGATCCGCTGGGCCGGCCATTGATCACGATCTTCACGTCTGCCGTCGCGGGTTGCCCGTGTATATCCCTGACAGCAATCCTGACGATTCGCGCCGGTGGCCCGGTAGGCGCTTCTTCAGTACTATCCACAGGGGACATGCGTTACCTCCCGCACAAATTTCGGCTTCGTTCTGCCATTGTATACATAGAAATCACCCCGCGGCAGGCTCGCCTTTCGGCTTGTAGACGCCCCGCGCCATCAGATCCTGCATGGTGCGCTGAAAAGCCTGGATCAGCGGATGCCGCGGCGCTTCGGCGCCGAGGAGTTGAAGGTAATACGCCCCGAGGAACCAGGCCCAGATGCCGAAATTGAGCGGCAGTTGATTGCTCAATTCAATGTAGGACATGTCGAACTTGTCGGCTGGCGGTGCATAGATGGAAAGACCATTGGTTGTCTCCGCCGTGCCGCCGCCGGCAAACGCAAGGACGAGTTCGGACCATTGTTCGAGCACCTTCCGTGCGGCTTCCTGTACAGCCGGCGGGAGCGCGTGCTCGAGCAGCTTCAGGACGAATCCTTTGAGATCGACCGTTCCCGTCGCATCGAAGGCCCACGCCTTCTCCATGGCGTTGCGCACCACCGGGAACGAGGCCGGATCGGTCACGTCGAGCACCTGAACGAGCCGTACAAAAGCTTCGCTGAAAGGCGCCAGCCGCTCGGCCTTAAGGGCCGCCAGGGTGATGGCCCTCGCGGGCTTCCCTGGGCTCCGATAGAACTGACCCGTCGCGCCGACTATATATCGAGCGAGCTCTGCCGGCGACTGCGCGGGATTTCGCAGCAGCTCTGCCATGATGCTCTGGTAGGCGAAGCCTTCGCCCGGCATGGCATCTTCCGACACGACGAGCAAATCGGCCTCTCCCGCGAAATGCGCGACCGCCTCGATATTGCCCATGTAGCAGGCGTCGAAAGCAAGCACGTCATAGTGGCGCCCCGGAGCGGCGGCCTTCTCGATCTCTCGATTCAGGCGCTCCTGCACGCGCAACTGGCAGCTTTGAAGCCTGGCGTCGCATTCTTTGCCGGGCCCGGGCAGTATGAGCTTCCCCGGCTCGCGGCGGTAACGCATGCCGATGTTCTCGTCGATTAGAGCGCCGGGCCAGCCGGAACCATGGCCGCCGAGCAGCAGCAGCCGTCGCCTGGCGGGATAAGCGCTGGCCACCTGCAGGGCCATGGTCAGCGTTGACGCCTCATTGGTGCGCAGCTCATTGAAACGCAGAAAGATGTCCTCGCCGAGTCCGGTGCCGGCATTGAGCCTGGCAAAGAACGAATCGGCCAGAAACGGCCCGTCGAAGAGCGCAAGAACGTGCATGCTCGGGTTTGAACCAACCGCCTTCATATCGAGAAGGTCGTCGAACATGAGGGAAGCCAGGTTGCAGTCGGCCGCCATGTAGGCGAAGATCGCCCAATCCGCGACTTGGCCCAAAGCCTGCTCGTTAGCGGTCGAGAGTCCGCACTCAAAATCGTCCCAGCCCAGCTCGAGCGCCTCCGGCCACCGGCCGCGATACGGATTCCCGTTATTGAACAACATTCCGGTTCGGCGTCTGCTTCAGGCTGGTAAACCCGGCTTCGACGAACATATCGGCTCCGGCAAAGCGAGTATCATAGTCGGCGGTCGGCCGCGCGGCTTTTATCTGATCCAGGCTGGCCCCCGTGTCGATCGCCGCCTGAATGCGGTCCCGGATAATCGACACCATCTCGCGGCATTCCCCCAAATCGTACTCATCGGACATACACATGGCGAAAAGTGAAAATGGAACCCACAAAACCGCGCGACAAATCATAGCTATCATTATGAAAGGTTCGGGGACTATGACAATGAAGAATATCGCAATCGCGCTTCCGGCGATCGCCCTGTCCGGCCTGCTCCTCGCGCAGGCGCCGGAGACCGCCCCGCCCAAACCCGATTCGCCTGAAGTCAAAGCGCTCATCGAAAAAGCAAAGAAAGCCGGCGGCACGATGTGGGCCGGCGAAGAGCACTTCTTCTGCGAAGCGCCTCGCCCCAACCGCCCCGACGACCCGGTCATTCCGCCGACGAAGATTTTCGACAATGCCTGGGTCATCGGCAATTCCGGCACGGCCGTTTACGTGATTCAGACCTCCGCGGGGCTGCTGATGATCGATGCTCTTTCCGCCGATCAGGTCGAGACGCAGCTTCTCCCCGGATTTCAGAAGCTCGGACTCGACCCCGCCAACGTGAAGATCATCCTGGTGGGCCACGGCCATGCCGATCACTTCGGCGGGTCGCGTTATATGCAGGATCACTTCGGTTCCAAAGTCTACATCTCGGCCGCTGACTGGAACCTGATGGAAAACCCGCCCGCCGGACGCGCCGGCGCGAAGAAAGGTCCACCATTAGCGCTCCCGAAGCATGATGCCGAAGTCAAGGAAGGTGAGCCGGTCGTGCTGGGCGATCTGAAGGTCATGCCTTTCGCCATACCCGGCCACACGCCCGGATCGATGGCCTACATTTTCCCGGTAAAGGACAACGGCAAAACGCACATGGCCGGAGTTTACGGAGGCACCGTCCTGACTCCCGGCATCGTCTCAGACGAAGGGCTGGCAACATACCTGAAGTCCGTGCAGCACTACAAAGAAGAGTCCCGCAAGGCCGGGGTCGACGTCGTGATGCAGAACCACCCGCTCATGTATCCGCTTCCCGATATGCTCGATCAGCTGGCCAAACGAAAGAAGGGCGAACCGAATCCGTTCGTGGTAGGCAAGGCCAACTACCAGAAGTTCGTCGATGTCATGGAAGCCTGCTCGGAAGTCAACCTCACTCGCCGTCGACAAAGGTAAATCAATCCGGTGTGACGGGAGCCTTGACACCGAAACCGGCGCGGAATACGCTATCCCCCATGCGACGCCGCCGACCCGCTTGAATCCTACCCGGCGAATCCAATAAATCGTCGCTAATTTTGACGCTGGCTTCCGCTATCTTGAACAGGAGGGAAAATTATGAAACGTTGGTGGAATACGACTCGGCAGCGGCCGGTTGGCGGAACTCGACGCCGGGTTGGCCGGGTTCTGGCGCCTGCCATGATGGCTGGCGCGGTATGTCTTGCACTTCCGCTTCGCGCACCGGGACAATGCATCGATGCGAGGGCTGCAGCGTCCGACGCGCAACCGGCGGTGCGGGAAGCTTGCAGCCGCTTGCCGAGAACGGGCGGCGCGGTCATCGAAGCATGGGCAATCGGCATCCTCAGCAATGCGGCGCAACCGGGCTCCCGGGAGGCGTGCGATCTCGAGCACGTATGTGCGCTGGCGATCTCATCGCCCGGCGGCGCGGGGACAGGTATGGGAACCACCATCAAGACGTCCTTCGAAACCGCATCGCAGGGCGAACCGCCGCCCAACCTGCCGTTCAGCCTGATGGAGACGATCGACTACGGGCGCCCGGTTGCCAAAGTCCGGCATGACGACAATCGTGGAGTCGCATGCTATCCCGCAAGCGGAGTGATGGCAATTGCTATTGACCCATCCTCGACCCTGGTTCTGGATATTGTCGGGCAGGCCTGTCAGGTAGGCGGTAACACGGCTCAAGTCGTGTTCACGGGCAGCTACGTCCCGGATACGGCTTCTACCGGCAGGGTCGCCAACGCCGACGGGATCGGCAGTTTGAATATCAATGGCCCCTCGGGTCTCGGCACGGGAACCAACCCGCCCGCGGCGACGGCGCCCTGGATGAAGGCGTCGTTGGTGGGCCAGCTCAAGTACGGCGATTAGCGCGCTGATCGGCTGGCCTCGGGAAGCGATGTGGCTCAAACCAGGGCTCACAAAAAGTCGCGCGGGAACCGGTCGGCTGTTTCAGCGGCGGCCCAGCATTATCGCGCCGGGCGATTGACCGAGGCGGAGTCGCTCTACCGCGCAGTGTTGGACAAGCACCCGGACAACGTGGATGCGATCCAGGGTCTCGCGGCGCTCTGCCATCGGCGGGGCCGCCCGGACGAAGCACTGGCGCTCTTTCGCCGGGCGATCGCGCTTGATCCCGACAGCCGTGTTGCCGACACCCAACTCGGCCGGTTGCTTGAGCAACGCGGCGATTGGGCGGGGGCCGCGATCTGCTATCGCCGTGCGGCACGGTTGCGCCCTCTCGACGCCTGGAGCCACATCGCCCTGGGAAACGCGCTGCTCAGCGAGGGGGCGGTGGCCGATGCGTCGGCAAGCTATGAGCGGGCGCTGGCCATCAACCCGGATTCAGCCGAGGCACACGGCAATTTGGGCGAAGCGCTGCGCCGGACGGGGCGCTTGAGCGAAGCGGTTGCCGCGTGCGAGCGGGCATTGGTGTTGCAGCCGGAACTCCCCGAGGCACACAATAATCTCGGCAATGCATTACGTGGGCAAGGCAGGCTGGAGCCGGCCATCGCGCATTACGAGAATGCACTGCGTCTCAAGCCGGACTGGCCGGAGGTGCATAACAATCTCGCGATCGCCCTGCAGGAACAGGGGCGCGCGGAAGAAGCCGTCGAGCACTATGGACGGGCGTTGTCGCTGAATTCCGGCCTCGCCGAGGTGCACCAGAACCTCGGCAGTGCGCTCGCCCAATCCGGGCGCACGCTTGAGGCGATCGACGCGTTGAATCGCGCGCTCACGCTCAAGCCCGATTATCCGGAAGCGCTCGTCCAGCTCGCGCATCTGAATGGTGAAATTTGCGATTGGCGGCGGCGCGAAACCGCGGAAGCGCGGGTGCTGAACCTCCTTCGCGAAAGCCCCGGTCTGGTTCCACCGTTCAACCTGCAGGCGCAGCAATCGACGCTGGCCGAGCAGTTGCTCTGCGCCCAACAGTGGAGCGACAGGATCGTGCAGGGCCGCTCCCCCGGCTTCACCCATGACCGCTCAAGCCCTATGCGCCGAATCCGCCTCGGATACCTTTCGGCGGACTTTCGCGACCACCCGGTCGCCTACGCAATCGCCGAAACCATCGAGCGTCACGATCGGTCGCGGTTCGAAGTCTTCGGGTACTCGTATGGTCCCGGCGACGGCAGCCCGCTGCGGCGGCGTCTCGAAACCGCCTTCGACCGTTTCATCGACCTGCATCCTGTCGGCAACGACGAGGCCGCCCAGCGGATCAACGCCGACGCGATCCACATTCTGATCGATCTCACGGGATACACGCGGCTCGGTCGGCCGCGAATTCTGGTCTCGCGCCCGGCGCCGGTTCAGGTCAATTATCTCGGCTTCATCGGCACGATGGGTGCCGGGTTCATCGACTACATGATAGTGGACCCGTTCGTCGTTCCGCCCTCGCGGCAGGAGTTCTATTCGGAGAAGCTGGTACATCTCGCGGGCGGCTGGTGGCCGGCCGAGGTCCGCTGGGAGATTGCCGAAGAGCCGGGCGCGCGCGGCGCCTACGGGCTGCCCGAAGATGCCTTCGTATTCTGTTGCTTCAACACCAGCTGGAAAATCACGCCGCCGATGTTCGATGTCTGGATGCGTTTGTTGCGGGCCAACCCGCACAGCGTTCTCTGGCTCGGATTTACAGACGGCGCCGCACAGGAGAATCTGCGGCGCGAGGCCGCGCAGCGCGGCATCGGCCCGGCGCGGATCGTCTTCGCCCCGCGGGAACCGATGCCCGCGTATCTCGCCCGCCATCGGCACGCGGATCTGTTCCTCGACACGCTTCCTTATAATGCAGTCGGGACCGCGTATCACGCGCTCCTCGCCGGTTTGCCGGTCCTGACCTGCGCCGGCGAAGCATTCGCCGGCCGAACCGCCGGAGCGATGGTGCTCGCAGCCGGGCTGCCGGATCTCCTCACCTTCTCGATCGAAGAGTACGAACGTATGGGCGCCCGCCTGGCGTGTGACTCTGGTTTGTTGACCGGCATCCGGCAGAGGTTGGCGCGCGCACGGTCGGCCTCCACGCTGTTCGACGCCGGCCGGGCTGTCCGGGACCTCGAGACCGCCTTCGCGCGAATGTGGGAGAACTGGCTCAAAGG
>Ga0209167_10001358_pt1 | contig 14622 bp, 10 predicted proteins | sample Coa_R1_9_FD_187154 | JGI IMG/M metagenome (GOLD analysis project Ga0209167, IMG submission 187154) | Surface soil microbial communities from Centralia Pennsylvania, which are recovering from an underground coalmine fire - Coalmine... | ecosystem: Environmental > Terrestrial > Soil >... | reverse complement strand
AGAAACGCGACGGCGGAGAACTGTCGAGGGCTGAAATCGAGGGTCTGGTGGAAGGCTACACGCGCGGCGAAATTCCCGACTACCAGGTTTCCGCGTGGCTAATGGCTGTGGTCCTGCGCGGCATGACGAGGCCGGAAACTGCCTTCCTTACCGATGCGATGCTGCATTCGGGCGAAGTGCTCGACCTGTCCGCTTTGCCCCAGAAAAAAGTGGACAAGCACTCGACCGGCGGCGTAGGCGACAAGACTTCCCTGGTGCTAGCTCCGCTCGCGGCGGCGGCTGGCGTGACGATTCCGATGATCAGCGGGCGCGGCCTCGGCCATACCGGGGGCACGCTCGACAAACTCGAGTCCATTCCGGGGTTCAACGTTAACCTGCCGGTTGCAGATTTTCGCCGCATCCTGGCCGCGTGCGGCTGCTGCATGATCGGCCAGACCGCTGAGATCGCTCCAGCAGACCGCAAGCTCTATGCCCTGCGCGATGTGACCGGGACGGTCGAGAGTCCTTATCTGATCTGCGCCTCAATCATGAGCAAGAAGCTGGCGGAAGGGATTGACGCGCTTGTGCTCGACGTGAAAACCGGATCCGGCGCGTTCATGAAAAACGAAAAGGACGCGGCATTCCTCGCGGAACTCATGGTCGAGACCGGCGAGCGGATGGGGAAGCAAGTCGTCGCACTCATTACCGACATGGATCAGCCCCTCGGGAACAAGATTGGCAACGCGCTCGAGGTGGTTGAATGTGTCGAGATCATGCAGGGCAAAGGGCCGGACGATCTGCGCGAACTCTGTCTCGAACTTGCGGGATGGATGCTGTACCTGGGCGGCTCTGCAAAGACGGTGGCGGAAGGAAAGAAGAAAAGTTCCGATCTGATCGCGTCGGGCGCGGCGCTCGAAAAATTCCGCCGGATGGTTGAATTACAGGGTGGCGATCCCCATGTGATTGACGATCTCAGGCGCCTGCCTCAGGCGCAGCACACGATGGCGGTGAACAGCGAAAGGGCGGGATTTGTGGCAGCAATGCAATGCGAGCAGATCGGCACGGCCTGTGTGATTCTGGGCGGAGGACGCGAACGCAAAGAAGACTCGGTTGATCCGGCGGTCGGAATTGTTCTGCACAAGAAAGTCGGCGATCCGGTGGTGGCTGGCGAGCCGCTGGCCACGATCTACTACAATGCCGAAGCCAAGGCGCAGCGCGCACGGTTGCTGATTGAACAGAGCTGCCAGATTTCGAATGCGGCTCCGCCCAAGCGTCCGCTGATTCATCAGGTTATGCCGCGTCAAGTGGCGCGCTCGGGAGAAAAACACTGAATGGGACGATACACCGGCATTCTCGGTCTGCTCACCATGCTCGCCCTGGCGTATGCTTTTTCCACCAACCGGCGGGCGATACGAGTTAAGACGGTTGCCTGGGGTCTCGGCCTGCAGATTGCTTTTGCAGTTTTCGTGCTGCGGGTGGATGTGGGCCGGCGAATGTTTCAGACCATCGGCGACGCCGCCAACAAAGTGCTCAGCTACTCGTTCGCCGGTTCCGAATTTGTCTTCGGGCCGCTGGGCAAGCAGTCCTCAAACATCGGATTCATTTTCGCGTTCCAGGTGCTGCCGGTCGTCATCTTTATCTGCGCATTTTTCGCCATTCTCTACCACATCGGCGTGATGCAGATCATCATCCGCATCGCGGCCTGGGTGATGATCCGCATCATGGGCGCGAGCGGCGCGGAGTCGCTGAACGTGGCAGCCAGTATTTTCATGGGGCAGACCGAAGCGCCGGTTACGATTCGTCCTTTTCTTCCCGATCTGACGCACTCGGAACTGATGACGGTGATGACCAGCGGCATGGCTCATGTTTCCGGCTCAATCATGGCGGCGTACTTTGCCTTTGGGGCTGAGCCGCGGCACGTGTTGAGCGCGGTGATTATGACCGCGCCGGGAACGATCCTGGTTTCGAAAATGCTCGTTCCTGAGACGGAGCAACCGCTTACCGCAGGCAAGGTCGTGATGCCGGAAAAGGAAGCGAAGAAAGAGGAAAAAGAAAATCTTCTCGGCGCCATCGCGCGAGGCACTGGCGACGGCCTGCACATGGCGCTCAATATCGGCGCTATGCTGATTGCGTTCCTCGCGCTGATCGCTCTACTCGACGGCATCATGGGTGGTATTCACGGATACATCAGCTGGTTTCCTTCGAGTCTGGAAAGCATTCTGGGCGTGATCTTCTCACCCATCGCATGGGTGATTGGCATTGCCCCGAAAGACTGCCGGGCCATTGGTAATCTGCTGGGCACGCGCATGGTGCTGAACGAACTGGTGGCGTTTTCGATGCTCGGCCCGCAGCGGGCCGCGCTCGATCCGCGGTCATTTACAATCGCGACGTTCGCGCTGTGCGGCTTCGCCAATCTGAGTTCAGTCGGAATCCAGATCGGCGGAATCGGCGCACTCGCTCCGAACAAGCGCGGCGAGCTGGCACGGCTCGGCATTCGCGCCATGCTGGCCGGGACCATGGCGAATCTGATGTCAGCTTCGATTGCGGGAATGCTGCTGTAAGCGCAAGTAAAGTTAAATTCTTGTCGTCCTGAGCGAAGCGAAGGACCTATGCACTTTGCCGGCGCCAAGGAAATGCATAGGTCCTTCGCGGCAAAGTGCGCCGCTCAGGATGACAAGATTGGGGATAGACTTTCCATCCGGTAATTCCCACTGAGGGTTAAGACGTGAAGCGAATCATGGCGTTCGTTATTTTGTGCGTTTCCATTTCCACGTTTGCTCAATCTCCGCGCCGCGTGATCATTGATACCGACCCCGGTGTGGACGACGCGATGGCCATCCTGCTGGCGCTCAACTCTCCGGAATTGAAAGTCGAGGCGCTCACCGTCGTCCCGGGCAACGTCGAAGCCTGGCTGGGGCTCGAGAACGCACTGAAAATCGTTTCGCTCGCCAACCGATGCGATGTGATCGTAGCCGGCGGAGCGCAGCATCCTCTGGCGCAGAAGCTGATCACGGCAAAATTCTGGCACGGGCCCAATGGACTTGCCGGGGTGGAATTACCCGCGTCGAAGTGCAAAGCCGATTCGCGTTTCGGGCCCGATCTCATCATCGAGATGGTGCACAAGTATCCGCACGAAATCACGCTGATTCCGATTGGGCCGCTGACCAACATCGCGCTGGCGGTTTCGAAGGATCCCTCGATCGTTCCGCTCGTCAAAGACATCGTGATTATGGGCGGCTCGATCAGCGGCGGTAATGTGAATGGCGCGGCCGAAGCCAATATCTACAACGATCCCGAGGCGGCTGCGATCGTGTTCAACGCCGGATGGATGGTCACCATGGTCGGCTCAGACGTGGGCGAGCGCACCATCATCACGCGGAAATATCTGAACGAACTGCAGTCCATGCACGGTCCGGAGAGCGACTTTGTTGCCAAGCTGGCTGATTATTACTTAACGCGCTCGGAGAAGAGCGGGTATGCCGGCGCGGCAATGTACGATCCGCTGGCGGTTGGAACTGCGATCGATCCGTCGCTGGTCACTCTGAAAGACATGCACGTGGATGTGGAGACTCGCGGTGAGTTCACGCGCGGAGAGACCGTCGCCAACCGCATGGGATCGAATGAAAACAATGTGCTGCACGGCGACCACTACGAGATTGAAGGGGTGATCGAGCTGAAACCGAACGCGCGCGTCGCTCTGGCCTCGGATGCGGGCCGGTTTCTGAACCTCTTCATCAGCCGGATCAAAGGAAAGTGATTGTTCACGGAACCGCGGAGGCCATCGTCAGGGGAAGCAGCGCAACAAATCCCGCTCGCGGAGACTCGTACAACTTCCTGAGCGGACGATTGCGTTCGCCCCTACATTACCCATTCGCTCTCGCCACGAGCAGAATCGCCAGCGCATACGACACAAACATCAGCGCAAGAAAGAGTTTTGCCCGCGGACCCGCGCCGGTGAATTCCTTCCACGCGAAAATCCCCCACAGAGCGCCCACCATGGGAGCGGACTGCCCGATCGCGTAGGAAATTGCGAACCCGGTAGCCTTTCCCGCGACGACGTTGAAGACGGTGCCCACGCCCCAGATGGCTCCGCCGAGCAGGCCGAGAAGATGTCCCGAGGGGGCGGCGCTGAAGAATCCGCCGAAGCCGACCGGTTCGCCGACCAGTGGCTTCTTCATGAAGTAAAGATTCCAGACGAAACACGAGAGCAGCGCTCCCAGGGTGAGAAACACGACGGAGCTGTAAGGGCTGAGCGCGTTTCCGCGAGTGGCGCCGTAGGCGACGAAAGGATTCCACAATCCCATCAGCACTCCGGAGACCACGCACGTCACGATGCTTTTACGCGAGACCGAGCGGCCAGTGCCGGCGAGGCTGCCGTAAGCTTTGCCGTCGAGGACTACAGCAATCAGCGCGCAGGCCACGCCCAGCGCCAGAAACAGCGGGTTGCCGTTAGGTTGCAGGGAGTAACTCAGCACCACTCCGACCACCAATGCGATTCCAATCGCGACCGGAAACGCGACTGCCAGCCCGGCCATGTCAATCGCCGCCACCAGCAGCAGGTTGGCGAGGTTAAAGATGGCGCCGCCGATCATAGTAGAGACGATGTTCGTCGCGTCGGCTGATTTGACGTTGTTCATGAAGGTCGAGGCGTCGTGGCCGGTGCTGCCCATGGTCAGCGCCAGAATCAGCGAGACGAGAAAAATGCCGATGGCATAGTCCCAGTAGAAAAGTTCGAAGCGATAATTCTTTACGCCCTTATACGTGTTGGCCCAGGAACCCCAGCAGATCGCGCTGGTGATCATCATCAGCAGCGCGATGTTTAGACTTGAAGGCGTGAACATGGCGTGTCTCCCAAAAGTGCGTAACTCTACACTGCTTCAGGGCAAGCCGCAAGGTGGGCGCGGCCGATTGCGAGATTATCCGTTGACTTGCGCGTAGGTGGCTCGGCGGAGGAATTCTCCCTGGCCGGTGCGGCCGAGGAATTTGTCGCCCTCGACCACAACTCTCCCACGTGACAGGACGACGTCCGCCATGCCCGTGACCTGGATGCCTTCAAACATCGAATAGTCGACACGCATGTGATGCGAGGCAGCCGAAATCGTGTGCTTGCGCCTAGGATCGAAGATGACGAGATCGGCGTCACTGCCGACGGCAATCGTCCCCTTGCGCGGATAGAGGCCGAACAATTTAGCCGGGGTGGTCGAGACCAGCTCGACGAAACGATTCACGCTGAAGCGTCCGCCAGCCACGCCGCCCGAATAAATCAGACTCATGCGATGCTCCACGCCTGGCCCGCCGTTGGGGATCTTGGTGAAGTCGCCTTTGCCGAGCTCCTTCTGCTCCTTGAAGCAGAACGGGCAATGATCGGTTGATACGACTTGCAGGTGATCGCGCTTCAAGCCGTTCCACAATTTTTCCTGATGCCACTTCTCGCGCAGCGGTGGAGTGAAGACATATTTCGCGCCCTCGAAACCAGGAGCGTCCATATTTTCGAGTGAAAGATAGAGATACTGGGGGCAGGTTTCGGCATATACGGGAAGTCCGCGGTCGCGGGCCTCGCGCACTTTTTCAAGTGCGTCGTTACAGCTCAAGTGCACGATGTAGATGGGCGCGCCAGCCATCTCGGCCAGCGCAATGGCACGAGAAGTGGCTTCGGCTTCGGCGGTGGTTGGCCGGGTGAGCGCGTGATACTTTGGCGCTGTCTTGCCCTCAGCCAGCGCCTGTTGCACGATCACGTCAATGGCGCTGCCGTTTTCCGCATGCATGCAGATCAGGCCGCCATTCTGCGAAGTGGTGCGCAATGCCTTGAAGATGCTGGCATCGTCGAGCATGAAAACGCCGGGATACGCCATGAACATCTTGAAGCTGGTCACGCCTTCGCGGACGAGATTGTTCATCTCGCCAAGTTGGCCGGACGAAACGTCGGTCATGATGCAGTGAAAGGCATAATCGCAGACGGCTCTGTTCGCGGCCTTGGCCATCCAGGTGTCGAAAGCCTGACGCAGGGGCTGGCCCTTGTATTGAATTGCGAAATCAATCAGCGTGGTGGTGCCGCCGAAGGCTGCGGCGCGCGTGCCAGTTTCGAAATCGTCGGCGCTGGTAGTGCCGCCGAAGGGCATGTCGAGATGCGTGTGGACGTCAATGCCGCCGGGCAGAACCAGCTTGCCGGAGGCGTCAAGAATCTTCGCGGCGCTCTGTCCTGCGCTGGAAGCGGCCAGGTCAGCTCCGACGGCGGCAATCTTGCCGTTCGTGATGGCAACATCGGCCTGATACGTGTCTGTGGCAGTGACGACAGAGCCGTTCTTGATGATCGTGTCGAAGGCCATCGGATTCTCCGGCGCCGCGGGGATGAGAACGGAATTGTATGCTACACTGCCGCTCCGCAGACGTCGTAAATCTGGGATGTTGCAAGAAGAAAGACGATCATGAAGTTCGGCATCACCCTCAAACCCGATATTTCCATCGAACGCATCATGGCCCTGACGCGGCAGGCCGAGGCTGCGGGTTTTGAATACGGCTGGACCTTCGATTCGCACGTCCTCTGGATGGAGCCTTACCCGCTGATGACGCTGATGGCGACGAACACAAAGAAAATGCGCATCGGCACCTGCGTCACCAATCCAGCTACCCGCGACCTCACGGTAACGGCGAGCCTGTTCGCGACGCTGAATCTGATTTCCGGCGGGCGGATGGAGGTTGGCATCGGGCGCGGCGACAGTTCGCGGCGGGTGATGGGAAAGAAGCCGGTGAGTTGGCAGCAGCTCGAAGCAGCGGTGGGGGAGTTGCGCAATCTGATGTCGGGAAAAGAAGTTCAGCATGACGGCCAGCCCACGCGACTGGGGTGGGCCAAGGACTCGCCTCGAATCTGGGTAGCCGGATATGGCCCGAAAGTTTTGCACATGGCAGGGCGGGTGGCGGATGGAATCATTTTGCAATTTGCCGATCCCGCGCTGATCGAGTGGTGCCTGGGGTTTGTGAAAGAAGGCGCGAAGGCCGCGGGTCGCGATCCGCGGGCAATCGAAGTGATGTCAGCCGCACCGGTGTGGGTTTCCGATAACTTGAGCGTCGCGCGCGAGCGCGTGCGCTGGTTCCCGGCGCTGGTGTCCAACCACGTAATGGATCTGATTCGGCAGTACAAGCCTGAGGAATTGCCGCCCGCGCTCACCTCGTATGTGCAGGACCGCGGGCATTACGACTATCAGCATCACTGTGAAGTGGGTAGCGACAATGCCGAGTTCGTCTCCGATGAAGTGATTGACCGCTTCTGCCTGCTGGGCAACGCGGCCGCGCATCAGAAGAAACTGCGCGAGCTCGAAAAGGCGGGTGTGACCCAGTTCAACATTTACCTGATGTGCGGTGACGAAGAGCAAACGCTCGAGCAGTATGAGCGCGATGTGCTGCCGGGCTTGGCGAGCGCCTGATTGGCAAGTCCCGATAGCAAAAGGAGGACCTCGATGCCGGCCGAAGCAGCAGTCGGGTTCGAAGGTGTTACGCCAATTCTGCGCGTGCGCGATATGGCCGCCAGCCTCGATCATTATGTGCGAGTGCTGGGGTTCAAGGTGGACTGGCAGTCCGAATATTTCGCCTCGGTCACGCGCGGACGGTGCCACATTTTCTTAAGCTACGGCGACCAGGGCCATCCTGGCGGCTGGGTATGGATCGGCGTGGAAGATGCCGCGGCGCTGCAGGAGGAATACAAACGCACGGGCGCGAAGATTCGAAATCCTCCGACGAATTATCAGTGGGCGTACGAAATGCAAGTCGAAGACATTGACGGCAACGTGCTGCGGATGGTTCCGAACCGAAAGAAAATGAGCCTTACGGCGATTGGCTCGACATGGACGGGAAGCGCTGGCCGCCGGTGCCGGGGGAAATGAAACCCGCGAAATGAGGCCGCCTCGGCCTGCTTCCCGCCGTGCGGTTGGGTTCACCGTTTCCTGTCAACCCGCAGCTCGCGCAGAGAATTCACTTCATCATCCAGTTGAGCCTGCGATGGGGCGTTGATCTGGATCGCTAGAATTCTGCGGTCGGCCAGAGGGACCACAACCGCAGCGTTGTAACGAGGAAAACGCCCCGGGTTGAAAAAATCGGTTCGCCAAACTTCGCAGCCCGGAAACACCAGCTTTTGCGGACCCGTGATCTTGCCTCCCTTCACTCCTACCCACAACTGCCGGATCGCCGCCAGATATCGGTTCGCGATTTCCGCGCGCGACAATCCCGGGGAGCGTGGCTTGGTGTCGTACAGGACGAGATTTGAGGGTATTCGGTGCGCCCAGTGGTGCTCCACAGTGCCAGGATCAGGCGCTCGCGTCCTTTCGGGTCGTGCAGGGGTAGTTCGTTCTCGACTTTGGCGCTGAACCCCGCCGGCAGGTGGTACGTAAAGCCAATCTGGTTGTTGCGGAAACTGCCTTCGTGAAGGCCGGCACCGGTTTGGGCTGCGCAGACGATGGCGCAAACTACGAACAGAGCTGGCTTAGAGAAAATGCGAAGACAAAATGGCATCCTCGAACCTCGAGCATTAAGTTAAGGCTCGCCCGGTCATCATCGCATAGTAGGCTACGAACGAGACCGCGAATCCCACGAACCACGAATAATCATAGAGTGCGCGGATGGACGGCGAGGCCAGTCCCGCGAGCGCCGTCCCCGCGCCCAGGGCGAGCGCAATGATCGCGCGCCAGTTGAACCCGCGGGTGTATTCGTAAGTTCGGTTGCGAAGGTAAAGATCGTCCAGCACCAGTTCGCGCCGGCGGATCACGAAATAGTCGCAGATCATGATGCCGGCGACCGGGCCCAGGAACGCCGCGTACCCGCCGAGCCAGCCAAAGATGAAGGTCCCGTAATCGGAGAGCAGCTTCCACGGCATCATGGCTACGCCCATGATGCAGGTGATGATGCCGCCCGTGCGGAAGCTGATTTTCTTGGGCCAGAGATTGGAGAAATCGTTGGCCGGCGAAACCACGTTGGCACCGATGTTGACGTTCAGCGTGGCCAGAAGAATCGCGATCAGCGAGATCACGACGGCGACCGGTGAATGGAAGCGGCTGAGTAACTGGACAGGATCCCAGATCGCGGTGCCGTAGATGACGACCGTGGCCGAAGTTACGGCAATGCCGACAAAAGCGTAGAGCGTCATCGTGGTGGGCAGGGCCAGCGCCTGGCCGATCATCTGTCCGCGCTGATCGCGGGCGAAACGGGTGAAGTCAGGAATATTGAGCGAGACCGTCGCCCAGAATCCAACTGTGCCATTGAGAGCGGGAACAAGAAATTTCAGCAGGTCCGGGAAGCTCGTAAATTTCGACGGCACCGAGAGCATCGGTCCGAAGCCGCCGGCGGTGTGGTACGCCCAGCCCAGCAGCAGCAAGCCGACACCCAGCAGAATGGGGGCACTGATGCCCTGAAGCACGCGGATGTATTCGATTCCTTTGAGTACGACTACAAGATTAATCAGCCAGAAAATGAAAAAGCATACGCCCGGCCCGTAAGGGAAATTCTTCCATGACGGCACCAGAGTCGCGAGAAGAGTACTGATCGCTTCACCACCGATCCAGGTCTGGATGCCGAACCATCCGCAGGCCACCAGTGCGCGCAGCACAGCGGCTACGTTGGCGCCGAGCACACCGAAGGAAGCACGCGCCAGAACTGGGAAGGGGACACCGTACTTCGCGCCGGGGTGGGAGTTTAAGAGCATGGGCGCGAGCACGATCACATTGCCAAGGAAGATCGTGCCTACGGCCTGCTTCCAGTTCATGCCGCCCTGAATCAGGCTGGCGGCGAGCATGTAGGTCAGGATGTTGACCGACATCGAGACCCACAGCGCGGCGAAGTTGTACGTACTCCAGTGACGCCGCTCGCGGCCGGCGGGCGCGAGGTCGTGGTTGTAGAGCGGGCTGGATTCGATGGATTGATTCATTGAGCGATTGTGTCACTGAGCCAATCAATTCAAAAGCGAGTGGCTCAATGACTCAATCACTCAACGGTTGCTGCTCTGCGTGGTCAGCGGACCGTAGCTGTCGGGACGCCGGTCGCGGAAGAACTGCCAGACTTTTCTGACCTCCGCGATCATGTCGAGGTCGAGATCGGCGACCAGGAGTTCGTCCCTGTCGCGGCTGGCCTGGGCAATAATTTTTCCTCTCGGGTTGCAAAAGTAGCTCTTGCCATAGAACTCGCCGATGCTCCAGGGCTTCTCGGTGCCGACGCGGTTGATGGCGCCGACGAAATACCCGTTGGCGACTGCGTGGGCGGGCTGCTCGAGTTCCCATAAATACTCGGACAGGCCGGCAACGGTTGCTGACGGATTGAACACGATCTCTGCGCCGTTCAGGCCCAGAATGCGTGCGCCCTCCGGAAAATGCCGGTCATAGCAGATGTAGACGCCGATTCTGGCGTATTTCGTTTCGAACACGGGATAGCCGAGGTCGCCGGGTGTGAAATAGAACTTCTCCCAGAATCCGGGATGGCAGTGCGGGATGTGGTGCTTGCGGTATTTGCCGAGATATTTTCCGTCGGCATCAATCACCGCAGCGGTGTTGAAGTAAACGCCCGGCATGTGCTCCTCGTAGACGGGAACGATCATCACCATGCGGTGTTTAGCCGCGACCTTCTGCATGAGCTGCGTGGTCGGGCCGTCGGGAACGGGTTCGGTGAGTTCGTACCAGCGGGCATTCTGTTCAGCGCAGAAATAAGGGCCGTAAAAAAGTTCCTGCAGGCAGAGAATTTGCGCTTTCTTCCTGGCCGCCTGCTCGATCAACTTGAGGTGTTTCTCAATCATGGCCTTGCGGATCTGTTCAAGCGGACGATCGGTCGGAATTGCGTTGGAGGCCTGAATCAGGGCGCAGCGGACGGTTCGGGGCATAGGTCCTCCCGGGGATGGTTCAGGCGGCACTATAGCAGAACGGCTTTGCCTAATCTGTGGTGGCTTCCGGTCTTTACGCACAGTGCGGGTCGCCAGGGAACTACTGGTGAACCGGATCGGAGGCGACGATCATCCTGAGAGAGAATCATTTCGTGATCGAGAGCCACTCCCGATCAAAGCGGGCGCGATCGTAAAACGATTTCTGCGTGCCCACGCTGGTAGTGGAGAGCCCGGCATACAGATTGGCACGACGGGCAGCTTCAAGTTCGGGCAATCCTTCGCCGAGAAAGGTAGCGAAACTTCCGATAAAAGCGTCGCCCGCGCCGGTCGAGTCAACTGTTTTCATCTGGAAAGGAGGAACATGCGTCATGCCTTCCTTTCCGGCGAGCAGCGAGCCCTTAGCGCCCAACGTTATGAGTACGCGGCGGATGCCCTCGGCCAGAAGCTTGTCCGCGCATCGCCGAGCGTCGTCCACGCTGCTTACTGGAATACCGGTAATCGTCTCGGCTTCGCTCTCGTTGGGCACGAGGTAGTCGAGGTCTGCCATCTCCGCGAGATTAATGGGCTGCGCGGGCGCAGGATTAACAATGCAGCGGATGCCATTCTTGCGGGCGAAGCGAACCGTGTAATAGACGGTCTCGAGAGGAATTTCGAACTGAAGAACGATGCAGTCGGCCTGCTTTAAAGTATCCGCGGCAGCCTCCACATCGGCGGGTTTGAGCCGGTCGTTGGCGCCCTTGATCACAATGATGCGGTTCTGGCCCGAGGACTCGACGAAGATGGGTGCCACCCCGCTGGAGACGCCTTCGACCACCCGTACGTGCGCCGGGTCAATCCCAACCTTCTGGAAGTTCGCAATGGTGGCCGGACCAAACAGATCGTTCCCGACGCGAGCCACCATCACGACCTCGGCTCCGCAGAGGCGCGCGGCTACGGCCTGATTTGCGCCTTTACCGCCAAAGCCGAGATCAAACTTGTCGCCAAAGATGGTCTCGCCCGGTTTGGGGAAGCGGTCGGAGAAAGTGGTGAGGTCCACGTTGGCACTGCCAACGACTGCGATCTTTGGATGTTTGGACATGTTCGCTCTCGATCTTCGCGCGCGGGCGGCCGCGAGAAAAATGCGGAATCAGGAAGGGTGAGGATAGTGAGCGGGTTGGATCAGTGTCAATCTCGCCCATCTTTTGTCTTTCAGCCAGAGCGGGGTTGTAAGATCTACGCCGGGAACCGGGCATGATCCGCATCCAATTTCGGGCTGGGCCGGCCGCGCTCTTGTGGCTGGCGGTTTCCGCATTCGCGCAGTCGCCGAGAGTCCCGGCCCAGGTCGCCGTGCCGCCGCCCATCAACTTCGTTGACATCGCGGAGAAAGCCGGGCTCACAGCCAAGACGGAGGCGGGAGGGGAAAAATCAAAACGCTATCTGATCGAAACCACCGGCAGCGGGGTTGCGGCCTTTGACTTCGACAACGATGGATGGCCCGACATATTCCTGGTCAACGGCAGCCGCATGGAAGGCTTTGCGAATGGGCAAGAACCGACCAGCCACCTCTACCGCAACAACCGCGACGGTACGTTCACCGACGTTACGCAGAAGGCGGGAGCCGGGCTGAAGGGATGGGGCCAAGGGGTGTGCGCGGGCGACTTCGATAACGATGGATTCGTTGATCTGTTCGTTACTTTCTGGGGACACGATGCTCTGCTCCATAACAATGGCGACGGAACTTTTACTGACGTCACGCGCAAGGCCGGACTGTGGCACGACGACGTCCGCTGGTCCACCGGCTGTTCATTTGTGGACTATGACCGGGACGGGCACCTGGATCTGTTCGTAGCGCACTATGTGGCGGTCGATTCCGCACTCGCTGCCGAAGCCGGCAGCGCCGGGACCTGCCTGTGGAAAGGAATACCCGTGGTTTGCGGGCCGCGAGGACTCAAGGGTACCCACAGCTCGCTTTACCACAATAATGGCGACGGCACTTTCAGCGATGTGAGCGAAAAATCCGGAGTGGGAAAAACCGACGCCCTCTATTGCTTGACCGCGCTGTCTGCCGACTTCGACCACGACGGTTGGCCCGACATTTTCGTGGCGTGCGACTCGACGCCAAACCTGCTCTTCCATAACAACCGCAACGGCACGTTTACGGAGACGGCTGTGGAATCGGGAGTCGCTTTCAACGACTCAGGCGCCACGCAGGCCGGCATGGGCGCCGACGTGGGGGACTACGATGGCGACGGCTGGCTGGACATCGTCAAGACGAATTTCTCCGACGATACCGCCACTCTGTATCGCAACAACCACGACGGCACATTTACCGACGTCACGGCGGCCGCTGGACTAGCTCGCAATTCGCAGTACCTGGGCTGGGGCACGCTCTTCGTGGACGTTGACAACGATGGATGGCCCGACATCTTCATGGCGAATGGCCACATCTATCCCGAAGTAGATCGTTCCGGTGTTATCAATCGATTTCGTGAGCCCAAGCTGCTCTATTGGGACCAGCGCAATGGAAAATTCTTAGACGTCTCAGGCGACTCGGGTCCGGGGATCAGCCGCGCTCTCAACAGCCACGGAGTCGCTGCCGCAGATTTCGAAAATAACGGAAGCGTCGAGATCGTGGTCAATAACAGCCACGACCACCCCAGCCTGCTAAAGAATTTGGGCCAAAAAGGGAATTGGCTTTTATTGAAATTGATTGGAACAAAGTCCAATCGCGACGGGATCGGCGCGCTGGTCACGGTTCGAGTTGGCGATCACATTCAGGCGCAAGAGGTGCGCAGCGGGGGCGGCTACATCTCGCAAAGTGATTTCCGCCTGCACTTTGGCCTGGGGCAAGCAACCCAGGCGGATGAGATCAACATTCGCTGGCCCAGCGGGTTCACGCAAGAAATGCGCCACGTATCGGCAAATCAAATCGTGACCATCGAAGAGAAGCCTGGGGTCGAGAAGAAGTGAAATTTTTCTAAGACTCGATCTCCGTATCCGATCGAAAAACCTCTTGACTTTGCCGCCCTAATCTTCTTAGATGACGGATCATTAAGCTTTAGAACTCTCCCGTTCGAACCCCGAATACTTGGGGGCGCGCCACGCAAGAGCGTAACGGGCAAGGCAGGCAAAAACAATGCTTAACAAGAAGGTGCTGCTTGGGGCAGTTCTTGTCTCGGTAATTTCCCTCGGTTCATTCGCCTTCAGCCAGGCCGACGGGAGTCTGTCGGGAACCGTAGCCGACAAAACCGGCTCAGTGATTCCGGGAGCGGCCGTGAAGGTGACGTCGCAGGAAACCGGCGCGCTCCGCGAAACGAAAAGCGACGCCTCGGGACACTACCTGGTTCCGCTGCTTCCGGTCGCCGATTATACAATCCACGTGGAGTCGCAAGGATTTCAATCGGTCGAGCAGAAGGACATCCGGCTCCAGGTGAACGAGCAGCGCGAAGTGGATTTCACGCTGGTGCCGGCTTCGGTGAGCCAGACGGTGGAAGTGAGCGCCGCCGAAGTCGCGGTGGAAACATCAAATCCGACGCTTGGGCAAGTCATCACCTCGCAAGAGGTCGCCGATCTTCCGCTCAACGGCCGCGATTTTGTCCAGTTAGCGACTCTGACTCCGGGCACGACCCAGCAGACCAGCCCGAACAGCTTCTTCACCCAGGCAGCGAGCAGCGAAGTGGCGGCGCGGGGATCGTTTTCGTTGTCAGTCGGCGGATCAAGGGAGCAGAGCACGTCCTGGCTGATTGACAACAACGACAACTCCGAGCTGACTTCGGGCGGCATCTCGATTCTGCCTACGATCGATTCGATCG
>Ga0209167_10001351_pt1 | contig 14655 bp, 10 predicted proteins | sample Coa_R1_9_FD_187154 | JGI IMG/M metagenome (GOLD analysis project Ga0209167, IMG submission 187154) | Surface soil microbial communities from Centralia Pennsylvania, which are recovering from an underground coalmine fire - Coalmine... | ecosystem: Environmental > Terrestrial > Soil >... | reverse complement strand
TGACGATCGGCGTCGGGCAATTCGGCGTCTTGTTCATCGCGATCGGTCGCGGCATGCCGGTGGGGCTCGCCTCGCTCGTCATCCAATTGCAGGTCTTCGTCACGATCTTCCTGGCCTGGGCCTTGCTCCGCGAGAAGCCGCGGCCGGCGCAATTGATCGGCGCGGGAATAGCCCTTCTTGGCATGGCGGCGATCGGTTCGGAACGCCTTGCCGGGGCAAGCCTCGGCCCGTTTCTCCTGGTCCTCGTCGCTGCGCTCTTCTGGGGCGTCGGCAACATCGTCGGCAAGCTCGCCGGGCGGATCGACATGTACGCCTTCGTCGCCTGGGCGGCGCTCGCTGCGCCGGCGCCGCTCTTTTTGCTGTCCTTGATCTTCGAGGGCGGCGCGCCATTGGCGGCGCTGCTTCATCCAAGCCTCGCGCTTATCCTCTGCGTCGCGCTGCTCGCCTATGGCGCAACGGTCATCTCCTATGGGCTTTGGGCGCGGCTGCTCGCGGCCCATTCGGCGGCGGAGGTCGCGCCTTTCGCGCTGCTCATCCCGGTGATCGGCATGGTTTCCGGCTGGCTCGTCTTCGGCGAGCCGCTATCCGCGATTGAACTTATTGGCGCCGCTCTGGTAATGGCGGGGCTCATTTTCAATGTCTTCGGCGACCGGCTCTTCGCCCGGCGCGTAGAAACGGCTTAAAGATCATGCATGACATCAAGCTGATCCGCGACGATCCGGAGGCGTTCGACGCCGGTCTCGCGCGGCGCGGCCTGCCGCCGCAAGCCGCGGCGCTGTTGGCGCTGGACGACAAACGCCGCGCGGCGATCCTCGCTCTGCAGAAGACGCAGGAGCGGCGCAATTCGGCTTCGAAAGAGATCGGCCAGGCAATGGGAAAAAAGGACTTCGCGTTAGCCGAGGCGCTGAAGGCCGAAGTCGCCGATCTCAAGACGAAAATGCCGGCGCTCGAGGCCGACGAGCGCGCCGCGCTCGCCGCGCTCGAGACGGAGCTTGCCGCAATTCCTAATCTGCCAGCGGCGGACACGCCGAACGGCCGCGACGAGAACGACAATGTCGAAATCCGCCGCTACGGCGAGGAGCCGCATTTTCCGAACAGCTACCGGCCGCGCGAGCATTTCGACATCGGTGAAAAGCTCGGCTTGATGGATTTCGAAACCGCGGCAAAGCTTTCAGGCGCGCGTTTCGTGGTGCTGAAAGGCGCGCTGGCGCGGCTGGAGCGGGCGCTGGCGCAGTTTATGCTCGATTTGCATACGAGCGAGCATGGGTACGAGGAGATCGCGCCGCCGCTTCTGGTGCGCGATCAGGCGATGTTCGGCACGGCGCAGTTGCCGAAGTTTCGCGAGGATCAGTTCGCGACCGGTATCGAGGAGTTTGGCCCTGCCGATTTGGATTACTTTATTTATCAAATGCATAATAACGGAGTGGGGGACAGAGTTTTTGAACCTCGCGAACGTTATGGAATCCAAGTTCCCCAATTGACTAGGGACGCTGCCGACACGTTGGCGCAATTCAAACCGCAACCCAATCGTTTGTGGCTCATCCCCACCGCCGAAGTCCCACTCACCAATCTCGTCCGCGAGAGCATCGTCGACGAGGCGAAGCTCCCACTCCGCTACACCGCCGGCACCTACTGCTTCCGCGCCGAGGCGGGCGCGGCGGGCAAGGACACGCGCGGCATGATCCGCCAACATCAATTCTACAAAGTCGAGCTCGTCTCGATCACGACGCCCGAGCAGTCGCGCGCCGAGCACGAGCGCATGACGGCCTGCGCCGAGGAAGTCTTGAAGCGCCTCGGCCTACATTTCCGCACCGTTGCGCTCTCGACGGGCGACCTCGGCTTCGCCAGCCAGAAGACGTACGACATCGAAGTCTGGCTGCCGGGGCAGGGGAGGTTTCGCGAGATTTCCTCCTGCTCGAACTGCGGCGATTTTCAGGCTCGCCGCATGAACGCCCGCTTCAAAGGCGCCGACGCCAAGGCGACGCGCTTCGTCCATACGCTCAACGGCTCCGGCGTCGCGGTCGGCCGGGCGCTGGTCGCGATTTTGGAGAACTACCAGAACCCCGACGGCTCGGTGACCGTGCCCGACGTTTTGCGCGGGTACATGGGCGGGTTGGAGCGGATCGAGGCCAGATAGGGTCCGCGCGGCGGACCCCCTCCCGTACCCTCCCCCGCTTCGCGGGAGAGGGAGCGGCAAGCGCGGCGTTTCAACTTCTACCGCCGTGCCACGGGTTGGCGCGATCCGCGGCGCCAAGGCCTCCCTCTCCCGCGAAGCGGCGGAGGGTACGGGAGGGGGTGCAGCGGACCACACCCAGCCCTCACCCCTCCGGCTTCTCCCCAAAAGCCAATCCCCGCACCACGGCTTTCTGGCCGAAACGCTCCCGCAGGGCGTCGATCGCCTGCTCGCGCGCTTTCTCGCGGCCGACGTCCTTGTCGATGAGGTCGCCTTTGTCCGCCTCCGCCGCCGGCGCAAAATCCGCGATCGAAACGCCGATCAGGCGAAAGCTCGCGCCGTCGGCCTCGCGCTCGAGAAGATCGCGGGCGATCGCGAAAATCCGCGGCGCGAGTTGCGTCGGCGAGGATGAGGACCGGGCGCGCGTGCGCAGCTTGAAATTGGGCAGGCGCAGCTTCAAGGTCACGTTTCTCGCCGCGAGGCCCTCGCGCTTCAGCCTGAGCGCGACGCGCTCGCAAAGCCTCAGCAACACGCGTTCGAGCTCTTGCCTATTCGATACGTCATTGTCGAACGTCGTCTCCGCCGAAATGCTTTTCGTCTCGCGCTCCGGCGTGACGCGCCGGTCGTCGACGCCGTGCGCCAGGCGCCAGAGCCGCGCGCCGTCCGGCCCGTGCTCGGCGATCATCTCGCGCTCGCTCCTCGATTGAACGTCGCCGATCGTGCGAAGGCCCGACTTGACAAGCCGGGCCTCTGCGACCCGGCCGACGCCCCAAATCTTGCTGATCGGCTGCGACGCGAGCAGCGCTACAGCCTGATTGCGGGCGATAACCGTAAAGCCGCGCGGCTTATCGAGGTCCGAGGCGAATTTGGCGAGGAACTTGCAGTAGCTGAGGCCGATCGAGACGGTGACGCCGATCTCCTTTTCGACGCTTCTGGCGAAACGCGCCAACGTCGCCGCTGCGCTCATGCCATGCAGGCGTTCGCAGCCGGCGAGATCGAGGAAAGCCTCGTCGATTGAAAGCGGTTCTACGAGCGGCGTGAGCTGAAGCATCATCGCCCTGATCTCTCGCCCGACGCCGGCGTATTTGCCCATGTCCGGCGGAACCACCACGGCGTCAGGGCAGAGCCGGCGCGCTTGATACATCGGCATGGCGGAGCGGACGCCGAAGGTTCGCGCGATATAGCAGCATGTGGAGACGACGCCGCGCCGGCCGTCGCCGCCGACGATCAATGGTAAATCGCGCAAATGCGGATTGTCGCGCTTTTCGATCGCCGCATAGAACGCGTCGCAATCCACATGCGCGATGGTCAACTCACTGTAAACTGGATCGTCTAAAAGACGCGGCGAGCCGCAATCAGGACAGCGCCTGGCGCCATCGGGAGCCGCAGGAAATGAAGAGAGGCAGTCGCGGCAGAGGAGGCTCGCGCCATCGCTCATGGATCGGCCTCGGGTTCCTCGACGTTAAGGCGCTCGCGCGCTTCCGCGATCCGTTCCGGCGCGCGGCCGGTCGCTGTGGCGAAATCGATCAACAATTGTTCGTGAGCGGCCAGATGGTCGAGAACCGCCGCCAGAAAGCCGGGCTGGGCCGCCGCCTGGCGCAGATTCTGCGGCCCGAGGCCAAAGATCGCGAGAAAGCGCTCCAGCCGGATGGGATTTGCAGAAAGCCAAGCCAGCGCCTCGATCGCGATCCCTTGCGCTTCATCAACGCTTGTGGATGATCGACGGCGAGGGCCAACGTGCACGATTCAATTTCCCTTTCGTAAATTTCTGAGGAATAGGGTTTTCGCAAATCCCGCTTGGCGCATGGGCTTAGGCGGGCGCTCGCGCGCCGCGATTGGAACCTATGATGAAGACCGTCTTGATCGTAGAAGACAACGAACTCAATATGAAGCTCTTCAACGATCTTCTAGAGACGCGAGGCTGCCGCATCGTTCAGACGCGCCAGGGCATCGAGGCGATGGATCTGGCGCGCAAGCATCGCCCGGACCTCATCTTGATGGATATTCAGCTCCCCGAGGTCTCCGGACTTCAAGTCACGCAATGGCTGAAGGACGATGACGAGCTCCGCGCGATTCCGGTCATTGCGGTGACGGCTTTCGCGATGAAGGGCGACGAGGAAAAGATCAGGCAGGGAGGCTGCGAAGCCTATTTGTCGAAGCCGATCTCGGTCGCGAAATTCTTCGAGACGATCGACAATTTCCTAGGGGCCCGCTGACGCGATGACCGCGCGTATTTTGATCGTCGATGACAACGCGCCGAACGTCAAGCTCCTCGAGGCGCGGCTCACCGCCGAATATTTCGACGTTCTAGCCGCTTCGAGCGGCCGCGAAGCTTTGCAGATCTGCGAGGACGATTTGTGCGACATCGTCCTTTTGGACGTGATGATGCCCGGCATGGATGGGCTCGAAGTTTGTCGGCGCATCAAGGGCAATCCGGCGACGGCGCATTTGGCGGTGGTTCTGGTGACGGCTCTCGATCAGCCGAGCGATCGCCTACGCGGGCTTGAAGCCGGCGCCGACGACTTCCTCACCAAGCCGATCGACGAGGTGGCGCTGATCGCCCGCGTGCGCTCCTTGGCGCGGCTCAAAGTGGTAATCGACGAATTGCGCAACCGCGCCAACACGACGCTTGCGCTCCGCGCCGAGGAGGAGAACGCCGCCTTGCTGGCGGCGGACGACCGGCGGGGGAAGATCCTGCTGGTCGATGATCGCGCCAGTTCGCGCGAGCGCATCCTGCTGGCGCTCGAGCCGCGCCATGAGGTGATCGCCGAGGCGGACGCGCACGAAGCGCTGTTCAAGGCCGCCAAGGAAAATTGCGATTTGTTCATCGTCAGCCTCGGCTTGGAAAGCTACGACGGCCTGCGTTTCTGCAGCCAGATCCGCGCTTTGGAGCGCACGCGGAACCTGCCGATCCTGATCATCGCCGATCTCGAAGACCGCAATCGCGTGTTGCGCGGCCTTGATCTCGGCGTGAACGACTATGTGATCAGGCCGATCGACCGCAACGAGGTGCTGGCGCGGACGCGCACGCTGCTTCGCGCCAAGCGCTATGCCGATCGCTTGCGCGACAAGGTGCAGCATTCGATCGAACTCGCCGTCGTCGATCCGCTCACCGGGCTCAACAATCGCCGCTTTCTCGAGAACCACCTGGCGGCGGCTTTGGAGCAGGCGCGCGCCCGGCATAAGCCGCTGTCGCTGATGATCCTCGACATCGATCATTTCAAGCTGGTCAACGACACCTACGGGCACCTTTGCGGGGACGAGGTGCTTAAGGGCTTTGCCGAGCGCATCCGCCGACTGATCCGGGGCGGCGACCTTTTGTGCCGGCTTGGCGGCGAGGAATTCGTTGTCGTCATGCCGAGCGTGCCGCTCGATGTGGCCCACAAAGTCGCCGAGCGCGCTCGCGTCGCGATCGAGCAGTCCCCCTTCGTCATCGACAAGACCGGCCGGACGATCACCGTCACTGTCTCGATCGGCGTTGCGGAGCGCGGCCGCGCCGCCGACGCCGAGACCCTTTACGAGCGCGCCGACCGCGCCCTCTATCGCTCCAAAGCGGAAGGCCGCAACCGGGTCACCGCCGACGCCGCCTAGCCGAATGCCGAGGGCCGCGGCGGCGTCGCTTCGCCGCACGGCTGGCGGCGCGCATAGCGATTAGAAACTCAGCCGCATTCCCGCCGTCGGCGCAATGTTGGCGCTATGAATGTACCCGCTCGTGATGCCGCCCGTGACCCAAGAGTACACGACCCCGGCGTAGACGTCGAGGCGCTGGTAGGGGCGGTAGTCGACGAGCGCGGAGAGCGCGTCGATCGTTCCTGCACAGGCGGAATTCGCCGCGCCCTGCGGGCTTGCGCCCGGAATGCCGCCTTTGTCCTTAAATGGTGACGCCTGATAGGTCAGGGGGCATTCCTTGGGGGCCGGCAAGGAGATAATCGTAAAGACTGGCGAAGCATCCGACGGTCGGGGACGGCGGCGACGCTTTCGGGTTGGCCGGCAAGTCGGCGGCGACGAAACTGCGCCAGGCAAGCGACGCGCCGGCGCCGGCCGCGGCCGTTCCTATGAACCTCACCCCGCAATCCCCAAAACCAGGCAATCCGCGTCTCGCCGATCGACGCCGACAGTTTTGAACGGCGGCGCTCAGTCCAACATCGTGCGGCCCGGCAGAAACATAACTAAGTATATAGATTTTATCAACTGATGGTCGAAATTGAACTTTATTGCGACCAAAGGAGCCGCTTCGCCATCGACAAAGGCTCGAGACTCGGCTCCGTCAGCCGCGTCGCGCCCGGGGTCAGCGCGAAGCTCATAAAAACCAGACGCCGAAAGAGGAATCGCGAAGGGAAGGGGCGCGGAGGGAAGCTGCGGAACCGCGGTAGCAGGGGGTCCTTAGCAAAACTTTGACGACTGTGGCAGAAAAGCGACATGACCAATTATTGGCTTTTTATCAATATGTTAGAGTAAGACGCCCGGACCTTGCGGCCTTGGTCGCGGGCGGCCTTCATGGTCCGCTCTTCATCGGTCGCTCATTGTTACAGGACTGTCATGAAGCGCCGGTACCCCTTTGCTGAACTAAATACCAGGGGCGCAGCGCATGTACGCAAGTTTCAAGACCGCATTGTTGGCTTCACTGGCGCTGGGCGCCTTAACTCTGGGCGCCAGCGCGCCGGCGCGCGCCCAAGACGCATCGGGCACCGCCGCGGAGATTCGTGAATTGAAGGCGCGGCTGAACGCCCTGGAGAAGCGCCTGAATTCCCAAGCGCAAACCCAAGCGCAGACCCAGGCCGAGGTTCAGCGCGTCGTCGCCAGGGGACCGCTGCCGACCACCAAAGGGGGCGTCCCACCGTTGGAATACTGCCCGCCGGGCAAGTTTTGCTACAAAGGTTTGACGATCACGCCAGGTGGGTTCTTCGCACTCGAAGGTGTGTGGCGCGATCACAATATGATTTCGGATATCGACACGCCCTTCCAGGCGGTCCCGTACCCGAACAACATTCCCGGCCATTCCAACGAGTTTCGCTTGAGCGCGCGCCAGAGCCGGCTGTCGCTCTTGGTCGAGGGCAAGGTCAATCCGGTCACCAGCGTTTCCGGCTATGGCGAGTTCGACTTCCTCGGCGCCGCCCAGTCGGCGAATTCCAACGAATCGAATTCGTATCAACCGCGCGTCCGCCACCTGTATGGCGCGATTGACGAGAACGAGTGGGGCACCCATTTCCTCGCCGGCCAGACTTGGTCGCTCGCCACGCTCAATGGGTTTGGCGGCATCAAGCCCCGCCAGGAGCAAATCCCGCTCACCATCGACGCACAGTACGTTCCCGGCTTCAGCTGGGCGCGTCAACCGCAGGTTCGCTTGGTGCAGGACCTCGGCGCGAATTTCTCGATCGCGGCGTCGGCGGAAACCGGCGCAACGACCTTTGGCGGCACCGTGCCAGCGGATGTGGCCAACATCTCCAACAACGCGTGCGGCATCCCGGGCGTCGCCGCCACCGCGCCGTCCGGCTTCTCGCTGCTCAATGCTTGCAACAGCTACTCTTTCAATCAGATGCCTGATCTCATCGCGAAAGCGTCGTGGAATCCGAACTTCGCCGGCCATAATGTCCACATGGAAGGCTATGGTCTATTCAGACAATTCACCGACGAGACGACCTTTACGGCTGGGTCGCCCTTCCCGGCGGGAACGCACACCACCACTGGCGGCGGCTTCGGCGGCGGCATTGTCGCGCAGGTTCTTCCGGGCATGGTCGACGCGCAGTTCTCCGGTCTGACTGGCAATGGCATCGGCCGCTACGGTTCGAGCCAATTGCCGGACGTCACCTTCTCGTCGGCGAACGGCCAACTCGTGACCATTCCGGAGACGGACCTGCTGGCGGGCTTGATCGTGCACGCGACCTCGTGGCTCGACGTCTATGGCTACGCCGGCGAGGAGGTGACGAGCGCCAAATACACGCCGGGCACCGCCTCGGGTTTCGGCTGGGGCAATCCGAAGGACGTCCAAACCGGCTGCTTCTCGAACCTTTCGACGGGAACTTGCGTCGCGTACAAGTCGCCGAAGGCCGTCGGGCAAGTTACCGTCGGCTTCTGGGATACGATCTTGAAGGGCGACTATGGTCTCGTGAAGTGGGGCCTGCAGTATGAGTTTACGCAGGACCAGGGCTTTGCCGGGGTCGGCGGCACGCCAAAGGCGGACGAGAACGTCGTGATGACGAGCTTCCGCTACTATCCGTTCTGAACGAACGCTCGCGGCGCGTTCGGAGTAAGGTGTGGCCGTCCCTAGGCCTAGGGACGGCCAAATTGTTTGAAGACGGCGGCTGCGAAGCCCCGGGGCGGCGGTCGCCAGAATCTTAAAGAAAATCTTCATTTCTTGGCGCGACGCCCTCTGGTTTAAGCTTGCGCCTGGGAATCTGGCGTCGGCTTGCGCCTTTCAGGACGGCGCGTATATCAAACCGCGGGCGGGCTCGATCTCGGCCTGCGCAAGCGGCCTTGAGGCTGGCGAGGGAACGAGATTGACGAAGGATCAGTCCGCAAGGCGCGCGTCGGTTCTTTTGGCCGAGGATGAACCGGAACTCGCCGAGGAAATCGAGGCCGAGCTCCTTCGCCGCGGCTATCAGGTCGAGGTTTCGGAGGCGCGGGAAGCGGCGTTGCAGGCGGCCCGCGCCGGGCGAGGGTCGATCCTGATCCTCGATCGGATGCTTCACGGCGAGGATGGCCTGACGATTGTCGAGGTTTTGCGTAAGGAAGGAATCAGAATTCCGGTCCTCGTCATCAGCGCTTTATCCTCGATCGATCAACGAATCCAAGGGTTGAAGGCCGGCGGCGACGACTATCTGGTTAAGCCTTTCGCCATGGAGGAATTGGCGGCGCGGGTCGAAGCGCTGTTGCGCCGCCTGGACGATGTGCGAACGACCATGTTGCGGGTCGGCTCCCTGGAAATGGATCTGGTCGATCGCACGGTGCGCCGCAACGGGCGGGAAATCGATCTGCTCCCGCGCGAATTCAAGCTTCTGGAATATTTTGTGCGCCACCCAAACCAGATCGTCACCCGCGCCATGCTGCTCGAGGATGTCTGGAATTATACGTTCCTCCCGCAGACCAATGTCGTCGACGTTCATATCAGCAACCTGCGCCGCAAGCTCGACGGGCGCGGCGAGCCGCCTTTGATCGCAAACGTGCGCGGGGTGGGGTTCACGCTCCATGCGGACGCCTGATCTCATCCGATCGACGCCGTTTCGGCTTTCGTTGGCTCTTGCCCTGGCGATCGTGCTCGCAACCGCCAGCGTCTTCGCCCTCGTCTATCTTGAACTCTCGACGTCCGATGTGGCGCGCCTGCGTGTCGTTCTTGTCGGCGAAGCGGCGATAGGGGTCGGCGAAAACGAGGATCAACTACGACGAGCGCTTGAACTTCGTTTGACCCGCGACCTGCGACGTCTCGACTATGTCGCGCTGTTCGACAAAGATGGTCGCTTGGCTTTCGGCAATATCACGAAGTTGCCGGAGATTCCCGTAGACGGCGAAGCGCATTTCGTCGCCGGCGCGCGGCAAACCGACGCAGAAGGAACGGATGAGCCCGCGCTCTTTGTCGCCAGCAGGCGCGCTGACGGCGGCGTACTGCTGCTGGGACGAAGTCTCATAGAAGTCTATGCGATCAGGGACATCGTTTTGCGAGCCCTGTTGACGGGTCTTGTGCCGACCACTCTCCTCTCGCTCGCCATCGGCGCCTTCTTCGCGTGGCGAGCGTCGCTCCGGCTCGCCTTGGTCCATGAAACGATAGAAAAGATCATGCGTGGCGACCTCGACGCCCGTTTGCCAGTTGGCGGCGCGGACGACGACATCGGCAAGGTGACGCGGGCGGTCAATCTGATGCTCGACGAGCTGGTGCGGCTGCTCAATCAATTGAAAAGCGCCGGCGACAATATTGCGCATGATCTGCGCACGCCCCTGGCCGTGATGCGCGCCAAGCTGGAGCGCGGACTGGCGCAGGATTCGACCAACGAGGACTTGCGGCTTGCCGCCGTCGATTCGCTCGGTCAATTGGACAGGGCGATGGCCACCGTGACCGCGCTGATGCGGATATCGGCGATCGAGAATGGGCTCAGAGCCAGCGCGTTCCGCGAGATCGATCTGGCGTCGATCTGCGTCGATCTTTTCGATTTCTACGAGCCGCTTGCGCGCTCGAAATCAATTGAAATGAGTTTTGACGCGCCGGCGGCGGCGCCGATGCGCGGCGATGCCGAGCTGATGCGCGAGGCCATCGCCAATCTCATTGACAACGCCATCAAATTTACGCCCTCCGGCGGGACGGTCCGGCTCGAAGTCGATAAAGGCCCCGGTCCGCCGATCGTGCGCGTCACGGACAGCGGGCCCGGCGTCGCGCCAGGCGACCGCGACAAGATATTCAGGCGTTTTTATCGCGGCGCGAACGAAAAAGAGACTGCCGGTCAAGGCATTGGCCTCAGCATCGCGAAGACGATCGCCGGCTTGCACGGCCTCGAATTGACCGTCGAGGACAGCCGCTTCGGCGCAAGTTTCAGGCTCGCGAAAGCTGGCCTCGCCGCCACCGCTTAGCTTCGCCGGCGCCCGTGCGAACGCAGCCTCCCGACGGATGACTTTCCGTGGATTCCGCTATTGTTTGCTTGCCGCTGCCGGATGCGCGGTCCGATATGTGCGTTGGGAAGCGCTGAAGCGGAGGGGGATTTGATCAAGACCATACTCGTGGCGTTGAATGGCGATAAGCGCGATCTCGGCGTTATCGCGACCGCGCGCGCCCTCGCCAGCCTGGTCGAGGCGCATCTTGATTTCTATCACGTTTCGGTCACCCCCGACCAATTTGCCGCTCATGCCCCGCATATCGATTTCGCCGAAGGCCGCGGCCTCAAGGAGGCGCTCGATGGGTTGGAGCGCGACAGGGAGACGAGGTCGGCTGCAGCTCGCCGGCGTGCAGACGAGTTCAGCGCTCGCGCCGGCGAGGCGGTCTCGGCGAGCTGGGTCGAACAGAGCGGCGATTTCGCTCGCGCCTTTGCATTCCAGGCTCGACATCACGATCTTGTCGTCGTTGGCCGGCCGCCGGAGGACGAGCGTTTTCGACGCGACCTTATCGACCAGATTCTGCTTTCCAGCGGTCGGGCCATCGTCATCGCCCCCGTCGCTGTTCGCGAAGCGCCGATCAGCGTTGTCATGGTCGGCTGGAAAGAAACGCCCGAGGCCGCTCGCGCCTTCGCCGCGGCCATGCCGATCCTCGTCAAAGCGAGGCGCGTCGTCCTGACGCACGTCGCTGACCACGATCCGGACGAGGGGCTGAATGTCCTTGCGCGCCATCTGGCTGGTCACGGCGTCGCGGCCGAGACGCAGATGATCGAGCCGGGGGGCCGCTCCGTCGCGCAAGCATTGCACGCAGCGGCTGAGACGGTTCATGCCGATCTGTTGGTGGTCGGAGCCTATGGACACAGCCGCATCCGCGAATTGGTCTTCGGCGGCGTGACCCGTTCCCTGCTGGCCGGGGCCGGCATGCCTGTCCTATTATCTCATTGAACGAATTGCCGAAACGAGCATAAATTTGATTTATATCGACCCTTTCGAGAGGCTCTAGTATCTCGTGGGCGCCTGGGGACAGGGCGATACTTTTGACGCCGGAGAGCGGCTCGACCGGCGGAATGATTGTAACGGCCCTTAGTCGGCGGCGGATTGTTGGCGGAGTCGCCTTCGGGGAGGGAGCGACGGTCGCGGAACGGGACCCACTGGAAACGGGGGAGTCTCGCCGTCTGGGCGAAATGGGGTAATTAAATCGGAGGCGCTCGGACGCCGCCGGGCTTTGGACGCCCAGGGCGCGGCGGACCGCGGAAGATAGGTATGACTTAATGTCCTTCGTCGCCGCTGTCCTGAGACGCCCTTATACCCTGGTCGCGGCGCTTATCCTTGTTTGCATCCTCGGCGCCGGCGCGGCCAATCGAATGCCGGTCGACATATTTCCCGAGATCGACATCCCTGTTGTCAGCGTCGTTTGGACTTACAACGGGATGAGCGCAAAGGATATTCAGAACCGAATTCTAACTCTGCATGAACGCCAGCTCGCCTCGTTGGTGGACGATATTTCGAGGATCGAGGCGACGAGCTACTACGGCGTCGGCGTCGAAAAAGTGTACCTGCACGAAGGCGCGGACGTGACGCGCGCGATTTCACAACTCGCCAGCAGCGCGCTTGTCGTTCTCAAATATATGCCGCCCAACATCACGCCGCCGCTCGTCATCAGATACGGCGCGACCGACGTGCCGATCATTCAATTGAGCCTTTCCAGCAATTCGCTCCCTGACACCAAGCTGAACGATCTCGGGCAGAACACCATCCGTCCCGACCTCGCCGTCGTTCACGGCGCGGAAGTTCCCTATCCTTACGGCGGCAAGCCTCGCGTGATCATGGTCGATCTCGACATGCAGGCGCTTCAGGCGCGACGGCTGTCGCCAGCCGACGTCAGCGACGCGATTCAGAAGCAGAACGTCATTCTGCCCTCGGGCGACGTGAAGATCGGCGGCAAGGACTATTCGCTGTCGATGAACAACAGTCCCAACCTCATCGACGCCATCAACCATTTTCCCGTCAAGATGGAGGACGGGAAAATGGTCTTCGTCAACGACGTAGCTCACGTCCATGACGGATACCAGGTGCAGACGAATTCGGTGGCGGTCAACGGCTCCCCCGGCGCGTTGATGTCGGTGCGCAAGACGGGCGGCGTGTCGACGCTCGCGGTGATTGACGGCGTAAAGGAGGCGCTCCCCGATATTCGCAAATTGATGCCGCCGGGCGTGGCGATCAAAGCCATTTTCGATCAGTCGGTCTTCGTCAAGGCGGCGTTGAACAGCGTCGTCATGGGCGGGCTCATGGCCGCCGGCCTCACCGCGCTTATGATCCTTCTTTTTCTCGGCAACTGGCGACTGACGCTGATCATCCTGGCGACGATCCCGCTGTCGATCGTGACGGCGACGGTGCTGATGTACGTTGGCGGCGAGACGTTGAATACGATGACGCTCGGCGGCTTTGCGCTGGCGGTTGGAATATTGGTCGACAACGGCACCGTGGTCATTGAGAACATCGAACGCCATGTCAGCATGAAGGAGCCCTTGATCACCGCGATCGTCAGCGGCGCCGGCGAGGTCGGCTTGCCGACGATGCTCTCGACGATGTGCATCTGTATCGTGTTCGTGCCTATTTTTTTGCTGCAGGGAACCGCGAAATATCTGTTTTCTCCGCTTTCCGTGTCGGTTTGCTTGGCGCTGATCGCCAGCCTCGCCTTGTCCTTTTCGCTGGTCCCGGTGCTGTTCAAATACCTGATGCGCTCGACGGTCGAAAAGCATCACGCCCACGACGAAAGCGAGCCTGGGCCGCCTCGCCGGGTCAACCCCTTCGCCGCGATCCATCTGGGCTTCAACGCCGGTTTTAGCGCGTTTCGCGAATCCTATCGCAACGGCGTCTCTTACGCGGTCGCGCGCGCAGGGCTCGCCAGCGTATTTTTCTTTGCCCTCATGATAGGCTCGCTGGCCTTGTTCCCAAGTTTGGGCCGAGATTTTTTCCCGCAGGTCGACGCCGGGCAGATGCGGCTGCATGTCCGGGCGCCTCCGTCGACGCGGATCGAAGAGACCCAGCGCTACTTCGCCGACGTCGAGCGCGCGATCCGTCAAATTGTCGGCAACGACCAGATCGACGTCATCTTGGACAATATCGGATTGCCCTACAGCGGCATCAACATCGCGTTGAGCGACTCGGCGACCGTCGGTCCGATGGACGGCGAGATTCTTGTCTCTCTGAACGAAAAGCACACCCCGACCGCCGTCCATATGGCCGACCTGCGGCGTGAATTGCCCAAACTCTTTCCCGCGCTCCAATTTTTCTTTCAGCCTGCGGATATCGTCGACCAAGTCTTGAATTTTGGTCAGCCGGCGCCGATCGATATTCGCGTATCCGGCCCCGACGACGCCAAAGCCTTCGCGCTCGCTTCAAAGATCGCCCGCGACATCAATCGCGTTCCCGGCGTCGTCGATTCGCATGTTTTCCAAGTTCCCGACGCTCCAGCTTTGTCGATCGACGTTGACCGGACGCTGGCTCGGCAAGTTGGGCTGGATCAGACCGAGATCGCCAAGAACGTTCTGGTTACGACCAATTCGAGCGCCCAGACTCAGCCGAATTTCTGGGTCGACCCCAAAAATTCTGTTAGTTATCCCCTGGTTGTTCAGCAGCCGACCTATCAAATTGGCTCGGCCCACGATCTATGGACTCTGCCGCTTGTCTCGGGCGCCGGGGGCGGGCAGATTTTGATGAACGTGGCGAGCTTCGGTCGGGTGGAGCAGCCGCTCGTGACCTCGCAGCTTAACATTCGCCCTGTGTTTGACGTCAACGCGGACGTCCAGGGGACGGATCTTGCTTCGGCGGCGGAGGGTGTCAATGGCGTCCTCGACGCGGATCGCCCGCCGGCGACCGAGCCGCTGAAGGCCACGCTCAGCGGG
>Ga0209167_10001350_pt1 | contig 14668 bp, 13 predicted proteins | sample Coa_R1_9_FD_187154 | JGI IMG/M metagenome (GOLD analysis project Ga0209167, IMG submission 187154) | Surface soil microbial communities from Centralia Pennsylvania, which are recovering from an underground coalmine fire - Coalmine... | ecosystem: Environmental > Terrestrial > Soil >... | reverse complement strand
GCAGCCGGAGAAGCAGGCGGCGGGCCACGGGCGCAACGGCGCAGCTGCATTTACGGGGGCAAACAGAGTTAGGGTCGCTGAACTAAACCGCTTCGCGGTAATCCGGAAAGACCGGAGTCACGGCAGCGGCGCGGCTAGTGGTTCCCAACGGGTGTCAAACCATTCCTGCAAGCCACCGCGCTACTATGAGTTCGGCATCAGCTGGTGCTCGCTGCGAAGCAACCTCGCTCAGAAAGCTGATGCGATCAGGCGCGCCGAGCACCGTCTGGAAGACGCCCCTGCCGGCGGGGTGGCGTGGTTGAGGAACCGTCTCGCGAATCAGGAGTTTGTGCTTTTCTGCGGGGCCGGCATTTCTGTATCGCCTCCCTCGTCAGCCCCGGCGTTCCTGGAGCTGCGCACGTCCGTAATGCTGGCGCTCACTGATCTCCTTGTCCAGCGGGACATGATGCTTCCGGACGATCGCATGGCCGTGGAAACTACGCTGGGGCGGCTCGACAGGCGCGCCGATTTGAGTCTTCCGCCCGAACTGGTTTTTCATGTGGATCAGGGACGCTCTCGGGTTTGACACCGTCCATCGTCTGCTGAAGTGTTGTCTGGATCGCGGCCTCCCGAACGCAAACCATCTGGCAATCCGAAAGCTCTTCTCCTGAACGGGCACCCGGATCAGCGGCCTGATCACGCCGAATTTCGACTTGTACCTTGAAAAGGCGTTCGAGGGGATACATGTCGACCGTTCCGTAGTGGACCAAACACCGGACGGGGAGGGCCATCGAATCTTCAAGCCTCACGGATCGCTTGATCGCCCCGAATCGATCGCGATCACAATCGATCGGATTCTGAGGCGGCTCAAAGGATCTGCCCGTCGTACTTTCGAGGCCATGACCCGGGGCCGGCGGATCGCCAACGCCATCTTGCTCGACCCGTTTGAAGCGGACGAAGCCGTTGCCAATGCGCTGATACAGACGGAGCGCGTGCCCTACGTTCCGGAGAATTTCGGCGCCTATTTCGACCAGGTGGTCCGGCACGCCGCCTGCGATATTCAAAGGCGGCACTCGCGTCAGCCCCCGATGGCTTCGCTCGACGACATCGCGCTACATTTTGACCTTTATTACGACTCGCCTTCGCCCGAGGAGGAGCTTATCGGCGGCGAAACCGGACAGATGGTTCGCTCCGCGCTCGCCGAACTCGCTCCGGAAGAGCAAAACGCCGTCATACTTCACCATGTCGAAGGCCTGTCGATTCCCGAGACCGCCCGTGTCCTCGGATTGACGGTCTATCGCACCCAGAACGTTCTGGTGCGGGCGCGCCGAAAACTCCGCGAGATCCTCGCTCCCCGGCTCGCCCGTTGCGGCCCGGCCCCCGAAAAGCGTTGTGCCCGGCACTGCCTGGCATCCGCCTGAGCCTTACCCGTCACGATAGGAAGAAAAGATATGCCCACGATGTCAGAAGTGTGCACCGCGGTCGCGCTTGCCGTGATCGCCGCAATCATCGTCGAAAAGCTCAAGGCGCGGAAGGGTCGCCGGGTAAGGATCACGATCAAGATCGAGGAATAAGTCATGGGGCCCATAGCGCGGGAACTCGCGTCTCCTTGCCTTGTTGCGTCGAATCTTTGGCCGAATCCGTGTACATGTTTTGTACAAAGGGGCTGAGATTCCCGCGAACAAGGCCGTTCCTGCGATTGCCGTTTCTGTAACTTACAGGAAACAGGAGAAGGCGGCGAATACGGGTCCCGTTAGCGCTACCAATTTAATCAACTACTTACGGATATTGCGCTCATACATTTTTCGGGCGCGTTCTGTCGCTGAAATTTTCCCACTTGCGTGAAGGCAGCGATTACTGGATTAAGGTGCGAACCGGATCCATCGCCCGGCCCTCGGCACTCCGAGCAGATAAAGCGCCGCACCCATAATTAGAGTGCCGACGAGCAGCGCACATAATACGGTGACCGAGGCGGGAGGAAGGCCGCTGAAAATGGCGCCGATGACGATGGGCAGGCTCTGCTGCAATAGTCCGGAAAAGGTCGGCGCCGTATAGCTCAGCGTTCGACGTAATGACAAAGGACCGGCGTCAACAATCCGGAAAGAAAATCTTTGATTGTTATTGCCGTTCCGAGCGGGAACACTTAAGCGGGCGGAGCGGAACTATACCGGCTGCGTCTGGCGGATGGCGAGATGCTGGCGGAGCTTCTCGATGGCGGCTTCCGGAGTGATCCCATATTTGGCGCGGAGCAGATCCACCTTTCCGTGCTCGATGAACTGGTCGGGCCAGCCGATGCGAACCACCGGGGTGGTGAGGCCCAGGTTGTTCAACTCCTCCAGCACGGTGCTGCCGAAGCCTCCGCGAAGAACGTGGTCTTCGAGCGTCAGAATCACTTCGACCGAATTCGCGTAGAATTCAAGCGTCTTCACGTCGATCGGCTTGGCGAAGCGGGCGTTGATCACCGCCGCGCCGATGCCTTTACCCTCCAGCTTGCGTGCGATCTCTTCGGCCATGGGTACCAGCGAGCCCAGCGCGAAAATGGCTACCCTGTCGTGGCTGCTGTGCTGAAGCAGTTCGGCCTGGCCGACCGGAATGGCCCGGGGAACGTCCTTGACGGGCGTGCCGGGTCCCAAGCCGCGTGGATAACGTACCGCAACGGGGCCATCCCACTGCTTGGCCGTGAACAGCATGTCGGCCAGTTCGTCTTCGTCTTTCGGAACCATGTGCACCAGGTTCGGGATGGATCGCAGATAACTGATGTCGAAAAGGCCGTGGTGCGTCGGGCCATCGTCGGCGGAAAGGCCGCCGCGATCGATGCAGAACACCACGGGAAGATTCTGGAGGCAGACATCGTGCACGATGGGGTCGAAGGCACGCTGCAGGAACGTGGAATAGATCGCGCAGAAAGGTTTCCAACCTTTGGCGGCCAGACCGGCGGCGAAAAGAACCGCGTGTTCCTCGGCAATCCCCACGTCGAAATATCTGTCGGGATGAATTGGCTGGAACCGGTCGAGACCGGTGCCGTTGGGCATGGCGGCGGTGATCGCCACAACCTTCGGATCGAAGTTGGCGAGCTTCACCATCGTGTCGGCGAATACCTCGGAGTATGTGCGCCGGCCCAGCGGTTTCGTCTCGCCCGTATCGGGATTGTAGGGGCCAAGGCCGTGAAATTTCTTCTGCTTTTCCAGCGCCGGCTCGAAGCCTTTGCCCTTCTGGGTGAGCACATGGAGCAGCACGGGGCGGTCCTGCCGTTTGAGAAATTCCAGCGTTTTGATCAGCGTGGCGATATCGTGCCCGTCGATGGGCCCGAAGTATTTCACCCCCAGTTCCTCGAAAATGACGCTGGGTAACAGCATCCCCTTGGCGACCTCTTCGGCCTTGCGCGCCATGCGAAGGGCCGTGACGCCGCCCAGCCGCTGGACGAGTTTTCCGGCGCGGTCGTGCAGATAATCGAATCGCGGGCTGGTGACGATTTTGTTGAGGTAACTGGCGATGGCGCCGACGTTTTTGTCGATGGACCACTCGTTATCGTTCAGAACCACAATCAACCGTTTCGTGTGGTGCGCGATATTGTTCAGGGCCTCGTACGTGATTCCGCATGTAAAAGCGGCATCGCCGGCCACCGCGACGACGTGTTCTTTGCCGCCCGCCTTGTCGCGCGCAACGGCCATGCCGAGCGCCGCCGAGAGTGCCGTGCCGGCGTGTCCGGCGCCATAGCAATCGTGCGGACTTTCAGTGCGCAGCATGAATCCGTTCAAGCCGCCCGGCGTGCGTATCGTGTGGAATCGTTCCTGGCGTCCCGTCAGCAGTTTGTGGACGTAGGCCTGATGGCTCACGTCAAACAGCAACATGTCGTCCGGGGTGCGGAATACGCGATGCAGCGCGATGGTGAGTTCCACCACGCCGAGGTTCGGACCGAGATGCCCGCCGTTGCTTGAAAGGACTGTGATCAGCCGCTCGCGTATTTCCGCAGCCAGTTGTTCGAGTTCGGCCAGGGACAAGTTTTTGACCTGCTCCGGCGAATCGATACCCTCGAGTATGCTTGCCATGGTCGGCGGTCCGAATCTCCACAATATCCTACTTGATCCCGCCGGGTACTGTTACGCGAAAACGACGGCTGCGGGACTCCGGTACTATCCCTCGTGTTCATCGAGGCGCATCATGTGTCTTGCCCCCCGCTCTCCGGACACCAACCAACGCGCTGCTGATCTTCATTGTTCTCCAGTGCCTGGACGTCCTGACTAGGCTGATATTTCTGAACCACGGCATGGTGGAGGGGAACCCGGTCGTGCGCTGGGCCCTATCTCGCGCTTACGCGCCGTGGGTAGGCCTGACCGCGTCGAAGGTGGTGGCGGCGATGGTCGGTCAGTACTGCTATCGCAGCAGACGGATTACCTTGCTCCGGCGGGCAAACGCAGGGTATTCATTGGTGGTCGGTTGGAATCTGCTTGCGATCGCGCCGGTTCTGTTCGCTCACTGATCTGCTCACCGATCTATTCATTCCGATTTGTTCATTCCGATTTGTTCATTGTGGCGGAGATATGGCGGGTACGGCCGGTGCCTGTGAAGCCGACGGAATCTGCTGAAGTTGTGCCGGCGCCTGCCGCAGGCTTTGTATCAGTTTCTCGACGGGGATGGCTTCGTTCGGCGGCTCCGCCGGAACCGGGCCTGTAACATCCGCGCCCGGAGTACGCGGATACGTGCCTGTATTGGGCGCGAGAAACGGCCTGGGGAAGTTCAACGCAGGCACCGGCCGGCCGGCGGCAATCGGGCGGACCAGTTCAGGGGTCACAATGACAATCAACTCGGTGTTCGTCCTCGAAACGGACTTCGACTGAAAGAGTTTTCCCAACACCGGAATGTCCCCGATGAAAGGAATTTTCTCGAAAGTGTCCGTTGCCCGGTTATCGAGAAGCCCCCCGATCGCGAAACTCTGTCCTTCGCTCAATTCGACCTGCGTGTTCAGCTTGCGCGTAGTCAGCGCCGGGACGTTGAAGCCGCTTACGGACAATCCATTCGTAAAATCCAGAGCGCTCACCTCGGGCGCCACCTGCAGATAAATGGTTCCGCGCGGGGTGATTGTGGGCAGGAAAGTCAGCCGTACGCCGAACTCCCGGAATTGAATGGAGACGATCGGGGTGCCTCCCGAAGCCGCGCTGACACTCGGGAATGGAAATTCTCCACCGGCCAGAAAGCTTGCCTGTTTACCGTTCTCCGCCAGCACATTCGGCTCGGCGAGAACCTGCAGAAACCCCTTCACCTGCAGCGCCTGAATGGTTGCGCCCAGATTCAGATCGGAGCGGAAAAGGAAAAGATTGAGGGCGTCCGACAGAGTCGCCGCGATGGGGGAAGCGGGGGGAACCGATGAGAACGCGGGAGGCGAGAACTGCTGCGTGCCTATGGTACCGATGTTGTTGCCCGCGCCGGTGCTCACGATATTCAATCCCAGTTGTGTGCTGATACTCCGGTCCACGCTCGCGAACTTTACCTTCAGGAGGATCTGCGCTTCGGGCGGCGGTATATCCACATACAGAAGGTTCACGGTCTTTCCCAGGGTCGAGGCGATCGAGACCGCACGGTCCGCGCTTGTGATGTCTTTGACCTTCCCTCGCAGGAAAACGGTCTCGTTTTCAAAGGTCAGATTGACGCCTTGTCCGGGTAACTCCTGTTCGATTTGACGTCTGATCGCTTCGACGCGGTTCTCTGCCAGGAAGTGACTGGCCACCACAGTGATATCGAAGACCCGCCTGGCTCCACCTTCCTCCCAGACAATCATGCTGGTCACTCCCGGCGATCTCCCGTTCACGAGCAGTTCGCGTGGGCCGGTTGCGGTGGCCTCGGCAATATCTCCGAATCCCACCGAAACGCGCTCGATAGGCATCGAGCTGTCGATGAGGACAGATTTCCCGACCGTAAGCACGAGGCTGGTGGGAGGGGCGGTCTCCGATGACACCGCCGTTCCCGATGCCACGGGCAGCTGGCCATCCGCCCGCTGTCCGGGGCCGGCACTCAGCAACGCCAACGCAATCAGGCATGCCGGCGGTATCATTACAACCCCGCGGCGCCCGGTTCTCACTGCTCTCCTGAAGGCCGGGTGAATTTGGCTGTGGTGTGCACGGCGCCATTCGACACTTCGACGACATAGGGACGGGGAACTGCCGTCTCCGCGATCCGAGGCGCCACCGCTGGTATAACGGCCGGCACGAGCTGAGGGGGTTCGACCGGCAACCGCGCAGGCGCGCGCGCGCCGCCGAAAAGATTCGCCAGGATCGTACCCGGCGGCGTGGAAACCTCGATATCCATGGGATTGCGCAATACCAGCTGAATATGGGTTTCGTTGCTCGCCAGACTGAGAATCTCGGCCTGCGACGGCGTCACCAGCAAATTCACCACCTGCGCCTGCTCCGGCTTGCCTTCCTGGTCCTTATGGAAGTCCGTGCCGGCGGACAGAACCTGTATATTCTGCAGCAGTGTCCGCACCTTGGCGCCGTCAAGGGCGTTGCCTCCGGGCGGAACTCCCGTAATCAACACATCCACGCGCATTCCGGGTACCACAAACCCCGCCACTCCCACCACTTCGTTCACTCTCACTGCGCACGCCCTCATTCCTGGCGGAATGGTCGCGGCCAACCCCCCGCCCGACCCTTTGGGCGACAAACGATTCTCGGTCACCGCTTCCCCTTCGTAGATCTGGGCAATGACGCCGCGATTCAGAAGGACATCGCGCTTGAGCAGCGCACCTTTGGGGAGTGGGCCGGTCCAGCCCGCCATTTTGAAGTCTGCGTCGTGAACCAGCGTCCCCACTGCCAAGTCCCGCGTGGCCACTACGACCTCCGCCGTCTGCGTAGGCTTCGCGGCCTTGACGCGGGCGCCAACCGCCTGGTAAACCAGATAGCTCGCGCAGACCGATACAACGAGCGCGCAGGACACAATAACAAATATTCTTCGATTCATGCCGGAATACTCGGGTGGCTCTCCGGATGGTCGATTGCAATTCCATGCCCATGGAACGCTGTCGCCTTCGTTGCCCGATAATTCATCGGTTTGCGGTGTCCCGCAAATTGATGGTGTGGACAACTGCTTACAATTTCCCGGCGGGGTCGTTTCTCCACGAGGACACCGATAGCCCCCGATGTAGCACCGGGGCGGAATTGGAGATATATTTTTTCCCACAGGCAGTGACGATAACTCATTTACGGAGAAGCTCTGGGTGATTCGGCTCCTGCTGTATTCGCAAGACATCAATCTGCAATTCCTCCTCGCACCCACGCTCGGCGCCGATTTCTCAGTATTTCTCGAGCGCCGGATGGACCGGATCAGGGAAATCATCTCGCAGGGGCAGTGCGACGTCCTGATCGTGGACCTGGATTCCCGCTCCTACCCGATGCAGCAGCAACTGGGGTTCTTCGAGGAGATCCGGGATTTCGGCGTCCCGGTGGTGGTGATGACGGATGACGATACCAGGGCAACGGCGATGGATTTGGTTCAGCGCGGCGTTAATAACTACATCAGGAAGCCGCCCGCACTACAGGAGCTCAAGATTGTCGTTCGCCGGGCACACGAATTTGCCGTCCTGAAGCAGGAACTCGAAAACGTGCGCCGCCGTCTGCCTTCTTCCGGCTGCGACGAATTGATCGGCGGCAGCGCCCGGTCGCAGGTGGTTTACGATCTGATTCGCCGCGTTGCCAGTCTCGAAGCTTCCGTCCTGATTACCGGCGAAAGCGGGACCGGCAAAGAATTGATCGCCCGCGCGATCCACAACCTCGGCCATCGAAAAGGACGGCCGTTTATCGCGTTTTCCTGCGGGGCCATCCCGGAGACACTGATCGAAGCAGAGCTGTTCGGCGCCGAAAAGGGGGCCTACACCGGCGCGGCCGTAAGGCGGAGAGGGTATCTGGAAGAGGTCGGCGACGGGACCCTGTTTTTCGACGAAATAGGAGAATGCAGCCCTTACACACAGGTCAAACTGCTGCGGGTCCTGCAGGAAAGAGAGTTCAGCCGGCTGGGCAGCAGCCAGCCCATCCCGCTGCAGGCCCGGCTGCTGTTCGCGACCCACCGCAGCCTGCTGGAGATGGTGGAGGAAGGAACTTTTCGCCGCGATCTCTACTACAGAGTGAACGTCATGGGCATCAAATCCCCGCCGCTTCGGGATCACACGGAAGATATCCCGCAATTGGCCCGGCATTTCCTGGAGAAATATTCCCGGCTCTATCAGCGAGCGCTCACCAGAATCACGCCGACTGCGATGGCGCTGCTGCTGGAATACGAATGGCCGGGAAACGTCCGCGAACTGGAGAATGTCATGCAGAGCGCCATCATCCTGAGCGACGACGACGCGATCCAGCCCAAAGATCTGCCCGCCGCGATGCAGCAGCCGGATCTGCTGGGGGTGGGGGATTCGCTCCCCGGCGCGTCCTTTGAAGAACAAATGCAGGATTACAAGATCAAACTGGCCCACAGAGCCATTCAGGAGTGCAAAGGGAACAAGACCCTGGCGGCGCGCAGCCTGAACATATCGAGAACCTATCTGCACCGTCTCATCAGGGATCCGGAGGGAGCGGGCGATTCCATCCCGGTCTCAGCTCCTAATTAAAATGCTCCCGATCGGATGAGCGGACGCGTATTCCTTGTATTGGCTGCCGCGGGCGCCCTGGCGGTCAAGATCGTAGTCGCGTACAACACCTATGGCACCAACGATGCCATCACATTCGAGGCGGATATCGCAAAGGTGGAGTCGTCTGGGGCGGAACAGTTGTACCGGGACGGCGTCGAGTCGCAGCCCGGACACTGGCAGCCTTTCAGTCATTCGCCTCCGCTGATTCATGGGTTGCTGCTACTGAAGAAATTGGAGAATCGGTCCGGATTGCCGGTTCGATTCTGGTTGCGCGTTTGCTGTGCGTTAGCCGATCTGGCGTGCCTTGGTCTGTTATGGAAGATCGGCGTTCGGTCGCAGATTGGCCTGTTGCTCACCGCGCTGGCGCCGGTGTCGCTCATGATATCCGGCTTTCATGTCAACACCGATCTATTGTTGGTATGCGTGTCAAGGCAAAGTAGAAAGTTCCTCTTCCGAGCAAAGTAGAAAGTTCCGGTTTTGAGTGGCTGGTCAGGCCACTCGTGGTAAGTTCGATCCGCAGCGTCGGGGTCGCACCTGACGTTGCTGCCCAAAGCCGAGGCGACGGGGTTGGCTCCGAAGCAATCGGCGGGACTCCTTCTGTGACGCAGAACCCGTGAGTGTTTCCGGAGCGCCAGGAGGGGTCCGTTCGGCCGGGATCCATTGCTTTGGTGAAACTCCCGAGCGGAGGCTTTGGGCATATAAACGCGAAGCCCGCCGGGCCGCCTTTGCCCGGCGTTCCGTATTGACCGTGGTCGGTTGCGGTCGCGCTCAGTTCCTTTCGTTGGCCGTTCGCACCGCTTGCCACAACTCCGGCCCTGGACGTTCGAAGAAGCCGTCCATCCAATCGCTCTTGCCGCCTCGATTGTGATCTTTGCGAACCGCTTTTCCCGCCGGTTTCGTCACGGGTGGCTTCATCCCGCACTCGCTCACTTCCGCATACGCACCTTCGAACCGCGCTCTCAGTGCGCCGCTCAGGTGTAATTCGATTCGGATGCTGTTGCCTCGCATTCCCGCCTTCACATCCGTTCGAGCCACCTGGTACTTCTTCCCCGCAAACGAAAAGGTGTAGTCGTTGCTCACCACCCGCTGCTCCACATGGCTGAGCGCACTCGCCAGATCGATCTCCGGGGTGAGCGCCCGATGCAGATCCACCAACCCGGTCAGGGGACGCGCGAATCGTTCGTTCCACTCCGGCCAATACTCGTCGGTCAGAAACTTGTTGGCATCCACCATGGTCTTCACCCTGGCCAGCCGCAGATGCTTGACCAGACGATCCTGATCGGTGCCGAAGCTTCGCTCCACGCGCCCTTTGGCTTGCGGCGAGTGCGCCGGAATCCAGCCGATTCCCAGCTCTCGCAGCCCGCGGCCGAACTGCGTCAGCCGGTCCGCTTCCCGACGTTGCTGCGCGTTTTCTCCCGCCCGCGGGAGTCACCGTGAACATCGCCGCCCGATCGGTGTACAGATCCACCATCCGCCCGTTGCCTTCCACGTACTTCCACAGCACGCCCATGTTCTCGCGCGTCCCGTCGTGTTGCACGAAGCGTCCCCCACTCCGGCTGGTGGCGTCGTCGATCGCCCGCACCAGGTAGCGCACCGTTTCGCCTCGCCCCTCCAGCCAATCGTGATTGGAGGTATCCCACTGCACCAATTCGCCATACGCGCTCCGCCGCGGGCGCCAGAAATGCGCCTCGCCGAGCTTGCGCGACCGTACTTTCCAAAGTCCTGCCCCCACCATCCACGCGCGCACGGTTTCCTTGCTGGCCTGGATGCTGTGCTGCCGAGCTAGTTGCTCGCTCGCAAACGTCGGCCCAAAGTCGTGCCACTCCGGCTGCTTCAGCAGCTCGATGGCTCGCGCCTGTGTCTCCCCGTCGATCCGCCGGTTCGATGGCCGACTCCGAAGTCCGTGCACTACAACCCCGTCGCCATCGGCCTTCATACGCTCCAGCAACCTTCGTACCCACCGGTCGCTTACTCCCATCTTTTCGGCGGCGTGCCGCTGAGTGATCACTCCGTCCTGTACCCTCTTCAGCCATTCCAGCCAATCTCGTTCCTCCTGGCTCATTGCGATTCGTTCCATCCTTCCAGTTTTTATCTGTCAAGAGGAACTTTCTACTTTGCCCAATTAGGAACTTCTCACTTTGCCGCGACACTATTGTTGGTATGCGCGATTCTGGCATCGGTCCGCCTGATCGGGTCCCGGCACTTTGCCGGGGCGGGCGTAGCCATCGGGATTGCGCTGGCGATCAAGCTGTCCGCACTGATTTTCGTGCCGGCGCTCGCCATCGCGGCCGGGGCAAAGCGAAGCGCCACCATGGCAGGAGTAGCCCTTATGTGCTTCGGCGGATTTTCGCTGCCTTTCATTTGGGAGTTTCCTGGAACGATTCTGACATCGGTGACGAAATATGCCGGCCTGTATGGATATTGGGGAATACCTGCCTTATCGCTGCTATCGGGCGCTGATGGCGTCTATATCTGGTACGAAAAGATCGGGAAGTTCATCGCATTGGGGGTGGTTGGAGTCGCGGCCGTCTTCGTCCGCAGGAAAGGGTTGCAGGAAAACATTCTGCTGAGCTGCGGACTGTCGACGGCACTCTTCCTGGTGTTCACGCCGGGCTTCGGCGTTCAATACCTCGTATATCTGGTGCCATGGCTGGCGGTATCGCGGCCCGTGGTTACCGCGAATTTTTACGCAATCGGCGGCGCTTTTCTGGCAGCTTTCTATACGTGGAGCAGCCGGGGCTTTCCCTGGTACCTGGCCAATTCTTTAGCGACGCGGTACATGCCGGTTCCGATTTTCTCCCTGGGACTCCTGACGTGGATCGCCACCGGGATCGTTGCGCTGGACTTCGTGCGGGCACTCACGAGTCGCCATGTCGATTATCGGGACGGATACGGCGATATTCGCGGCGGATTGGAATCCGGTTCTACCAGCCAGGCGGTGCGATCCCTGAAGTAATTCAGAAGCGCCAAACTGTTCCGGCTCGCGATTTCCCTCGCCCAGACCACTTTGGATTTATCGATATCCGCGGCGTTGTAGACCCAGTCGTCGAACGGCGCATGATCGGGAGGATATCTGACGATCGCGAGCTGCGGGCCCGGGTGACGCTCCAACTCCTTCTGAATACGAGCGCGCGGAAGGCCGAACGGCTCGGTCCCGTACCACATGGGCGGCGAACGGGGGATGGAAAGATGCAGCGGGCCTGCATACAGCCGGAGCCCGGCAAGGATCAGGCAGGCTATCGGCATAACACGCACCAGGGCCAGGCCCACCGGTTGGCTTCCCGGGCGCCATACCCGCAGATGGCGCATTGCCTGCAACAGAATGACGTAAACGGCGCAGGCAAACGGGGCGACGTAATGCGGAAACAGCCACGCATTCATGCTCAGTCCCACTGAAAACACGGCGCCTGCGGCTAAAAGGAACCACACTCGCCGATCCCGAAAAACCCGCGGCAGCATAATCAACGGAGGCAACAATGCTATCCCGAAGAAGAAGAAGACCACCGTTGCCAGCTTCTTCGCCAAGCCATGAAGGAAACCAGACGGCGTTTGTGCATAACGAAAATCGGTCAATTCCCAGTCGGAATAGAAATCGCGCATCACCTTGTGGCGATAGACCGGCTCGGGGCGCGGCCGTTGCCAAAGGAAGACCGGCGCCGACGCGTAGGTGGCCCGATTCACCTGGTAAGGAAGAGTCAGGGGATTGCCGAAGACGCGGTAATTGTAATAAGCCATCATTCCGGCCACGATCAGCAACAGCGCGGTGGGGGCGATCGCGCGGCGCATCAGAGTGGAAGTGGTCTGCCGCGCTCGTGTCACCGCCCACCATAAAAGACAGGCGACGGCCGGTCCGCAAAGCAGCAGGCCTTCGTAGGGACGGCTGTTGACGAGTACTGCCGCTCCCAGCGCCATAAAAAGCCCGTCGCGAATCCGGACCGTGCGCATAATGCGCGGCAGAGAGCCAAGCACCAACGCGCCGCCTACGGCCGCGACAGCTCCCCCGTGGTAATCGTCGACCCAGTAGCTGAACAGCGCCAACCGTATCACCGCGAGCATCCCGCCCAGCAACGCCCAGCCGGGAGGGAGCCATCCCTGCAGCATCCAGCAGATCGCCGCGCACATCAGTCCGGCGCTGAGCCAGATACCGAACCATGGATTGCCCGTCAGAACCTTCCCGGCGGCGAGAACCATCCCCTGGGCCGGGAAATACATGGACATGTATGTGGGCTTTTGCGTGATATGAAAGCTTTCGAAGTACACCCACATGGGGTGGGTGGGATTGGTCAACCTTCCGGAGGCGAAAGTATCGGCGGCCAGTAAATTGGCGAATTCATCATGAATGAACGGCTGTGGAACAGGCGACAAAGGAAGTATCGCCAACCTGATAATCAGCGCGGCCCCCGCGGTTGCAAATACGGATAGTCCGCGCCTGCGCGCAAGGTGACCGAGGGAACGCTCCACGCCCGAAAGCCAGGTTGAACCGATTTTCGGCCAGCAGGCTGCAACGGCGATTGCAATCAGCGCGCCACCAGCCTCCAGGATCAGGAATACGCCGCCGGATTCGGCGGAACCCGGAGCCGTAGTCATGTAAGCCGTCAACTGGTATAAGTCGAGATCCTGGTACTGATACTGGTGAAAGCCCCGCTGATGGACGCTGCCACGCTGGTCATGCTGACCGTAGCTCCCAGGGCAATCAACAGAACCACCAGAGCATATTCGATCAGATCCTGGCCACTCTCGTCAGCCAGCGCCTTGACAAAATTCCGCACCCTGACACAATGGCCAGGCAGCGGGACGGACCACCAGCGCGTCCGTGGCCGATACAATTTATTTCTGCGGGGCATGCACGGAAGGGAGCACGTGAGGCTCCACTCGGGGAAGCCGCTCAGGCATATCGAATCAGTCCACGGGCGCACAGGTTGTGAACGATTGTCTACCGGAAGTGTCAAACTCAGTAGCTTACTGTTGACAGGCACCGGGCAGTTAACAGGCATCGGGCTGTTTACAGGCGTCGGGAAAGAGATAGCGAAGATCGCCGATCGGCCCCAGGGTGAACTCGTGCCCGCCACCCACGACGGTGCGCAGATCGCCAGGCGGGAACCGTTTTCGCACCGAAGCCAGATAGTCGCTGTATTCCTTGTCGCCCAAAGGCAATGGAAACATGACGAATTCGTGGGCCGAAGTGGCAGGTAAAATTGCCTGTACCCGGGTTTCCCGATGTTGCATCGTAAACACTCGTGTTCCTGAAATCAGGCGAACCTCGGGAAATTGAACGGTGAGGTAACCGGGCAGGTAGTATCCGGCGTGCCGATACCCCAGAAAATGAGAATCGAAGCCTACGATCACGGCGTCCCGCGGAGAGGCTATTTGGCGCAGCGCGCCGTTGATGCTCGCGATCTCCCTCTCGAATCGCCGCTCCGCTCCGTAGGAACAGTACACGGGAAGAAAAATGAAAATCGCCGTATTGGCAGCGGCGCAGCCCGCAATCAGTAACATCTTCAGAGCCCTGCTCCAGCGAAGACCCCCATACCAGACCGAGGCCCACAGGCCCATCCAGGCGCAAACCGGCGGCGCCAGCGCCAGGAGATAGCCGCTGTTGACGAACTTCAGGTAGACGAACGTGAAGAACAGCAGGCCTGGCGCCATCCAGACTCGCGTAAATATCACTTTGCGCCGGTCCGTTCCGCATGAATCGACCGTGTATCTCCCGCCCGACCCAAGCACCGGTAATATAGCGGCGCATCCGAAACAGAGAAGGTAAATGCCCGCAATGACGCAGGCACGCGCAAAAGAGTTCAGCGGCGAAGAATTGAAGACCGTTCCCCGCGACGGTACTGTCAGCCACAGCGAAACGAACGACGAGATGTAAGCTCCGCCGCCGGTTGTTCGAATCAACGGAATGAGCCACGCCGGCAGCGTCAAGGCTAACGCCGCGACCCCGCCGGCCGCCTGCCTGCGATTGACGCTGCAAAAGGAAAAAAACAAGAGTGGGCCGAGCAGCAGGAGCGATGATGGGCGGAAACCGGCCGCGAGACCAACCACCACGGCGCCCGGCACCACGAACCGGCCCTCCGC
>Ga0209167_10001349_pt1 | contig 14673 bp, 10 predicted proteins | sample Coa_R1_9_FD_187154 | JGI IMG/M metagenome (GOLD analysis project Ga0209167, IMG submission 187154) | Surface soil microbial communities from Centralia Pennsylvania, which are recovering from an underground coalmine fire - Coalmine... | ecosystem: Environmental > Terrestrial > Soil >... | reverse complement strand
GACCGCCGTTGGGGCGACGTTCGCGCTTGGGCCCGCCGACCCCGTCTGCCCGCTGATCCGCGATCTCGGCGCGCACCTCGTCAAGGGGACGCCGCCGGCGGCGATCATCGGCCACTACCTCGGGCGCGAGGGCGGCGTCTCAAACGGGCGCGAGGGGAACATCCACTTCGGTGACGCGCGTCGCGGCGTCGTCGGGATGTCCTCGATGCTGCCGGCGATGATGCCGGTGGCGGTCGGCATGGCGCTGGCCTTCAGGCTGCGCGGCGAGAAGCGCTGCGCGCTGAGCTTCTTCGGCGATGGCGCGACTTCGGTCGGCGACTGGCACGAGGCGATGAACTTCGCGGCGCTTCATCGCGTGCCGGCGATCCTCGTCCTCGAGCACAACGGCTGGGCGTACTCGACGCCGAGCTCCAAGCAGTTCGTCGTCGATCCGATCGAGCGGGCCGCCGTTTACGGCATGCCGGCGGCGGCCGTCGACGGAAACGACGTCGAGGCGGTCTTCGAGGCTACGCACCAGGCGCGCGAGCGGGCGCTCGGCGGTGGCGGCCCGACGCTGATCGCCGCCTACACGATGCGCATGCACGGCCACGGCGCCCACGACGACGGCTCCTACATGCCGGCGCAGGAGCGTGCGATCTGGGAGGCGCGCGACCCGATCGAGGCTCAGCGCGAGCGGTTGCGGCCCCTCGGCGTCGATGTCGAGGAGCTTGAGCGCGCGGTCCGCGCGGAGGTCGACGAGGCCAGCGCGCAGGCGCTCGCGATGCCGCCGGCGGACCCCCAGTACGCACTCGACGGGGTGTTCTGCGAGGGCGCGCCCGAGCTGCTCGGCGAGGGCGCCGCGCCGTGGAGCGGCTTTCACTGATGGAGCTCACCTACCTCGAAGCGATCTCCGACGGCCTTCGCACAGCGCTGCGCGAGGACGAGCGGGTTCTCCTCCTCGGCGAGGACATCGGCGCTTTCGGCGGTGCCTTCAAGGTGACCGCCGGGCTTCAGGCGGAGTTCGGCGCGGAGCGCGTCATCGACACGCCAATCTCCGAGGAGGCGATCATCGGTGGGGCGGTCGGAGCGGCGATCGTCGGGATGCGGCCGGTCTGTGAGATGCAGTTCGCCGACTTCGTCTCCTGCGGCTTCGATCCACTCGTGAACATCGCCGGGAAGATGCACTACCGGCTTGGTCTCGCGGCGCCGATCGTCGTGCGGCTGCCGAGTGGCGGCGGCGTGTCCGGCGGCCCGTATCACTCCCAGAACCCCGAGGCCTGGTTCATGCACGCTCCCGGCCTCAAGGTCGTGGCGCCCTCGAGCGCTCATGACGCGAAGGGGCTGCTGCTGGCGGCGATCAACGACCCCAATCCCGTCATCTACCTCGAGCACAAGTACCTCTACCGGCGGATCCGCGGCGAGGTGCCCGAGGGCGCCTATGAGACACCGCTCCGCGCACAGACGGTTCGCGACGGCAGCGATCTCGTCGTGATCGCCTACGGCGCGATGGTTCATGCCGCGATCGAGGCGGCTGAGGCGATCGAGGACGCCGCGATCCGCGTGCTCGATCTGCGCTCGCTGGTTCCGCTCGACCGCGAGGCGATCCTCGAAGCCGTCCGCGATTGCGCGAAGGTCGTGATCGTCGATGAGGCCAACGAGACCTGCGCCGCGGGCGCCCAGGTCGCGGCGCTGATCGCCGAGCACGCCTACGAGCACCTCGACGGACCCGTCGTGCGCGTCGCGACCCCCGACGTCCCGATCCCCTTCGCGCCGCCGCTCGAGCGCGCCGTCCTGCCCGGCGCCGAGCGGATCGGCGAGGCCTGCCGCAAGCTGCTCGCCTACTAGGAGCTTGATCGCGGCACGCAGAGTGTGACTGCGAGTAGCCGTTGGGCGACGAGCCCGTCCGCCGCGTTGTCGGCGCGGGCCGGCGCGGCTAAGATCGCAGCGCGATGCGCATACCGCGGCACTCCCTCGCGAGGGGCGCCATCGTCGCCGCTGTGGCGGTGACGGTGGCCCTGACGGCGTCGTCGCTCGGGGCGTTTCCCGCGACCGGCGGCAGCGAGACCAGCGACGGGAGCGCCCCGGCGGGCGGAGCGGAGCTCACGCACACAGACAACCTGCCGGTCAACGCGACGCAAGGTTCGATCGCGGTGCAGCCGTTGTCCGCGGACGACTTGAGCTCGTTCAACGCGATGATCGCCGCGGTGGTCGACACCGTCCCCAACGCAGCGAAGTTGTCGAAGAAGGGACAGGCAACGCTGGGCTGCGTGCTGATGTCCTACCTCAACATCGCCAACCAAACACCCGGCCACGTGTACACGTTCACGGACCTCGACCTTCAGGCCGCGATGCTCAACATCTGCTTGCAGCTGGCTCAGTCACTACCTGGGGCCACTCATAACCAGGCGCGAGCCGCGGCGGCGACATGCGGCCGTATCGACGCGGCTGTAACCGTCCGGATCACCCACTCGAGCTCGGGATACCGCGTGACCACGCTCCGCCGGAGGGCCCGGCTCTCACGTCCCGGTCTGAACGTCACGTGCCGGCACGCAGGAACGGGGCTGCTGATCGGCGTCGCGCCCGGCAAGACCGGGCAGACGTTGCCGCAAGCAGGCGCGCCTCAGCTCGGGATCGCCTACAGCAATCCGAGCAAGGCGACCGTCGGGATCCGCACGACGTTCACGGCCAACTAACAGCCGGAAGTCTGGGAACCGAGCGCCGCCGTGCTGGTCGAGATCGTCATGCCGCAGATGGGGATCAGCGTCGCCGAGGCGACCCTGATCGCCTGGCGGCGCAAGGTCGGTGAGGAGATCGCGGCCGATGAGCCGATCTGCGACATCTCGAGTGACAAGGTCGACTCCGAGGTCCCGGCGCCGGCCGCCGGCCGCGTCGTCGAGCTGCGCGTTGGCGAGGGAGAGACGGTCGACGTCGGGACCGTGATCGCGACGATCGACGTTGGCGGCCAGGCCGCGCCTCCCCCGGTCGTGGCTGCTGCCGAGCCCGCCGCGACGCCCGTCCCGGGGGCAGAGCCGGGGCCGTCTGCCGGCGAGCGCCCGCGCCATTCGCCGGTCGTTCAGCGCCTCGCCGCCGAGCTCGGCGTCGACCTCGACAGCGTGACCGGCAGCGGCGACGGCGGGCGGATCCGTCGCGAGGACGTCCTCGCCGCGGCGTCGGGCTCAGAGCTCTATCGCCCGCCGGCGCCCGTGGAGCTCAGCCGTATGCGCCGCACGATCGGCGAGCACATGCACCGCTCGCTTCACACCGCGGCGACCGTCACCTCCTGGATCGAGGTCGACTTCAGCGCCGTGCAGGCGCGCCGTACCGAGCTCGGCACGACGGCGCTGCCGATCGTCGCCGCGGCGACGGTTCAGACGCTCGCGCAGTTCGCCGAGCTGAACGCCTGGCTCGACGGCGATCGCCACACCCTCCACACCGACGTCAACCTCGGCATCGCCGTGTCGCTCGGCGACGACGGGCTGATCGTGCCCGTCGTTCGCGGCGCCCAGCGGCTGACCGAGACGGAACTGGCGCAGCGGATCGCCGATCTCGCCGGTCGCGCCCGTAAACGCTCACTCGGCGCCGACGACGTCAAGGACGCCACCTTCACGATCACCAACCCCGGCCAGTTCGGAACGATCATGGCGACGCCGGTGATCAGCCAACCGCAGGTCGCCATCCTCGACGTCGAGGCGATCGTGCGCCGAGCGGTCGTCGTCGAGGAGCGGATCGAGATTCGCCCGATCTGCATCCTCGGACTCTCCTGGGACCATCGCGCGCTCGACGGCGTCTACGCGGCGCGCTTCCTCGGAGCGCTGCGCGAGCGGCTTCAGTCCCTCTCCTAAGGACTACGCTCCACCTAATGGCCCCGCTGGCCTTCGTGCGCGTCCCGGGCGGCATCACCGACGTCGTCGTCCTGGCGCTCTCGATCGCGGTCTGGATCCCCTACCGCCGCCGCGCCAAGCACCTCGCCGGCGACGGGCGGGCGGTGCCGACGTGGCGCCAGGCGAGCTTCGTGGGGGGTCTCGCGATGCTGGTCGCTGTCCTCAGCGGTCCGGCCGACGCGATCGCCGACAAGCTGCTCGTCGCGCACATGGCCGAGCACCTCGTGATCGGCGATCTCGCCGCGCTTGCGCTGGTGATGGGGCTGACCGGCCCGATGATCGCCCCGCTGCTTCGCCGGCCGACGCTCGGGCGCCTGCGCGTGTTCGGCCACCCGGCGGTCGCGCTGCCCCTGTGGGCGGTCGACCTCTACCTCTGGCACACCCCGTTCTTCTACGACGCGGCGCTGAACAACGACTACATCCACATCCTCGAGCACACCTGCTTCCTCGCGACGGGGCTCGCGATGTGGATGGCGCTGCTCGGCCCGCTGCCCAAGCCCGCCTGGTTCGGCAACCTCGGCAAGCTCGGCTACATCATCGGCGTGCGCCTGATCGAGGGCATCCTCGGCAACGCGATGCTGTTCGCGCACTCGATCTTCTACCCCTATTACATCCCCTTCGACCACGCCCGCCATCTCTCGCCCCTGCAGGATCAGATCGACGCCGGCGCGGTGATGATGGTCGAGGGCAGCATCGTCACGATCCTGCTCTTCGCCTGGCTCTTTGCGCGGGCGGCGCGCGAGTCGGAGGAGCGCCAGAACCTGCTCGAGTACGCCCAGGCGCACAACCTCGAACTCGACGAGGCGCGCGCCGCGCGGGCGGTCGCCGCGGGGCGCGGTGACGAACTGCGCCGCCGGCTCGAGGAACGGGTGTCTTAAGGAAGACAGTCGCGTGGGCGGACCGTGTGTTCGGCCTTACGATCTCCCGCAACGGCGAAGAAGGAGGGCTCGAATGGGTAGGTCGCTGACGTCGCAGCTGTACCGTCTCGCGCGCCTCTCGGCTACGGGCCGGTCGGTGCGGAAGGGGACCGAGGGACGACGCGTCAAGAACGTTCTGATCGGACGCGCGCTTGGGCGCGCCGGGGTCTGGCGACGGCTCTGGAAGTAGGACTGATAGGGCTTCGACTCTAGACGATACGTCCCGTTCACGTCATCGCAGACGAACCCGTACTTGGGGTACTGGCGCTTGTCGGCGACGGCGCAGTACTCGCCGCGGCGGAGGCACTTCTGGGCGCCGCCGATAACCGCGTGCTTGAAACCGCTGGAGCAAGTCTTCGCGGACGCCGCGGCGGGCAAGGCGGCCGAGATCGCGAGCGCTGCGAGAGCGGCGCCGATCCATCTCATGCGGCGAGCGTACTGCTGTGTCGCTCGCCCATCAGTTTCGGTGGCGCTGGGCGGCCGCATCAGCGGGTTTCCACGACAGCTACAGCAGGCGGACGATCGCGACGACGCCGACGGCCACGATCAGCGCGCGCAGCGGTCCGGCGGGCAGCCGGCGGCCGTAGCGGGCGCCGAGGATGCCGCCGCTGACCGAGCCCACTGCGATCAGCCCGGCCGCGTCCCACGCGATGTGGGCGACGATCGCGAAGATCACGCCGGCGAGGAGGTTGACGAGGCCGGCGAGGACGTTCTTGACGGCGTTCAGCCGCTGGAGGGGCTCATCGAGCGTGATGCCAAGGAAGGCGAGCAACATGATCCCCTGCGCGGCGCCGAAGTAGCCGCCGTAGATGCCGGTCGCGAATACCGCGACGAGCGAGCCAGAGCCGACCTGCTGGGCGGCGTGGCCGCGGCGTGCGCGCAGCGCCGGACCGAGGCGCGGCTGAACCACGATCCCGACGAGCGCGAGCCCGATGAAGACCGGCACGATCGACTTGAACGCCGACGGAGGGAGCGTCAGAAGCAGCGTGGCGCCGGCCGCCGCGCCGAGCGTCGAGGCCGCCGCGAGGCGGCGCAGCCGGGCCCCCTGATCACGCAGCTCGGCGCGGTAGCCGATCGCGCCCGCCACCGCGCCCGGCACGAGCCCGATCGTGTTCGAAACGTTCGCCGTGACCGGCGCATAGCCGAACGCGAGGAGCACGGGAAAGGTGATCAGCGTGCCTGAACCGACGACCACGTTGATCGCTCCGGCGGCTGCTCCGGCGCCGAGGATGCCTAGCGCCTGCAGCAGGCTCACGGCGCCACAGGCTATTGGGTTGCCTGCGCGATAATCGGTACACCCGGGGTGACCACGACCGCAGGAGAGCAGCGATGACCGCCAACAGCTTCGACGCACGAACAGAGCTCGAGCTCGCGGGACGGCGCTTTGAGATCTATCGCCTCGGCGCCCTCGCCAAGCGCTTTGACATCGATCGGCTGCCGTTCTCGCTGAAGATCCTGCTCGAGAATCTCCTTCGCACCGAGGGCAACGGCTCGGTCACTGCCGCCGATATCGAGTCGCTCTGTCGCTGGGAGCCGACCGCCCCGCCGAGCGTTGAGATCGCGTTTTCCCCGGCGCGGGTGCTGCTCCAAGACTTCACCGGCGTTCCGGCCGTCGTCGATCTCGCCGCGATGCGCGATGCGATGGTCGAGATGGGCGGCGACGGGGCGGCGATTACACCGCTCGTCCCGGCCGAGCTCGTCATCGACCACTCCGTGCAGGTCGACGTGTTCGGCACGCGCGACGCGTTCGCGCGCAACGCTGAGCGCGAGTTCGAGCGCAACGCCGAGCGCTATTCGTTCCTGCGCTGGGGTCAGGGCGCGTTCGAGAACTTCGCCGTCGTGCCGCCGGACACCGGCATCGTCCACCAGGTCAACCTCGAGTACCTGGCGCGCGTCGTGTTCGTCGCCGAGCGCGACGGCGCGCTGCCGCAGGCCTACCCCGACACGCTGATCGGCACCGACTCCCACACGACGATGGTCAACGGCCTCGGCGTGCTGGGCTGGGGGGTCGGCGGGATCGAGGCCGAGGCGGCGATGCTCGGCCAGCCGATGTCGATGCTCCTGCCGCAGGTGATCGGCTTTCGCCTGTCGGGTCAGCTGCCCGAGGGGGCGACAGCAACAGACCTTGTCCTCACCGTCACCGAGATGCTCCGCCACAAGGGCGTCGTCGGGCGCATCGTCGAGTTCTTCGGCGAGGGGCTCGGCGGGCTGCCGATTGCAGACCGGGCGACGATCGGCAACATGTCGCCGGAGTTCGGCTCGACAGCCGCGATCTTTCCGATCGACGCAGAGACCCTGCGGTACCTGCACTTCACCGGCCGGCCGAAAGAGTCGGTCGAGCTGGTCGAGGCCTACGCGCGCGAGCAGGGCCTCTGGCACGACGCATCAAGCCCCGAGCCCCAGTACTCAGACACGCTGGAGCTTGACCTCGGGGCGGTCGAGCCGAGCCTCGCGGGCCCGCGCCGACCGCAGGATCGCGTGCCGCTTCACTCCTCGCGCGAGCGCTTTCGCGAGGCGCTCGCGACGTTCGTGACCGACGACGACGCGGGGCCGAACGGCCGCGGCGGTGCGGCGGTTGCGACGCGCGAGCTCTGCCATGGCGACGTCGTGATCGCCGCGATCACCAGCTGCACGAACACCTCGAACCCCGCGGTGATGGTCGCCGCCGGACTGCTCGCGCGGGCCGCGGTCGACGCGGGATTGGAGCGAAAGCCGTGGGTCAAGACCTCGCTTGCGCCGGGGTCGCGCGTCGTCACCGAGTACCTCGAGCGCGCCGGACTGACCGAGCCGCTCGAGCAGCTCGGCTTCAACCTCGTCGGCTACGGCTGCACGACCTGCATCGGGAACTCGGGCCCGCTCCCCGAGGAGGTCTCGGCGGCGATCGCCGAGGGCGACCTCGCGGTCGCCGCTGTGCTGTCGGGCAACCGAAACTTCGAAGGGCGCATCCAGAGCGAGGTCAAGATGAACTACCTCGCCTCGCCGCCGCTGGTGGTGGCCTACGCGCTCGCCGGCACGATGGACATCGACCTCGGCAGCGAGCCGCTCGGCGAGGGCGCCGACGGCGAGCCGGTCTACTTACGCGACCTGTGGCCGAGCAGCGCCGAGATCGCGCGCACCGTCGAGGCCGCTGTGCAATCGGACATGTTCCGAAAGAGCTACGCGGAGGTTTTCGACGGCGACGCCAACTGGCACTCACTCGACGTGCCCTCCGGCGATCGCTACGACTGGCGCGAGTCGACCTACGTGCGCCGGCCGCCGTTCTTCGACGCGCTCCCAGCCGAGCCGGCCGAGTTGCACGACATCAGCGGTGCGCGCGCGCTGGCGGTGCTCGGCGACTCAGTCACCACCGACCACATCTCACCGGCCGGCGCGATCAAGCGCGACAGCCCGGCGGGGCGCTACCTGCTTGAGAGTGGCGTCGAGTTCGCCGAGTTCAATTCCTACGGCGCGCGGCGCGGCAATCACGAGGTGATGGTGCGCGGCACCTTCGCCAACATCCGCCTGCGCAACCTGCTCGGCGGCGGTGGGCTGCGGGAGGGCGGGTTCACCCGCCACGTCCCGGGCGGCGAGGAGATGACGATCTATGACGCAGCCGTCCGATACGCACAGGAGGGCGTGCCGCTCGTGGTGCTGGGCGGCAAGGAGTACGGCTCGGGCTCCTCGCGCGACTGGGCGGCGAAGGGTCCGCTCTTGCTCGGCGTGCGCGCCGTGATCGCCGAGGGCTTCGAACGCATCCACCGCACGAACCTCGTCGGCATGGGGCTCCTGCCGCTCCAGTTCAAGGACGGCGACAGCGTCGCCTCGCTCGGCCTGAGCGGCGAGGAGGAGTACTCGGTCTCGGGCGTCGCAGAGGCGATCGCCGCGGGGCGGCGGCCCGAGACGGCGACTGTCAGCGCCGACGGGCGCGAGTTCGAGGTGATCGTGCGAATCGACACGCCGATGGAGGTCGCCTACTACCGCCACGGCGGGATCCTCCAGTACGTGCTGCGCCAGCTGCTGGCGGGACAGGCGGCCTAGTACTTATCGGCCGACTCGAGCAGCGCGCTCATGCTCGTGCTCGCGCTCTCGTTTTCCTGTGACTCGAGGGTCGCCTCGCCCTCGACGTCGCGTGTCACCTCGAGCGGCTCGGCGAAGCGCGAGTGCCCGAAGCGACTCCAGTAGCGGGCCGTCGCGCGCAGCATCTCGGCGTCGAGGTAGCGACGCTGCTTGACCTGCGAGGTGTAGGAGCGGATCACGGCTAGCTTGCGGTCCATGAACTCATCGACGGCCGAGAAGCGAATCGGGTGGAACTCGACGGTCGAGGACGGCGACTGGTAGCAGAACATGCGCGGAACGCGCTGCGCAGCGACCGTCGTCGCGTGATGGACGTTGCGGTGGTCCTCGTTGAGATCGTGGTCGGAGTGCGTGTAGATCGTGTCCGGCTCGAGCTCCTCGATTACGCGCGTGATCTCGCCGATCGTCGCGCCGCCTTCGCCGACATTGGAGTCGGCGAGGTTGACGTGGAAGAGGCGCACGCCCATCAGCTCGGCGGCGCGCGAGGCCTCGCGGGCGCGGTCGCCCGGCAGCCCGCCGACCTCGCCGCCGGTCAGCACGAGGATCGAGACCTCGTGTCCCTGGGCGACGTGACCGAGCAGGGTGCCGCCGACGCCGACCTCGACGTCGTCAGGGTGCGCGCCGATCGCCAGCACCGCGGAGCTCGAGGCGGCCTTGCGGCGGGCCGAGAGCGCTGCCAGCTCGTCGATCTTCTCGATCAGAGTGCGCCGGTCGACCGGCTTGGTCAGGAAGTCGTCGGCGCCGACGCGGATCGCCTCGACGGCGTTGTCGAAGCTGCGGTGCCCGGTCAGGATCAGCGTGGCGACGTGCGGCTGGGCCGCCTTTATCTTCATCACGAGCTCGAGACCGCTCATTCCGGGCAGCTCGATGTCGGTGATGATCAGGTCCCAATCCTTCTCGCCGGCGGCCGCGATCGCCGACTCCGCGGTCGGCGTCCAGCGAACCAGTGCGCGCTCGCGCATGACCTCGGCGGTGACCGCCGCGAAGATCGCGTCGTCCTCCACAAGCAGGATTCGAAGGCGGCGCTCCGTATTCATTGACTTGCCCCCGTGTTTGGGCGTACGTCCGGCCAGGGGTGGGGGGAATTGGCAAAAGCAGGTTTATCCTCAGGCAAATGACCGTCCCGCACGAAGAGATGGCGGCGATCCCTGCCCTGCAGGTCGCCGAAGGCGCTGACATCCCCCGAGACGTCGCCGAGCGGGCGCTCGGCGCAATGCACGAGGGCGTGATCGTCTACGACGGTGACGGCCGGGCGATCCTGGCCAACGCGCGGGCGATCGAAATCATCGGCATCCCCTTCGCCGACCTGGTCACCCAGCGCGCCGCCGACCACCGCTTCCAGCCGGTGCTCGACGACGGCACGCCGCTGCCGTTCGAGGAGCGCCCGACGGGCGTCGCGCTGCGCACCGGCGAGCGGGCGAGCCGCACGCTCGGCGTCCCGCAGGTCGACGGGCTGATCTGGGTCATGATCAACAGCGAGCCGCTGTTCCGCGACGGCGAGGCGGAGCCCGCTGGGGCGATCACGGTCTACACCGACGTCACGGCCGCCAAGCTCGGCGCTCAGGAGCTCGTGCGGACCGAGGAGCTGAAGAGCGCGATCATGTCGGCGAGCCTCGACGCGATCCTTACGCTGACGCGCGAGGGCGAGATCGTCGACCTCAACGACGCCGCGGTCGAGCTCTACAGAATCAAGCCGGAGGACGCGGTCGGCACTCACGTCACGGAGCTGTTGCCGGCGCGCGACAGTCAGGTCTGGGTGGAGCTGCTCGAGCGCCTGCGTAGCGACCCCGCGCACCTGCACGGACGGCGCATCGAGGGGACCGGGAAGCGCAGCGACGGCAGCGAGTTCCCGTTCGAGGCGTCGATCGACTCGCTCCATGCCGGCGGCCAGCAGTTCTTCGTCGCGTTCGTGCACGACATCACCGAGCGCAAGGCTGCCGAGCGCAGGTTGGCAGACGCTCGCGACGCAGCGCTGCGCGCTTCGGTGGTCAAGTCCGAGTTCCTGGCGACGATGAGTCACGAGATTCGCACCCCTATGAATGGAGTCATCGGCAGTCTCGACCTGATGCTTGACTCCGAAATGCCCGCGGAGCTGGCGGATCTCGCGCAGATTGCGCGAACGGCGGCGACCGATCTGCTGGGGATCATCGACGACATCCTCGACCTGTCGCGGATCGAGGCTGACAAGGTCGAGCGGCGGACCCAGGATTTCGACCTCGTGGCGCTCGTCGAGGGGGTCACAGACATCGTCGCCGTGTCCGCACGCCAGAAGGGCGTCTCGCTTGACAGCTACGTCGATCCGGCGCTGCAGGGAACGTTGCGCGGCGACCCGCGACTGCTGCGTCAGGTCCTCGTCAACCTCGTCGGCAACGCCGTCAAGTTCACCGAACAGGGCGCGATCGTCGTGCGCGCGGAGTGCGAATCGGCCGCGGGCGCCCAGACGACGGTCGCCTTCACCGTCCGCGACACCGGCGCCGGCATCCCACCGGAGGCCGTCGCGACGCTCTTCGACCCCTTCACGCAAGTGGACGGGACCAGCACCCGCGAGCATGGCGGTAGTGGCCTCGGCCTTGCGATCTCCTCGCGCCTGGTGCGATTGATGGGCGGGAAGCTGGCCGTCGAGAGCGAGCCCGGCGCCGGCTCGACGTTCTCGTTCACGCTGCCGTTCGCGGTCGCCGAGGCGGCAGCGGAGGTCGTGCGGCCCGCCCCGGCGCCGCTCGGGCGGCCGCTTCGCGTGCTCGTCGTCGATCGCTCGGACACCGCCGCCGAGACGCTCGACCGCTATCTGCGCGCCTGGGGCATGGTCGCCACGCGCGTCGTCGACTTCGACTCGGCCCTCGAGCGTTACGGCAGCGCCGCGGCGAGTGAGACCTATGACGTGGCGATCGTCGCCACCTCGGCGCCCGGTGAGCAGGAGCGCGAGCTGGCGGCGCGGCTTCGCGAGCGCGCCGGAGAACAGGGCATTTTCCTCGTTGCACTGCTCGAATTGGGCGAGAACTTCGCCGATCCGCCTGCCGCGGCTGATAGCTTCGATGCGGTGGTTGGCAAGCCGATCAAGCAGTCGCGGCTTTACGACGCGCTGGCGGGGATCCAGGCCGAGCGCGCGCCGCTTGAGCAGTCCGGCGATGGCGAGGGGTCGAGGGAACTCGCCGGGCTGCACGTCCTCATAGCTGAGGACAACCCAGTCAACAAAGAGGTCTTGATGCGCCAGGTCCAGCGTCTCGGGATCGTCGCCGACGCAGTCGAGAACGGCCAGGAGGTGCTCGACGCGCTGGGTGAGCGCAACTACGACGCCGTCCTGATGGACTGCCAGATGCCGGTCATGGACGGCTACACCGCGACGCGCGAGATTCGCGCGCGCGAGGAGCGCGAGGGCGGCGCCGCGCACATGCCGATCGTCGCCGTCACGGCGAACGCGATGCGCGAGGACTTCGAGCGCTGCCGCGAATGCGGAATGGACGACTTCGTAGCCAAGCCGGTAACGCTCGCGGCGCTCTCGAACGCGATCGAGCGTGCCGTCAGCGCGAGCCGCGCCGCCGCAGCCGGCGAGGGCGCGGGCGGCGGCGAGCCTGCTCCCGACGACACGCCGTTGGGCGGAGTGGACCGCGAGGCGCTCGCTTCGCTTCAGGAGGATCTAGGCGGAGCCGACGCGCTGCTTCGGATCGTGCGGCTGTTCCTCGAGCAGCTCGACCCCCAGGCCGATCAGATCGAGGGCGCCGCCAAGGGCGCCGAGCACGAGACGCTCGCGCGGATGGCTCACCGGATGCGCTCGAGCGCGGCGACGCTCGGGGCGACGGCGCTCGCGAACACGCTGACCGAGCTTGAGACCGCGGCGCTTGAGGGCGACGCGGCGGCCTGCGACCAGCTCGCGGCGAGGTTCGCAGCCGACGTCGTGACGACGCGGGCGACGTTCGAGTCGGTGCTCGAAGAGCTCGACGCCCTCGTCGCGCCGGACAGCTGATCCGCCGCCCCTCAGGCGGCCGCTAACCCAAAGACAGAGCTTTGGACTAGCACGACGACGACGTCGCGGCGCATTCGGTCTCGCGCGAGACGTACCACTGCGCCGAGACCGGGTTGAGGAAGTAAGGCGGTTCCTCGCTCTGGAGGCGATCGTCGTAGTTGTAGCTCTTGACGTAGCCGTTCGAGGCGCCGCCGCTGCCGCCGGTCCCGACCGGCCCGCGGAAGAGCTGGGCGATCGCACCGTAGACGAAGAGGGTGCCGAGTGCGGGTGACTCGCCGCCGCAGTCGTAGTTGTCGACGATGAAGGAGTGGCTGACCGCGAGGATCGCTGCGTAGATCTTTGGGTTGTAGATCGTTCCGGTGTCGTTGGTCACGTCCGGAGCGCCGAAGCCGCCGCTCGAGCAGGCGTCTCTGCTGTTTCCGCGCGTGCCGGCGACCGGGTGGTAGATCCGGACGAATTCGTCGGCGATCAGCCCGAGCAGGGCGTTCGACGTTGGCACACCGCTCGAGTTGAGTGCAGTGGGCTCCAAGTTTCCGGTGATGATGATGTCGTTGTCTGTGGCGACGGTCAGCGACTGGGTGTAGGTGCCGCTGATGTAGACGTTGCCGCAGTTGCCGTCGCCGGTATAGCTCGGGTTGAACGGCGTGTAGATAATGCCGCACCCCGAGCTCGACGTTGAGACGTAGATAACGCCGTTGCTCGGCCAGGGGATCGTCGTGTTGTTGTCGCCGGCGGCCGTGTTGGTCACGCTGATCGTCGAGCCGTTCAGCGTCAGCGTCGTCGCGCCAGTGAAGTGATCTGCCGAGTTGGTGACCGACAGCAGCGTTGCGTTCGACGATGGCGGCTGAAGCGAGGTCGCGTGGGCGTTGTAGGTGCCGACGATGTTCGGCGAGTTGGTGCAGGTCCCGCCGGTCTCGTTGGTGTAAGCAGGGGCCTCAACGGCGTCGGCGACAGTACGGCCCAAGGTCGGACTGCCGCAGATCGACAGAGTGTCCTCGGAGTGCAGCGGGCCGTTGATTGAGTCGCCGCTGATGAAGTTGATCGCGCCGCCGCAGTCGCTGCCGCGATTGGGGTAATGGACCTCGCAGTCGCTGGGGCTACCCGGCAGTGCCGAAGGGTCGGTCGTCTCGTAGTCGGTGTAGTAGACGTAGTTGAGGAAGCTCGGCGGCTTGTACTGGGCGACGATCGTGCGCTTGACGTTGCCGGAGGTGCCCGTCGACTGAACCCGGAAGCTACCCGAGGCGGAGCCCGCCGAGGCGCCCTCGATCATCGTCGCGAGCGCGTTGCTCGAGTTGCAGGCCGAGACGCCGGTGGCCGGCAGCGGCGTCACGAGGTAGCTCTCGGAGCCGCCGCCGGTGTCTGTCGAGCCGGGGACGGTGGTCGAGGGGATCCCGGTGCACGTCTGCCAATAGTTCTCGTTCTGGTTCAGCTGATAGTTGTAGGCCTGGATGCCGGCCTGCGCCGCGGCGTAGGCACGCTTCTGGTCGAGGTCGTTTCGCGACAGGTGGGTGTCGCTCAGCACGGCGACGTAGGCGCCGCTGAGGATCAGCGTCGTGACGACGAGAACGAACAGCGCGAGCAGCATCGTGAAGCCGCGCTCGTCGCTGAGGCGGCGGCGGATCGAGGCCTGGATCTTTGTGCGAATCGTCATGTGCAGGGGGCGTTGGCCGCGGTCGTCGATGAGGAGGCGGGCGTAAGGCGCAGCACCACCGTGTTGCTGAGATCTGTCGCGCGGGAGTTCGCGGTGTTGTTATCGGACGGCAGAGCCGAGAAGCTGATCACCACTTCGGAAACCGCTGCTCCCGAGGTGAGCGTTCCGTTGCCCGAGTTCTCGTTGACGCTGATCGTGCCGCTGCCGCTCGTCGACCCGCTCGGATAGCCG
>Ga0209167_10001348_pt1 | contig 14697 bp, 14 predicted proteins | sample Coa_R1_9_FD_187154 | JGI IMG/M metagenome (GOLD analysis project Ga0209167, IMG submission 187154) | Surface soil microbial communities from Centralia Pennsylvania, which are recovering from an underground coalmine fire - Coalmine... | ecosystem: Environmental > Terrestrial > Soil >... | reverse complement strand
GAAAGGTCCAGGTCGCTTTGCGCGTTGATGGCTCGAACGGCGCGCTCGTCTTTTCCTCCTGGCGGGGGAGGGGTGGCCGGCTGTGCAGGTACAACCCACCACACGATGCACGCCGCCAGCAGCCCTTCGGCAACTCGCCAACCCGGCGCCAGCTGGGGAAACGGGAGCATCCTTTTCCAACCCGCGGCGACTTCAATCCGCCGCCATGACACTCCTAAAGCCAGCAGCACTGAGAACCAGCAAAGCAGTTGGGCGTGAGCAAAGTAGCCGGGATAGTCTCCGACATTGATGGCATCGGCCAGGTACCAGGGAAGACCTTGCGCCCAGTAGTTATACACCAGAAAAAGAAAAATACCGCTCGCCGAGTAGAAAATCGCGGCCGGCGCCCAACCCAGCTCGGCCACCCACGGCGCCAGCCACGCTAGATACTGCACGCCGAATCCGCTCGAAACCGACAGGAATAACAGGAAGACCAGGCCGGCTTGGGAGAACAGCCGGGGCCTTTGCGACGCCCGATTCATGCGCCACGACACAACCCATACCAATCCCAGCGCAAGATACGTTCCCCAGCGCTCGAGAAACGCATTCAGGGATTCCGCCCATGCCGCGCCACTGGGGAGTTGGAGCGCAAGGTAGGTGAGCCCCCAATGACCGTATAGGCTTCGGTATCCGAAAACCTGCTCGATTACCGCCCTTGGATCCTGAAAAAAGAATGGCGACCAGCCCACCAGAAGCACCGCGATCGCCGCCGCGCAGAATTTTATCTTCCGCCCCCAGCCGGAGAGATTTAGAAGGATCACCGGCACGACGATCACCGGGAACACCTTGACGCAAAACGCCAGACCCAGGGCGGCTCCAGCAAACCAGGCGGTGGCGCCGCGTTCGATCAGGTAGATCGAGAGCAGCACGAAAAAGATAACCACGGAGTCCGTGTTCCCGTGAAATCCCGAGATCAGGATCAGCGTGGGTGATGCAGCCAGAAGAACCAGCGGCCAGACGGAGCGCTGCTTCGCCGGATCCGCCGCGAGCTTGCGCTCACCCAGAAGCTTCCAGACGATCCAAACAGTCCCGGTGTCAGCCAGAATGCAGGGCAGACGCAGCCAAAACGAAAACGGCAAGGCGGTTGAGCGAGCCAGCCAGCTGAGAAAATGCAGCACGTGAATCATCGAAGGCGGGTGATTGAATTGCGGGTCCACTCGATAGAGCTGAACACCCAGATACTGGGACCAGACCGAGAACTGGCTAAAGACGTAAACGTCGTTGGTGCCGTAGGTCTTCAGAGCCAGCAGGATCTTGATCAGCAGAGCAAGCGAGGCCACACCGGCAAGCGCCGCGCGCGCGCGGAGGGTCATACGTGTTTCTACCAGGGATGGGCCGGAAGACGGCGATTCAATGGGAGGGCCCATCGGTTAGGGCGTTTTCATCGGGTGATGGTCCTGCTCACCAAATTATGCCATTAGAGCCGATCAGATTTGAGTCGCGACTGTGTTATAGTGTGCCTGAAACGAGCTTGGAGGAGCCAAGCGAACAGCACGAGCGGGAGTAATTCGGTGGTAGAATGCCCGCTTCCCAAAACGGCAGTCGGTTGAAAACGCTGGACATGCAGCTCTATACGGCCCACCGAAACCATTTCGAATACTGCGTTGTGAACAGCGTGAATGCTGTTCAAGATGCTGTTCGCGCTTAGGCGTGATACAGTTCAAGAAACGCATCCATGAAAGCGAAGCCCGAGCACGTTGCACAAGTGTGCCGTCGGGGACATCTGATCGTCGGGTCGATCAAGGAGCACCCCAATGGGCGAGCGCCCTTCTGTGAGCATTGTGGTGCGCCAACGATTACCAACTGCCAGAAAGGTGATTGGCCGATTCGCGGGATTGGTCCTTACGCATGGTGGATTCTGGCCCGTACCGGGCTCCGAGCTTCTGTGGAGAGTGCGGTACACCGTTCCCATGGACGCAAGCTGCTGTGGATGCGGCGAAGAGCTTGACACATGAACAAGACAGTTTGACGGTTGACAAGAAGACGGCCCTAAATGAGGAGCTTGTGCTCTGCGAATACTCAGATGTAGTCGAAGATATTCCCGGCCAGTCGGCGCGCGTAATATGTTTTGGCGTGACTCTGCGTACTGTCGGGGCCCGGACCTGTAGGGACATCCGGGATTCAACCAGCGTTCCATTTCCCCTGCCCTATTGCCTTCCACGTAACCAGGCGTGGGTGCGTCCAGAATCTGAAATTTCGAGGCTCAATGGCTGGCCCGCACCTTTGCCCTGCCGACGCTTCACGCCCTCGCGGGACACCCGGCACGGTTCGGGCCCGATGTGGCTCACTTTACTTTCATCGCATAAGACTTGCACTTACTGCTCGCTACCGGTCTCCCGGAGCACTTAATTCACGAAACTCCCGACGTAGGTCAGTGGTATGAAGCGGATTGTTGCGTTCGACGGGTTCTTGAACTGTACGGGCACAGTTGCCGATTGACCAGGCGCGAGGCTACTAACGGTTGGAACTGTAACGTACGACCACCCGCCAAACGTGCTTGTCGCATTTGCTACGGTCACACCGGATGTCAGTGAATTGAGAACGATCTGGAATGGGCCCGCGATTGTGCTGCTGCTAACATTTGTGATCGTCACCGTTCCGTCGAACGTCTGAGTCACTCGGTTGTAGGCTAAACCTGACGTGGTCGCCGCGACTTGACTCCCCGTCAATAATGTCGATCCGATGAGAGTGCCGCCCAAATACTCGTAGGTGGTGGTCTTGTTCACATTCGTGACCGCGATGCCTCCAACCCCGTTCGGATGATCCACTGCCTGGCCTGGAATGGCAACTGTTGTAGAAATGCCTCCAACGGTTCCATTGTACTTAAATGACAGTATTTTAGTCACAGTAATTGGATACTGTTGGTCCGGGTAAGGGGCTGCTGGGGTTTCAGCTTGGTTCACTTCAGCGCCAGTAGTAAGGCGCATCCTCCAGGTTGTTGCAACTATCACCTCAGCTTGGTGGAGACCAACTTCAATCTGGATTCTTGGACGCCAGACTACATTCTGTAATACCGCACCCTGAAAGTTAGCAGAGCGAGTGATGGTCGCGGTAAGCGCAATCCCTTTCTGGGTACATGCTAGGGCAGTCTGGAGCTGCGACGAATCCATAGAACCGAGAGGAGGACCGATTGCAGTTAGTGTTTCGATCTTGCCTGGCACTTCGGCTATTTTAGGTGATGGATCAGGAAGAAAAGAGTCTCCTCGGTCGAGCTCAATCGAGACGTGGACTGTGCGAACCTCCACTCCCGCGCACGTCTTCGGTGTTTCTTGAGCTTTCGCAGGAGTCGCAGAGAGACCGAGGGAACAGACAATCGCTATCGCTATCGTCACCAGCTTACGAATAGGAACGGTCGTGTTCATGCACTTTCACGGGACCACACTCCCTCGGTCAGCGCAAGCCGGGCAATACCAGCGCGCACCGAAACCTTTTACTACCTCCGCACACATCGACGGAGGGGCAAGGACCCCAAACCGATGGTGATTCCCATTCCTACTAACACTAGAGTGCCGGGTTCCGGGACGGAAGAACCTGACGCTAGAACAGAAGTCTCGGTTGAAAAGTTGGTCACAGTGGTCGTCCCGTCGAGGTTCACATTCACCGTGAAAGCGAACCCATCGGTCGTGTCGCTCGTCAGCGTAGGGACTGTGCCCGCCGCGTTGGAGAACATGCTAAACGCAAAAGTGCTGCCAGAGGTCGCGCCGCCGGGCGAACTCAACGCCGGTCCATAGAGGCTAACCTGGAACGATAGCGTCGAGCCGAACGTAAAACCATCGAAATAGTCGTTGAAGCCGGTGCCATTATCGAAGGTCAGCGTTCCGGGAAGCGTGCCGCTCACATCTCCAGTAGGGCAAAACCCTTGGATGTTTGCAGCGCAACTCACCAGCGTTCCATTGCTGGCGAAGCTCAAGATCTGAAGATCGGCCGATTGCGTTACGAGAGGACCTGGATTAAAGTTGAAGTCCAGCGATCCCGCCGTGCCGGAAATCGAAGAGGTGTTGACGGTCACGTCGTAAACGATAGGACCCGCGAAGGCCTTCACGGCGAAACCACAAAGTAACAGACACAATACAACTTTATATTGGAACATAGTTTAATCCATGAAACTCCCGACATAGGTCAGTGGTATGAAGCGGATTGTTGCGTTAGATGGGTTCTTGAATTGTACGGGCGTAGTTGCCGATTGGCCAGGCGCGAGGCTAATCACGGTTGGGACCGTAACGTAAGACCACCCGCCGAACGTGCTTGTCGCATTCCCTACAGTCACACCGGATGTCAGTGAATTGAGAACGATCTGGAATGGGCCCGCGATCGTCCTGCTGCTAACATTAGTGATCGTCACCGTTCCATTGAACGTCTGGCTCACGCGGCTATAGGCTAAACCCGAGGCTGTTGCCGACACTTGGCTCCCTGTCAATAATGTCGAACCAATGGGAGTACCCAAATGCTCATAGGTAGTGGTCTTGTTCACATTCGTAACCGTGATGCCTCCAACCCCATTGGGATCCTCTGGCTGGCCTGGAATGGCAACCGTCGTGTTGATCCCGCCAAAGGTGCCGTTATAATTAGACGTCCAATCGAAACCGATACCGAAATCCAGAGGTGTGTTATCAGTTTTGACTCCAGCCAAATGTGTCGTAAAGTAACTAGCGCTGCCTGCGGGAGTCACCGAATAGGGTGGAAGACTGGAAGGGTTGGAATTCCCGCACGCCGCCTGATAAACGGAAGCTGGCACCGCCGGTGGGCCTGGCGACCCAAAAAGATAGGCATAGCTAGGAACGCCAAGGGGGCCTGAGATACACGAATCACGTGGAGAATCAAAAAAGTTAAGCGTGTTTGCTGATGGTGTGTTTAGGTAGTAATCTAACGACAACGGGTAGCCTGACGTCTGAGTATCATAATAAAAGGGATACGAATCTGGCCCGGTATCAAAGCCTCTCTGGTTAATGTAAGGATACCCACTGGGGGGAGGATCGTTGAATGGAGCCGAGGCGCTAGTCAGATGGAGCGGAAATGGCGCCGTACTTGAAGTGGTTTGGCCGCAGAAGGGTTGTGGGTTGCTAAGGGTCGTATTATTTTCGCAAAACGGGTATGGGTCTGGCACGGACGTTATTGTCTGGACCCAGTCAAAGGCCGTCACGCCACATAGCGTTGCTGCATTACTGAGGCCGTAGGGAGTACCGTTTAGAGTCGGTGTGAAGGTGGCGGATATAGTCGTGGGCCCACTCAGCAAGTTACCGCCGCCGAGGGTCGGACCAGAAAGGGAATTGTTGATAACCGTAGCACAGGTTTCGGTTAGGGTCATGTCCACTGAACCCGAGAACCCCACGGAATTTATCCAAGAGCCGCTGGCGGTAGTGCTGCTTGTGAAGGTCATCGTGTACTGGAACCACGCTGAACAGTCCCCTAGGGGGTAAATCGAACCTAGATCAGGATTGGTTGCAAGGAGCGTAAATGAAGATCCGCTGCCACTCCCTGTTATGACCCAAGGGTCGGCGCCGCAGTTAACATCTACCAACCCTGTGATGCTCCCGGAGTCCGCCTCGGACACCATCCACTGATAGTCATAAGTGTCGGTCCAGTCGCCAGTTACGGTATATGACGGCGTCGTAGAGACGGCCATTTTTGTTGAATCGCTCGACCGGGTCGCGGGCGGGGGCACCATGGATTCCCGACGGTATTGAGCATTGCCTACACCGCCTGTAAGTGGCTTGGCTCTTGCGGGCGTAACGGTTTGGACTTGCTGAGCGTGCACATTGAGCGCACTAGCACATAGGAAAACAGCGGAGATGGAAACACTCCAAATCGGGCTCGCCAACGCTCGGCTCATAAGCGAAAGGGCCTCCTCATCTCTAGGCTTTTAGAACGAATATAGTCTATCACATAATGTCAAGTACGGGCAAAACAGTTTCCGTCGCTGCAACTGAGCTGCCGCCCCAGGCGAAACATTTGGTTCACTCTGGGCAGCCTTTAACTAGGAACTTCTCATTATTATCCATTAGTTCTCGAGACAACCCACGAGATCATGGGTACCACTAGTACTCGGGAGACGCGTTGCGATGTCTGTAAGAATGCTCGTAAAGCGTGGCTGTGCTTGCCCTCCGCGACGTACACAATTCGGCCGTACGCTCACAATGCCTTGGCGCTAATCTTTGAGAATCCCCCATGTGAAGTCGCGGCAATTGCGTCTTGCTGCATGTTCGTAGACCGCTGACATCGCCAGTTGGGCAGAACCGTCGGAGGTTTGCAGCGCAGTTCTCCGGCGTTCCGCCCGATGTTAAACTGATGATTTGAAGAGATGCCGCTCGGGTCGCCAACGGGCCAGGATTAAAGTTGAAATCGAGCGATCCGGCAGTTACCAAAAATCGATGAAGTTTGACCGTCACGTCATACACCGGAGTGGCAGACGCGACTGCCGCTAAGCCTTAGGAATGACCCAACCAAGAACACGAGCGGCTGCGCATTTTCAATTGATGCCTCCGGAATAAACCGTTGGCGTTAGATTGACGGCCGCGTTCGAGGGATTTTTGAACTGCACATTGACCGTGACCGACTGGCCCGGTTCGAGGCCAGCTGCAATGGGGATCGTCACGTACGGTGTTCCGGCAAGGTTCCCTGTGGCGTCCACCAACGTCACACCGCTTGGCATCCAAAAAAAACAATTTGCAAAGGGCCGCTGATCGCGATGCTGCTGATATTTTCGAGAGTAACCGTCCCGTTGAACGTTTGGCTCACGCGGCTGTAGGCAAGGCCGGAGGCCGTCGTAGCAACGCGTCTCTACCAGGGATGGGCCGGAAGACAGCGATTCAATTCAATGGGAGGGCCCATCGGTTAGGGCGTTTTCATCGGGTGATGGTCCTGCTCACCAAATTATGCCATTAGAGCCGATCAGATTTGAGTCGCGACTGTGTTATAGTGTGCGTGAAACGAGCTTGGAGGAGCCAAGCGAACAGCACGAGCGGGAGTAATTCAGTGGTAGAATGCCAGCTTCCCAAGCTGGACGTCGCGGGTTCGAACCCCGTCTCCCGCTCCATCTTTTCAATACCTTGGGAATCATCAGCAACTTCTTCCACTCCATTCCACTCCGTTAAGCCGCAGCGGAGCGGTTTTCCTCTGTTTCGCGCTCTGTCTCAGCCGTCTCCGGCTGTTCCCCGGACAGAATCGCGTTTGCCAGCATCTCCGCCGCTGCGCGACGTGATTCAATGCTGGATTGTGTGTAAACATCAAGGGCCACGCCGATGCCATGCCCGCGCTGGTCTGCTGCTACCTTCGGGTCCACTTTGATATCGTGGCCGAGACTGGCATGGGTGCGCCGAAGCACCTGAAAATTGGCCCATTCAAGCCCGACCGTTTCCAGTGTGGGCTTCATGTGCCTGTACCAGACGTTATCCCTCCACAACGGCTTTAGAGGGTTCTCGGAAGCGAATACCCAGGCCTCCTTGTGTCCGGGCACCAGCTCCATCCATTCCCGCAGCTCCTTAGCGGTCTGAGGGGGAATGCCGACGGTCCTTTTGGACAACGCGGTCTTGGGATCGTCGATGTCGCCGCGATAAAGGCGCTGCTCGATGGTCAGCTCGCTGCAATCCTGCGCAACGTGCCTGCGTTGAAGCGCGAGTATCTCGCCGGGCCGCATACCGGCGAAGAGCGCCAGGTGGTCAATGACGCGCTCGCGTAATGGAAGCGCGTTGATATGTTGTTGGGCCTCCTTTCTGTTCATGACGCGCTTGACGCCGACCTTCGCCTCTTTCGGGGTGAAGAGGGCAGGGGTCGGGTCGCGCCCGATATAGCCTTCCGCCATTGCGAGCCGGAATAGCGCCCGCAAATCCCACCTGAGATGGGCCACCACGCTTTTGGAGAGCGTTGCGGCCTTCACCGCGAGAAACGCCTGCAACCTCTGCAATCCGAGGTTCTCGAGCTTCTCTTGGCGGAACTCCTCAAGCAGGTGGTGACGGATGCGGTTTTCCGTGGTGTCCCTGGTGGAGCGCTTCCACTTCGACCGCAGAAACGGCAACGCAGCGCCTTCAAGGAAATCCCCGAAGGTAATATGAGGATCGGGAGCGCTCGCAGTCCTGGCGTTCACTTCCTTCATGAACTCCGCTTGCGCCAGCTGCGCCTCGCTCTTGCTCATCTTCGAGTACAGGCCGATGGTGTGGTACTTCTTGCTTCCACCGTCCCGATACTGAAGAATCCACATCTTGCGCTTACCGTGGGTTGAAACTACTTGCAAACTGCCATTTTGATATCGCTTTCGCCGCACGTTATCCTTTCGTGCGTTCCCGGCGATCAACTCAGTTGATCGGATCATATCGCGTAATTGCGGGCGCGTGCCACTGGATGGTAGTCACTGTTCCGCAAGGTCCTTTCAATCCCAACACAGGAGGTCTTATGGAAACATTTGTCGGGCTCGATGTATCGCTGGAAACCACTCACGTGTGCGTTGTTGATGGCAACGGAAAGACGGTCTGGCAGGGCAGTTGCTGCTCTACGCCGGAAGCGCTCGCGGACACAATTCGGAAACACGCGCGGGGGGCACAGCGCATCGGATTGGAGAGCGGGATGTTCTCTACGTGGCACTGGCATTCTCTCAAGGCAATGAACCTGCCGGTAGTCTGCATCCATGCAAGGCATGCGAAAGCCGCCCTCAGCATGCAGGTGAATAAAACCGATAAGAACGACGCCTTGGGCATCGCTCAGATCATGCGAATGGGCTGGTATAAAGAGGTCGGCGTGAAGAGTCTCACCAGCCATGAGGTTCGTGCGGTGCTGGGCGTTCGGTCCCGGCTGGTCGGCCTGCGCACGGATGTAATGAACCAGGTGCGAGGTGTGCTGAAGAATTTCGGGCTTGTGCTTCAAAAAGGGAAGGGGCCTCGCTTTGAGGAGCGCGTGGAGGAAATCGCGCCGGGGGACGGGCTGCTGCATGAGAGTCTCAGCTGCTTGTTGACATTGCTGCGAAACACGCGGGAACAGATCGCGCGCCTTGATGAGCACATTCACGCCTTTGTCAAGGCCGACAAGGCTTGCAGGCATGTCATGACGGTGCCCGGAGTCGGCCCATTGACGGCGGCGGCTTTTGTGAGCGCGGTGGACGACCCGGCGAAGTTTGCAAAGTCGAAGGACATTGGAGCCTACTTCGGATTGACCCCGAAGCGATACCAGTCGGGTGAGATGGATCGCAATGGCCGCATCTCCAAATGCGGAGACGGCCTGGTGCGAAAATACCTCTTCGAGGCTGCCACAACCCTGCTTACGCGCGTGAGTAGATGGTCGGGGCTGAAGGCATGGGGCCTGAGGCTTGCAAAGCGCTCCGGCATGAAGAAAGCTACTGTAGCCGTGGCGCGTAAGCTTGCTGTCACCATGCATGCCATGTGGACCACCGGGGAAGTCTTCCGCTGGTCCAACGCAACCGCGACGGCGTAAGGAACCCGAAAAGAGAGCCTTCACGGAATCCGTCACCCGACGGTAGTCCCTTGCCGGGACGAAGCGACGGCGATCCCGCTCAATGTTATGCACTGGTTGAATCGAGTTTCCAATCGTTAAGAGTGCGCGGATCATATAGGGAAGCCGAAGCTCCTGACGCGATTATGGGCTAGTCCCGACCACGGAGAGAATAGTGAACCCGGCAAGAGAATGTCTTGGGGTTGAAGGATCGGCCCTGCTCAAGGTGACAGCGACTCAGAAAGAGGCGTTGTCCAAAACAGTTGACTTACGGGTCGCAATTAGAGAATAGCATCGACCGGCGTTCCAGATCATCCGCAAGAGAGCTTCGTCCGTTCGCCTCGAAAACGGCGCGCGCGAACCCGCGCGGCGTCGAGGAGCGCTTTTGGCCGCGATCCTCCGATGGTGGCATCATATGAATCGGCGATCTCAGTACGGGTGCGACGGGGCGCTTGCGGGGCATGACGAATCCTGCGCCGGTCCACAGACACGTTTTCTTCGTGTATGCCTCGGACTGGCGCTCGCTCTCGGGGAGGTAGCCCGCATAGTCGCAGGGATCGAAGGTGAAGTCCGGCTTACGGAAATAGCTCGACACGGTACTCACGGGGTTTTCGGCCATCCACAGCGCGCCGGTCCATTCGAGTATCTCGACGCCACGGCGGAACAGGGCGAGACCGTCCAGAAGCCCTCCGATGCCTTTCTCCATGAACCAGCGCGCGCCGCTGACCGAGAGATTGGTACAGGGCGTGAAGGCGAAGGCCGCCGCATAGTCCTCTCTCGGCGGAAGCCAGTCGAGTATGTCCGCACCTACAAGCCACACGTTGCCGTGCCTTGCCATGCCTTTCGGGTGCCGTGTATCGACGCAGAAGCACACGAACCCCGCATCGGCCCAGGGCTGCGCCATACGGGTTGTTACGTCGCACAGGCTGAGCACGGCTTTGCGGTCGGCCATTACGCACCTGCCACTGGGCCGGATTCGCGAGCCTCGACGGAGAGCATCCAGCTTTTGAGCCCCTCATATCGTATGAGCACGCGCCTGCCGATGCGCAGGACGGGCAGCGGTGGCAGGTGCGGCACTCTGCCGCTGATGATGTTGTGGACATGCGCTTTCGAGCAGCGCAGCTCGCGTGCGGCCTCGGCGACGGTGAGGACAGTGCGGTCTTCTGCAAACGTCGGCGACAGGAAATCGTGTGCGCGGAGGGGCAGGGTCATATCAGCGGCTCCTGGGTGTACGTAGGGGCAAAAAGATTGCCCTGTCTTTGGGCATCGTCGATGCGGCGGCAGGCGATGTCGAAATAATCCTCACGCTTCTCGATGCCGATGAAGCTGCGACCGAGTTTTATGCAGGCAACGCCGGTCGTGCCCGATCCCATAAACGGATCGAGCACGGTTTCTCCCTCGTCGGTGAATTTCTTGACCCAATCCAGAAGCAGCGCTAGCGGCTTCTGCGTCGGATGCTTGCCGCTGAGCGGTTCGCCTTGCTCGATGTTGCACACCCACACGGCATGATGGCCTCCGCCGTTCCAGCGCTTCTTGCCCTCGCGGTGCAGTATGGCGATGGCTTCCCAGCCCGTGCCTGGCCGGTCGCCGTTGAAACTTGGCGCTCCGTTGGGTTTAAGCCAGATGCCGAAACGCACCAGCGGCAGGCCCGCTCTTTCGAGACCGGCCACATAGCGCCATTCGCAGGACATGACCACCCAGCGCGTAGCGAGTTGAACTGCGTGGCCGCAGAACGTAATGAATTGCTCCTCAGTGATGCTGTCGAAATCCACGAGGGGAACGGTATGGCCCTCTTTGAGCGTGAGTGCGCCGTTGTGGGTCTTCGGCCCATAGGGCGGGTCGGTGATGATGCTATCGACCTCGCCCAATGTCGGCATGATGTCGAAGGTGTCGGCCAGATAGAGCGTAGCCGCGCCGATCTGTTCTTTTGGCATAACGGCCTCTTCATCTGCCGTTCTTGTCCATGAGGAGCTGCACGCCCCGGCATTCGCCTTCGTGCCACTCCACGGCCACTTTGTTCGTGCCGAAAGGCGTGACGGTGAAGGAACTCGTCTCGCAGCCGTCGCCTGGGACAACGACGGTCTTGTCCAGCGTGAAGTGCAGCGCGCCGTCCTCCGGCGTGCCCGTCAGCACTATGGCGACGGGATTCAGATTGTCCCGCAGGGGCCTTGGCAGGAAGCGAGCCGGGCCAACGCCCGGAACCGGGCCGCAGTTGAGCCTTGAGTAGCCCATATAGTTGTCCGGCTTCTGCGGCACGGGCCGCAGCTCCAGCCTCAGTGTGCAGAGGCCGCGTTGGTTCATAATGCGCGAACCCATCCACATTCCTTCCAGGTTCGACAGATTGGTTAGCACGATAGTGGGAGGCTTGCTGGGCGCTGCCGGAGGAGCGGGATTCTGTAAAGCGCGGGCGGCGGCTTGCCGCTGAGCGGCTTCCGCTCTGGCGCGTTGCTGCGCCTGCTGGATGGCCTGCTGCCGGAAGAAAGCCGCCTGCTGCGCCGCGTTCGTCATGAAGCGTATGACGAACCATCCCACCACCAGCACGGCGCAAAATATGTAGAAATTCCGTTGTTTTACCGTCAAGTTGCTCATCGGGTTGTTCATGGCTTTACCTCACGTCGGATTAGTTTAGAAACACGGGGCGCGCGACCGTTGAAAGGACACGCGCCGGTCGGAGTCACTGATTCGCTGGCTTTGGCGCTGGCGATGCGGGGCAGGGTTTGCCCTGCGCGTCCTTCTGGGCATCGTTCACCGCTTGTGCCGGGGCGTTGGGATCAAGCTGCACGCCGGTCTTGCCGCCGATCTGCTTCGCGCCATTGTTGATGGCGTCCTGAACGGGCTTGGGAAGGTGGAAACGCGGCTTCTTCACGGGCAACGCATTGCAGCCTGGCTGCGCATTCGGCGCTGGAGTGGGGTTGGGAGGAGTTGCCTTGGGCGTTGCGCCGGGCTTCTTTTCCTCGGCAATGGCCTTATCGACGCTCCCCATCATTTGCCTGACAAGCTCCTGCTGTTCGGGCGTCAGGCGCTTGAACTGCGGATCGTCGTCAAGGCTGCTGTAGGGTTTCGCGGGCTGCTGTGCCGGAGGCGCTGTTTGTGGTGTCGATTGCGCCCTGACTGCCAGCGGCAAAAGCAGGGCGGAAATGAGAAGGAAAAGTGTTTTGCTCTTCATGGCCTCATGGTGAGGCGGAAAGCCCGGTGGCCACGAGTGAAAGGAGGTTAAAGGCGGATTTGATTGACCCGTCCCATGCGTCGGGCTAGGATCGGCCCGCACAGGGAATTTCGAGCGAAAGCGGATGAGTCACGCGCGCAAAGCGGCGGAGGTAGACGCCAGGGACATCAAGGTCCATTTCTCGCCAGCCGTGACAAAGGCTTTCGGCGAACTGGAAGAGGCCGTGCGCGGCAGCGAGCATTTCGATTGGGACGCCCACCGGATTCTACAGGACTACGCTGCGGGGAAGCCAAAAACCCTGCATAGTGTTCTGATCGGGCTTCCAGTGATCGCAATGGAAACCATGAAGTATGGCCGGGCGACCGGCGACACGAGCGCCGAGATGGCATGGGACGACATCGCAGCGCAGATCAACGAAAACGGATTCAGCGTGACGCAGGAGCGGGGCAGGCGGAAGTAGGTTGCGCCTTGTTCCGCTAACGCGCCGAAGGAAATCGCATCTGCCGGATGAGCTGCCGGAACCCCGGATGTTCGCGCAGCGTATCGAACAGCGGCCAAAGGTGCGCCCAGATCATCAGCGGGTCGTGCTCGTCGCGGGCGCGGCGTAATTCGGCAACGGCGTTTTGCGGTTCGCCGAAAGCGATATGACAAAGGGCGATTTGCAGAGGTTTCGCTGTGGGGTCGTCCTTCGTATGCGAGAACCAATCGCGCGCGCGCGATTTTCGGAACGCCCGCGTCTTGGAGCTGCCGCTGCTCATGCATAGCGCTTCAAGGCCGGGAAACAGGCGGCCGCGCATGATAGTGTTCGCCCGTTGGAGATGAATCCACGAATCGTCGGATTTGCGGTTGCCCTGCAGGAGGCAGGCAAGCGCGATATGCGTGAGCGGGTGCTTGGCGATCTTCACTTCATTCAACAAGGCTTCGGCCTTCTCGAAATCCCGCGTGATATAGAGAAACAACGCATGGACGGTTTGTGCGATGGGGTCGCCCGGAGAGTTCATGGCGCTCTCTCCGGCAAGCCGAAGCGCTTTTTGCCTGCGGCCCGTGGCAAGCAGATAGGCCGCATACCAGGCATGCCGCCCGGTCTCTTCGGGCGCTGCCTTGAGCGCTGCCTTGAATGACGCTTCGGCCTTGCCCCAGGCGCGGCGGCTCGCGTGCACCATTCCCAGAACCACGTATGGCCTCCACAGGCTCGGACTCAGCCGCAACGCCTGGTGCGCCGAGGTTTCCGCCGTTGAAACCAGTTCTTTGCTGCCGGGCCACACCGCGTAGGGCGCGCGGCTCAGCTCGGCCTCGGCCCTCGCCGCGTATGCGGGCGCATAAACGGGGTCCAGGGCGATGGCTTTGTTGAATTGCTCGACCGCATCGCTGGCGTCGTTTATCCGGGTCATGGCCGCGTAGAGATGCAGCCCGCGCGCATAAGGCTTGGCGGCGGGCGAATTGAAGGTAAACACCGGCCTGTATCTCGGCCCGCGCGGGAGCGTGATGACGATAGGATCGGCGGCTCCCTCCTCCGCGTAGTACTTGGTTAGCTTCTCCCGAAGATTAGTCGCGGTCGCGCGCACATCGTCGGAGCCGTCTTTCATCCAGCCGGGAAAAAGCGCGCGGCCTATGATCGCTTCGCTGATCTCTATGTTTTCCAGTCGCTTCTCTACTACATATTCAAGCAACATGGACTGAGAGGGGGCGTTTTTCAGGCGCTTGCTTTCGAGCATACGCCGAAGCTGCTTGTCCACCTCCGCCCTGGTTGGCACTCCCGCATCCGCCATATTGCCTTTGACACCGCGCCGATATTTTCCCACGAAGCGAAGGTGCCTCGCGGGCTTTAACCTCCTTTCACTCGTGGCTTTGCCGGGATTGCTTCATTCTTCAGACATGAAGTGGCTTACGGAATTCTTTGGCGGAAATGGCGATCCGGGTCCGCGCGATCCCTCGCTCCCCGCGATGTTCAAGGGACGCGACCCGTGGAGCCTCGATGCGCCGCTGTTTGAGTGGTCGCCTTACGACGCCTTCACGCTTCGGAACGCGGTCGAATCCGTCTGCATATTCGGCGAGCT
>Ga0209167_10001346_pt1 | contig 14711 bp, 17 predicted proteins | sample Coa_R1_9_FD_187154 | JGI IMG/M metagenome (GOLD analysis project Ga0209167, IMG submission 187154) | Surface soil microbial communities from Centralia Pennsylvania, which are recovering from an underground coalmine fire - Coalmine... | ecosystem: Environmental > Terrestrial > Soil >... | reverse complement strand
AGAACATCGCGCACTGGCCCGCTACAAAGGAGAATTTCGATGCAACTCCGCACGATCGCTCTTACTGCGTCCCTAGCCATCGCACAGCTGGTCGTTCCCGGCTTGGCCCGCGCACAACAGTATCAAGTCACGAATTTAGTCTCGAACCAGGAAAAAACAGCAAGCACAACCGATCCCCTCTTGGTAAATGCCTGGGGCCTCGCTCACGGAAAGGGCAGCCCATGGTGGATCAGCGACGAAGCCTCCGGCTGGTCCACGCTCTACGACAAGGACGGAACCAAGGTGCCGCTCAACGTTCTGATTCCCACGGCGGGCGGCGATGGCCCCGGTACCCCCACCGGTATCGTGTTCAACGGAAATTCGACAGAGTTCAAGATTAGCGGAGGGCAAGCGGCCTTCATATTCGCCACTCTCGACGGCACCATCAGCGGCTGGGCGCCTTCGGTGAATCGCTCCACCGCCTTGGTCGCCGTCACCACTCCGGGTGCGTCCTACACGGCTTTGACGATCTCCACCAATCCATCCGCTAATGTGCTGCTTGCCGCCGACAACGCCAACAACAAGATCGACATCTACGACGACACCTTCAAGCTCATTAAGTCCGTCACAGACCCCGGCGTTCCTGCCGGCTACTCCGTCTTCGGCCTTCAGGATTTCGGCGGCGTCGTCTACGCGTCGTTCGTACCCACCTCCGGCGCGATCGGTGGCTACATTGATATCTTCGCGGAAGACGGAACGCTCTTGAAGCAGCTCACTCATGGCGGAAACTTGAATCAGCCTTGGGGCTTCGCCATCGCACCAAACAATTTCGGCCCTCTAAGCAACACGTTGCTGATCTCGAACAACGTCAGCTTCACCGGCGCCATCAATGCCTACAACCCCATCACCGGCCAATTCGTCGGAATCCTACGCGACGACAGCGGTGCAGTCATTCACATCGACCAGCTCTGGGGAATCGCATTTGGTGACGGCGCCGGCTCCAACGGCAACACCAACCAGCTCTACTTCACCGCGGGTCCTGACAATAATCTCGCCGGACTCTTCGGCGTGATTAACGCAAAGTAACGATAACCGGTCAGTAAAAACCAGCCACGCGAAGGGCCGCCTCCCCCGGGGCGGCCCTCCCCCCTTGGCATCGTGGCCGAGCGTTTGCTGTTCGTAGCGCCGGCGTCCCGCCGGCTCTTTGTAGTTGATTTTGTAGCGGCCGCCCTCACGCGCCCTCATTACCGAGCACGACCGTGCCGAACGCCACCCGCTTTCCGCACCGTTCCAAATACGTAGGGCGCGAGCAGCCCCTCGATCGCGCGCCGAATCCATACAGCCAGCGGACCTTTGCGATAAACCGCCCAGTCAAGCATCGCGCCGCTGTTCACCTGCTGCACCAGGCAAGCCAGCTCGCCGCTGTCGCAGGCTTTCAACTCGCGCCCGGCGATGGCGTCATCCAACAACTTTTTGGTTTCCTCGCGCATGGTCATGAACTGCTGCAGGAGCACCGCGCGGAATTCCGGATCGCTCAAATCAATTTGCAGGTAAGCCAGAAAGTTAGCCATGGACTCAGGCGTCGCTGCAAACCCACTGAACTCGACAAATAGTTCAACGAGTGTCTTCAGCGGCGAACCGTATTTCGCACGCGCCGCGGCAAATTGTCCGGAAACGTCCGCCGTCCACGCCTTACAATTCGCCAGCAGCAACTCGCGCTTCGTGCCAAAACGCTGAATGATCGTGGCCGGCACCACGCCCGCTTCTTTCGCCACGTCGGCGAGCGTGAGTTCCACCGGGCTGCGCCGCTGCATCACGCGCGCCAGGGCAGCCAGGATCTCCGCATCGGAAGTTTCGCGTGGACGAGGCGACATCTTGAGTAGGGCCGTTGGGCGGCCGCCACAAGAATAGCTGAATACCCGTTTATTATCCACTTGACATTACTGAATGACCGTTTATTATTGACTGGCAGCCTCACCCGCACGCTTCGCATCGTATCTTAGTCCTTATGGCCGCCCGCAACCTGCGAAACGATGGGAGGGGAAAATGAACGCCGCGGAATTCAAAGCTTCGATCGCCGGGCAAGCCCCGCCCGCAGACTTGCCAGCCCCGCTCGCCGCGCTCTGGTGGGACGCCAAAGGCGATTGGGCGCAGGCACACGCGCAGGTGGACGAACTGGAAACCGTGGACGGCATGGCAGTCCACGCCTATCTGCATCGCAAAGAAGGTAACGCCTCGAATGCCGATTACTGGTACCAACGCGCCAGCCGCAACTTCCAGCGGCCCACCCTCGACGCCGAGTGGACCGCCCTCGTCGAAGCCCTGCTGCCCAGCGCAGCAAACGCATGAGCGTCGCTCTACAGGCAGGCGCCTCTGACGTGGCTCTTGATCTGGCCATTGTAGCGGCCGGTTCAGGTTCATCGAACCGGGCAGCCGTTGCAGTTGGTTCTGACGTTGCCTTCGTAGCGGCCCACTTCAGCGCGCCGTCGGTAGCACGTCGATCAACGATGGCGGTCTGCAGACCGCCGCCACAAACGCTTCGCGCCCTTTTACCGCGACCTGACTTGCGCCGCCAACGAACGTAAATACCCGGAGCCTATATGAAAGTGTCCAACAAGATTCCGCCGAAAAACTCAAAGAAAACTCTCTCCGGCAAAATCGCGCTCGTCGCCGGCGCCACCCGCGGCGCCGGCCGCGGCATCGCGGTCGCTCTAGGCGAAGCCGGCGCAACAGTTTATTGCACCGGCCGCAGCTCCAGAAAACACATCCTGAGCAAGCGACCGACGCCCGGCCGCCCTGAAACAATCGAAGAAACCGCCGAGCTGGTCACCGCCGCAGGCGGCCACGGCATCGCCGTCAGAGTCGACCACACCGAGCCCACCGAGGTGCGCAAGCTGGTCGCCCGCATCAAGCGCCAGCACAAACACCTCGACATTCTCGTCAACGACGTGTGGGGCGGCGACCCCCTCACCGAATTCGGCAAGCCCTTCTGGAAGGTCAATCTCGACAACGGCCTGCGCATGTTAAAGCAAGCCATCCACTCTCACATCATCACGTCCCACTACGCCGTTCCGCTGATGCTCGGCCGCCGCGGTGCGATCATTTTCGAAATCACCGACGGCGATGCTTTTTACTACCGCGGCAACATTTTCTACGACCTCGTGAAAATTTCCGTCATGCGCCTGGCCTTCGCCATGGCCCGCGAGCTGCGCAAACGCGACATCGTTTCCGTGGCGCTCACACCAGGCTTCCTGCGTTCCGAAGCGGTTCTCGACCATTTCGGTGTCAGCGAAGCCAATTGGAAGGATGTGGGCCAAGAAAAGAAGAAAAACTCCAAAGACCAGAATGACAGCGCCGACGATTTCATGGTTTCCGAATCGCCCGGCTTCATCGGCCGCGCCGTGGTAGCGCTCGCCACCGATCCACGCGTGAAAAAGAAAACCGGCCGCGTCTTCAGCTCCTGGGCGCTCGCCCGCGAGTACGGCTTCACCGATCTCGACGGCACCCAACCCCATTGGGGCAATCACGCCAAAAAGAAATACGGAAAATACAAAATCTGCGACGACCAATTCTATTCCTACTGGGTCCCTGGCCTCGTCGAACTGATTTTCCCCGATTGGTTTTGAACGCAAAGCAACGAAATCGAACACGCTGCCGGTAACCCGCAAGTAAAAACCTCGGACCCGAAGTCACCACGCTTCGCAGACAAAATAAAGACGTAAGAATGACGTCGCATTGACGCTCGCATGACAACTCCAAGCTCCACCTGCCGTACGGTTAGCTCGCCCAGCCCCAAAAAATGGCCGACAACGGCCCAAGAAAACATCGGACCACTCGCAGGGGGAGCTTAGTTCAAATGAAAATCAAAAGTTTGATCCTCATCGGCGCCTTGACCGCAACCATCTGCATTTGCGGGCGAGAGGCCGCGAAAGCAGGCAATCCTCCGAATTCAGCCGACGCCGCAACGGGCACCGCCACCGTCAAAGGCAAAATCAAGTACGAAGGTAAATTGCCCAAACCCGCCGCGATCAGCATGGCCGCGGACCCGAGCTGCTCCAAACAACACACCAGTCCAGTCGCAAATCAGGAAGTCGTAGCCGATGCGGACGGTGAACTCCAAAACGTAATCGTCTTCGTCGCGGATGGCTTGGGTGACCGAACTTTTGATCCGCCCACTCAGCCGGCGGTCATCGAGCAGAAGGGCTGCGTATACCAGCCGCACGTCCTGGCTGTGCGCGCGAACCAGCCACTGGAGGTAATCAACGACGATCCCACCAGCCACAATATCCACGTCATCCCCACCAACAATCGCGAATGGAACAAAGCTGAGCCTCCGGGCGCGAAGATCGATGAAGCTTTCGCGCGCGAAGAAATCGCGATTCCGGTGCGCTGCAACATCCATCCGTGGATGCGCAGCTACGTTGCCGTTTTCAAACACCCCTACTTCACGGTCAGCGGCAAAGATGGCAGTTTCGGTTTGACCAACCTGCCGCCGGGCACCTACACGATCGAGGCATGGCACGAAAAACTGGGCACGGCAACCCAGAAGATCACCGTTGGCGGCAACGAAACCAAAGCCGCCGATTTCGTTTTCAAGCAACGGCCGGGAATGTAGCACCAGCGCACCTTTGGAAAACGCAGCAAGGCGGAGAAATAACATGAAAAGATTTTCGCTATATGCATGCACCATCGCTCTCGCCTGCGGGGCCACAGTGTTGCTCGCCGCCGGCACAGTTCATCGCTCCGCGATCGTCGGCGGTGAGCAACCCGACGTTCGTATGGACGCGGCTTTCCGCGACGGATTGTTCCTGGGCCGCCGCGACGCTGATGGCGGCAGAAGGCGCCACCTGAGCAGCGGCCGTTGGAGCAGTGACGCTGACCGTCGCCTTTTCGTCTCCGGATACCTGCGAGGTTATCGCGAGCTGTACGGCCAGGCAGCTTCCGCGGAGTTTCTCGCTTCGCTGCCAGATCAACACTCGGGCTATCGCGACGGACTGGCGGACGGGCTCAAAGACCGGCAGGAGTCCGTGCCTTTCCGCGCCAGCGCCACGGAGAATTACAAAAACGCGGACCGTCTCTATTCACCAGACAAAGGCGACCCGAACCAGCTCCAACGGTTCTACAAGGCAGCGTATTGCGACGGTTATCAGCAAGCCTACTACAGCGAGCAGTGAGGAAAACGCCCAGCCGCTAGTAAGATTCAAATCGAACGTGACTCTCTCACAACAAATCTCTTAAGGTCATTCCTGTACAGAGATTTTCCTCGCATCATGTCGAATTTCCATTCACTTCACCCTTCGGTACGTTCTTCCTTTTCCCTCAACCCGTTGAATCGTGGTCCCTTTCGTTTATTTCGAGGCCGTTTGGCAAGAAGGTTGCACCTGTTATAGCGGGTGACACATTCACCGCAGGAGGCCAGTAGCATGAAACAGTCACATTTTCACTTGAAGACCTGGCTCACACTGACAGCTCTGACGGGTTTTCTCTGCCTTGGCGCGCCCGTAAACGCACAATCTGCGTCCGCTCATAATACTCCGCCTGTGCAGGACCCTGTGCGGGACAACGACACCACGCGCCAGGAACTGGCGAGCTTCAATCAATTTCTGGACAGCCATCCCGAACTCGCCGGAGACATTCGCAAAGATCCTTCGCTCGTTAACAACGATGACTTTGTGAAGCAGCATCCTTCTCTCCAGAACTATCTGCAGGACCATCCGCAAGTTCGCGATGAGATAAAGGAAAATCCGAACGCCTTCATGCGCGCCGAATCTCGTTACGATCGCCGCGAGGACGATCGCGATCGCATCAACCGCGAAGAACTGGCGCGCTTCGATCAATTCCTGGACACTCACCGCGAAACGGCCCAGCAGCTCCGCAAGGACCCTTCACTGGTGGATAACGAAGAATTCGTGAAGAGCCATCCCGCGCTGCAATCCTATCTGCGGGACCATCCGGAACTTCGCACGCAGCTAAAGCAAGATCCGAATGCTTTCATGCATCAGGAAGTGCGTTACGATCGCAGTGAAGACGATCGGGATCGCGGCATTAACCGTGAGGAAGTGGCCCGCTTCAATCAGTTCCTCGATGCCCACCACGAAACCGCCGAGCAGCTTCGCAAGGATCCTTCCTTGGTAGACAACCAGGAGTTTGTGCGGAGCCATCCTGAGCTGCAGGCCTATCTGCACGACCATCCGGGTATTCGCGACCAAATAAAACAAGACCCGAATGCCTTCATGCACGCAGAAGACCGTTACGATCGCCGTGAGGACGATCGCGATCGCCAGGATCTCGCGCGCTTCGATCAATTCCTCGATAGTCACCGCGAAACCGCTGAGCAACTTCGCAAGGATCCTTCGTTGGTCGACAACGAGGACTTCGTGCGCAACCATCCCGCGCTGCAGACTTATCTGCGGGACCATCCGGAACTTCGCGCGCAGCTAGAAAAAGATCCCAACGCTTTCATGCAGCAGGAAGCTCGATATGCTCATTATGATAACCGCGAAAATGGCATGGATCGCGACGCCATCAGTCACCGCCAGGCCGCCAGCTTCGGTGAATTCCTGGGTGGCCATTCGGAGATCTCGCAGCGCCTCTCCGAAGATCCCTCCCTGGTGAAAAATCAGGAATACATGGAAAACCATCCTGAACTTCAGGAGTATCTGGTCGCTCATCCTGAGGTCAAACAGGAACTCATGGCGAATCCACAAAGCTTCGTCAAGTCCGCGCAGCAGTTCAGCACCACCAGCAACACTGCGCCGACCGTGAAGACTCCCATGCCGGATCCCGTCAAACCGAAGCAGTAAGCAACGGCGCCTCGAGGATGGGAAGGCCGGGCAACCGGCCTTCCCGTTCGCGGGCCGTCTCTTATTCCCGTGCGCCCGCGCGCCGCGCTCGTCTCAGCTCGCTACTAAGACGTCAGTGGGTCGCTGTTGGGTGGCGAATCCAATTTAGGAGGAACCATGAACGCGAAAACTGCTAAGACAGCATTTGTTTTAACGATCATCCTGCTGGCCGCGATTCCTCTCAACGCCGGCGGCAATAAAAAAAAGGATCCCGAAAGGGCCATGCTCGAGAAAATGGAAGCGGTCCCTTGCGGCGCGAAAGAAAAAGGCGTTACAGGCCTGGGCACCGTGTGGGCGTCGGCCGGTATCACCCATGTGAATTCCGACGAAAAGCTTTGCCCGCAGTACGAAGTGTTAACCGACGATATGGAATATCACATCCGCCCGACCGATACCAAACATCCCATCGTTTTGCCGGTCGGTAAAGAAATCGTCTTCAAGATCAAGAAGGACCGCATGTACCTGAGAGTCGCCGACGGTGATCAGAAAATGCTGACCTACGCAGTCGTCGCGGAGAAACCGGCAAATTCCGATACCAACGCACAAAACTCCCCGCCCAAGCCTGAGCGGCCGTGAATCGCGCCACATCGCCATTCACCCTGAGAATCGGCAGTGCCGCTTCGAAGCACAACCGCCAGCTTCAGACGCGCGCTCTTGACTTTGTTTTTGAATCTGTTCGGGCGGGTTTCAGACCCGCCCCACCTCAGCACCGCGAAATATTTTGACTGTCCATCCTGACTCTGAATTTGTGTTTGACTCTTTAGCGGCCGCCCGCTTTTCAGGCGGACGATTTTGACGTTGCAATCGTAGGGCACGGCATGCCGTGCCCGCTGCGCCAGATCTGGCCTCGTCAGCTTCTCCGCGCTCCTCGCAACAAGTACATGTGCCAGACAAATTTCGTACAGCTAGTACTGGTTCTGTACCATGTCTGTCCCTTCGTCCAGCTGAATTCGCCTCGCCCTTGTATTACGCTACAACGGAAACTAAAACATGAACTCGCACTCAAATTCGCGAAATTCGCCCACGTTGGGATCCTGCCAGCGGGAGCGTCACAGTGGAGTTCCCTCCGCTGCGAGTGCCCTCAGCGCCGGCCAGTTGCTTCGAGAAGGCCGTCTCATGCGGTCGGCTCAAGAACTGCGTGCGGCAGATCACCAATCGCGAATCACGATTCACCAACCGCCAGTCCCAGATTTTCTAATCGCTAGTCACCAATTATTAGAAATTCGCGTAACTTGCTCACAACAAACGAGAAAATATTTTCTAATCGCTAGTTTTTATCGCGTTTTGGCGCATTCGCGGCTTCTCGCAACACCGACTCCGCCTGCGTCCCATCGCATTTCGAAGTGGCGCCACCGCGTCGGCGACTCCCGTCAGCTGGCAGGCAACGGTTCACCAAAATCACACCGCGATTCACTCCGTTTGCGCATCCGGCGAACCTCTGCGAAACTAGGTCCATGCGAAAACTACCCAACATTGCGATAGGCCTATTGGCAACGACGCTCATCTTCGCTGGGACTGCGGCAGCGCAGCAGACTCCGGCGACAAATCCACCAACGACTCCGCCAGCGGCTAGCGCGCCCGCCACGACGGACGGTTCGACACCGGCCGCAAAGCCTGCGGCGCCAGCGAAGCCGGCTACTAAAACTGGCGCGGCTTCTGCGACGAAAACGCAGAGTGCCACGTCGTCACAGAGCGGTGCCTCGGGTCAAACCGCTGGCGCAGCGAAAACCCCGAGTGGGGCAGCGGCGAAAACTCCCGCGGGCGGTGCGGCGCAGCATCACGCCGCCGCGGCTCCTTTGGTGCTCAAGACGGACAAGGATAAGCAGAGCTATGCAATCGGCATGAACATTGGCAAGAGCATTCATCGAGACGGCGTGGACGTAGATCCCAATATCCTGCTGCGAGGAATGAAAGACGCCTTGGCCGGCGGCAAGACGGTGCTGACGGACGACGAAGCCAAGGCGGTAATGGCGAGTCTGCAGGCGGATTTGCGCAAACAGCAGGCGGAAAAAGCGCAGGTTGCCGCAGAAACCAACAAGAAAGCCGGCGACGCGTTTCTGGCGGAAAATAAATCGAAAGACGGCATAGTGACGCTGCCCAGCGGCCTGCAATACAAGATTCTGACCGAAGGCACCGGACCCAAGCCCACCGCGACAGATACGGTGGTGTGCAATTACAAGGGGACGCTGCTGGACAACACCGAATTTGACAGCTCCTATTCGCGCAAGCAGCCGCTGACGATTCCGGTGAGCGGCGTGATCAAGGGTTGGACCGAGGCGTTGCAACTGATGCCCGTGGGATCGAAGTGGCAATTATTTATTCCGTCGGATCTGGCGTACGGCCCGCAGACCAAGGGCCCCATCGGCCCGAATTCCACGCTGATTTTCGAAATTGAGCTGCTTTCGATTCAGTCGAAGGTCGAGCCGGCAAAGTAATTTGTGGAAAACTAAATAACACTGTCATTCCTCACCCGCGAACGCGGGCTAGGCGGGGACTTTTGCTTCGCGCAGGAAGCGCGCAGCCTCTTCCGGCGGCGTGGGATTGATGTAGAAACCGGTGCCCCATTCGAAGCCGGCGACCTTCGTAAGTTTGGGCATCATTTCGATGTGCCAGTGGTAGTGGTCGTTGATTTCTTCACCGATGGGTGAGGTATGGATGACGTAGTTGTAGCTCGGAAAAGCGAGCGCGGCGTCCAGGCGGCCTAGAAAATCGTGCAGCACGCGCGCGAGGTGCGCGTAGTAGGGCGCGGGCATATTTTCGAACGACGAACTGTGCTGGCGCGGCAGAATCCAGGTCTCGAACGGAAAGCGCGGAGCGTAGGGCGCGAGCGCGATGAAATGATCGCTCTCGATGATCATGCGCGAGCCGGTTTCGATTTCCTGGCGGATCATGTCGCAAAAAATGCAGCGTTCTTTTTGTTCGTAGTAGCGCTTGGCGCTGTCCACTTCCTCGCGCACTCGATTGGGCACGATGGGCAGCGCGATCAGCTGCGAGTGAGTATGCTCGACGGTGGCGCCGGCAGGCTCGCCATGATTTTTGAAAATTAAAATGTAGCGGAAGCGGCGATCGTTTTTCAGATCGAGCATGCGGTCGCGATACGCCCACAGAACCTCTTCCACGCCTTTTTCGTTGATCATCGCGAGAGTCTTCTGGTGATCGGGCGATTCCACGATCACTTCGTGCGCGCCGACTCCGTTCATGCGATCGAACAGGCCCTCGCCTTCGCGGTCCAATCCACCTTCGATCCCAAGCGCCGGAAACTTATTGGGCACCACGCGAACCGTCCATCCGGAAGTGTCTTTGCCGCCGCCGTTGCGTCCGTAGGCGAGAATCTCCTTCGGCGTCTTGCCTTCATTGCCCGGGCAGAAGGGGCAAATCGCCGGGTTGCCCTTTATGTGCACACTCTCGCGCACGAAATCCATCGGGCGCTTGCCGCGATCGGTGGAGATGATGACCCAGCGTCCCGTGATGGGATCCTTGCGAAGCTCCGGCAATCTTGCCTCCTTGTTATGGCGCTTGGTTATTCTACTACGGGTGTTGCGCGGTGGAACGCATCGCTGTAAACCAAGTTAGAGACGAAGGCAAAGTCAACAACGCCCGCCTGATGAGCAAAAGCAGGCGGCCGCCACAAACTCAAAGACAAGAACAAAGTCAAAGACGCGGCCCTTTCGCGCGAATCATCTGCCGGGTGGATGCTGCTGCTGGGTGGCGTTGAAGGCGCCTTTGTGCAGGCGCACCACCGGCTTTTGGCCGGGGCGCGTTTCGATGGCCAGGACGTCGAAGCGGCAGGCGGCTTTTTCGATGTGGCGCGCGCGCAGAAACTGGCTCGCCATGCGCGAGAGGTTGCGACGCTTTTCCCAGTTCACTGCTTCTTCCGGCGTGAGCGGCGCTGGCCGGGAGGATTGCGACGATGTCGCGGGATCGCTGACCGTGCGCGTCTTTACTTCCACAAACGCGAGCGTCTGGCCGTCGTACCCGACCATATCAATTTCGCCCTTGATGCCGGGCGAAGTGAAATTGCGCGCGACAAGAATGTAGCCGTGCCGGCGCAGGTACCAGTAGGCGTAGGTTTCGCCACGAATGCCGGTTTGTCGCGCGCGATGTTTGGCGGATTCGCCAGCGGCGGTGGGCGCTGAGTCAGTGGACGGAGCTGCGCCCAGGCCTTTGCGGGCGGCGAAATCAATTATCGCGAACATGAAACGCGCTAGCACTGGTGGAAAACCTACTTCACGACTTCGAGTTCCCATTCGACTGTCTTGCCGCGAATGACGAAGCACAAATAATACTCCCAGAACTTGCGGAACCAGCGGAAATGATTGACCAGGAACTGAAAGCCGAGGGCGCGCCAGATGCGCAGAAGCGTGACGTGCACGCGACGCTCGCGGAATTGCGCGGGGGCATAGTAATCGTATTCAGCGGGCTTCTCGCTGAAAAACCAGAGCGAAAAACTGGAGAGATGCCAGCGGTGCGCGGGGCTGCAGTAGCTAGCGTGATCGGTGTAGTGCGGCGTCATGATCACGACGCGGGCGTTGGGCTTGGCTACGCGATGCGCTTCGGCTAGCACGCGGAAAATATCGTCCACTTCTTCGATCATGTGGATCAGCCGGACTTCGTCGAAGGTGCTGTCTGCGAAGGGCGTGCGCGTCCAATCGCAGAGCACATCGGCTTGGCCTGCCGGACTCATATCAATTCCAATCGAGCCAGGATATTTTTTTCTGCCGCAGCCGACGTCGAGGATACGGGGTTTGGGATTAGCTGGCATGTGCGGACGCTGGTGCGAGATTTTTTTCCATTGCGGCGCTCATTTCTTGCGGCCTCCGATCCACATCATCGGCGTCCATTCGCCGGAGGTGTCGAGGACTTCGAGGCCCGCCAATTCACATTGCCGCACCGCTTCATCGGGACGGATGGAGCGGCCTTGCCAGGTGTCGAGATAACGCAGGCGGACGAATGGGATTTTGAATTTTGGCGCTTTTTTATCGCGATAGCGGTCTGGGAATCCGGCTTCGAGCATGAGGCGACCTAGGGGCAACGTCCAGAGGCCCTTCATGTGCAGGCGATAAATTCCGCCGGGGTGCAGGACGCGAGCTGCTTCCCGAAAATAATTGAAGATGGCGTGTTTGTCCGGGACGTGCTGGAAGACGGCGAAGGACCAGACGAAATCCACGGATTCGTTCGGGATGCCGGCGAGGTCTCCGCCGGAAACGGCTTGAAATTGCGCGCGCGGCAAATTGTAGCTGGAGGCTTTGCGGATCATTTCTGGCGAGACGTCCACTCCGATGTATCGGGCGAAGTCCTGCGACATCCAGCGGGCGATGCGTCCGATGCCGCAGCCGATTTCGAGGGCGGTTTTTTCGGAGGAATCGAAATTCATTTTTTTCAGGAAGGGAGTCACGTAGTGATCGTAGTCGGTTTTTCCGGAGGCGAAGAAGGCGTCTTCTTCATTGGGGACGTCGGGCCAATTGATGTAGGCGCGGGCATTTTCGCGCGCGCGAGTGTCCCAGTCGCGACGGATGTCGTCGAGCCAGGACTTCGCGGAGTTTGGCGATGCGTTCGTCATACGGCGTTCCAGTGTCGGGTTAGCGGCGCACGATAATCGGCTTTGCGGAGGCCGTTCGAAGAAATCAGCGGTGAGGTCACTTGATGACCTCGAAGGTGAATTCCATCAGCTTACCGCGGATCACGAAGCTCAGATAGTGCTCCCAGAATTGGCGGAAGAAGCGGCTGCGGTTGACCAGGAATTCGAAGCCCAGGGCGCGCCAGAGATTCAGGAGGCGCAGATTGAGCTTGACCTCGCGCATGCGCACTTTGGTGTACCACATGTCGCGACCGTGCATTCCGCCGGGATAAAAGTAGAGAAACGAATAGGTATTCAGGTGCCAGCGATGGGTGGGATCGCGGAAAGAACTGAAATCGGTGTAGTGCGGTGTGGCGATGAAAATTGTGCCGCCCGGCTTGGTGACGCGATGAAATTCTTCCATGGTGGCGATGATGTCCGCGACGTGTTCGATGATGTGTTCGGCGCGAAGTTGATCGAAGGAATTATCGCGGAAGGGCAAGCCGCCGTGGTCCAGATGGCAGAGGACATCGGCGGCGGTGGATGGATTCATATCGAGGCCGATGGAGCCGGGATATTTTGTCGGCCCGCAGCCTACGTCGAGAATGCGCGGCAATGCGTCCTCCGGAACTGGATTTTATCGCGGAACGCGAGGCCGGCCGGATTAATTCGACGGAACCGTTGAAGGAATCGAATCAGAGTTTCCCTCTCATGCGAAATGGGCCAAAGCCGGCGGGGAAACCGGACTCGAAGACGGAGTGGAGAAAATAGCGAGGTGGCTCATAGTGATTTTCAGAAGTGAATGGCCCGCAGAATGCGGGAGGGGGCGATCAGATCGGTTCGGACAAAGAAGGCGTTGGTTCCGAGCACGCTGCAACCTACTAGCGAGTAGTCGCGCGAAGCCAATAATTCTTCCAGGGCCTTCAGTGAGGCGCCGAAATAATCGGAGGAATCCCACTGGTGCGCTTCGTTGTACTGCATGACCCAGAAAATGTCCGGCGGAAATTTAGGGTTGTATTCGGCGACGATGACGCGAGGAGAAATCGAGCGGATCGCGTCGAGGATGTAATAGTCGTTGCCATCGAGGTCTATAGACAATAAATCAAGATCGGACTTGGGGTGCAAGCTCGCGATCGTCTTATCAATGCTGGGCGCGGTGATGAAGTGGTGCGCGATGCGCAATTGCTCCTTAGCCAGGAAGGCCGCGCAGGTCTTTTTCGCGGACGCGACTTTTCGCGCGGAGCCTTCGATCCAAACGCCGCGCCAGCCTTGTGCGAGGAGAAAGAGAGTGTTGTTTTCGAGTCCGCCGCCGGTGCCCAACTCAATAAAGGTACGATCACCTTCGCCGATGCGCCGGAAAATCTCGCGTAAAATTCCGTCCTCGTCGCCCTGCGAGTAAACGCGATAGCCGGACCGGAGCAGGCGCCGCGGGTCGGAATTGCGCGGCGAATCAAGAAGGCCGCGATAAAATTCACGCAGGTGGGCGGCATAAGAAGCGCGGGCAAGCTTGTCAGTTTGTATGCCGGCCTTAGAAAGCCTCAACAGTTCAAGCCTCATTGAGCATCCGCAACGATGCGCTGTGCAAGAAGCAAGAGTATACATCGTGAGTCATGCGAATCCGATAGAGAGGAAATACTCGAGGGGCAGAAAAGTTAGTAATCGCCGGCGGAGCGGATTGCGCGTGAAGCGTGGTCGCCTGATGTAGCAGGGCCCAGGCGACCACGCTCCGGCTCAAGATTTACAGCGACCGTTCGATTTCTGTGATGCAGGCGTCTACCGTGCGGACTGCGAATTCGGCCTGCTCTTCGTCGATTAGGAGCGGGGGGCAGAAGCGCAGGGTGGTGTCGCCGGAGCCTAGTATCAGCAAGCCTTTGTGGAAGGCCATTTGCACGAGCTGATTGCGCAGGTCGGGAGCGCGTTCCTTGGTTTTTTGATCGCGGACGATCTCGATGCCGATCATCAGGCCTTTGCCGCGAACTTCGCCGACGATTTTGTGGCGCGTGGTCCAGTCGGCGGTCAGGCCCTTGATAAATTCACCCATTTGCGCGGCGTTGGACATGTAAGTGCGTTCGAGCAGGCCGATCGTCGCAAGCGATGCGGCAATGCAAACGGGATTGCCGCCGAACGTGGAAGCGTGCGCGCCGGGAGTCCAATTCATGACGCTCGAGCGGGCGATGATGGCGCTGAGCGGCATACCGGAAGCAATTCCCTTCGCAGTGCAGATGATGTCTGGCTCGATGCCGGCGTGATCGCAAGCCCACCACTTGCCGGTGCGTCCCATGCCGGACTGCACTTCATCGGCGACAAGCATGATGCCGTGCTTGCGGCAGATG
>Ga0209167_10001341_pt1 | contig 14749 bp, 10 predicted proteins | sample Coa_R1_9_FD_187154 | JGI IMG/M metagenome (GOLD analysis project Ga0209167, IMG submission 187154) | Surface soil microbial communities from Centralia Pennsylvania, which are recovering from an underground coalmine fire - Coalmine... | ecosystem: Environmental > Terrestrial > Soil >... | reverse complement strand
GATACATTGCGCCGCGATGATGTAGGGCTGGATGATGGCGCGCTGACGCATCTTGTCGAGACCGCAGGCCGACAGCCACGTCGCCGGAACCGCTGACGAAACTCCGAACAACCCGCCGCATATGCCACCCGATACGCCGACTAGCAGTTCGGAAAGACCTGCCGCACGGCGAACGTGCACGTAGCCGCCGATCAACAGCCACATGCTGGATGAAATGAGGAGGATGGCAAGTCCAAATCGAAGAGCGCTGATATCGGCCATCAATAAGAGGAGAGTACCGATCGGCACCCCCAGCATACCCGACAGGACCAACTGCCACCTGATCTCGTAGCAAACGGTTTGGCGCAAAACCGCTACCGCGAAGCACTGTCCTATCAGGGAGCAGATGCAGGCCATGAGAATGGCTTGCGGTGGGGCATAGTCGAGCAGAAAGATTGGCACGGCCAGCAGCGGAAATCCCAGACCGGTTGAGCCCGACAAGACGGCCGCACCAAAAACACACATGGCAATCATCGTTGTGTGCATGGGATTATCCCCTATCATCGGCATAACGCCTGTCGCTGCCGTGAAGGCAAAGCCGGCGAGGCCTGGAACAAGAGCGCCGGTAGGGAACAACCGCGACCAGCCGGAAAAGGATTCGATGCGCATCATGGCCGCCTTCTCCACCTGACCCGCGAGCGAACGAACGGGTTGCAGACAAAACTAGTCGTATAAGGATGGTCTCGACTGCTGCTGCGAAGTCACAGTCCCGTCCGCAGCAGCGCGCTGCATGATCATGCCTGCAAGGACATGGAGAAACAGGAATGCGATGGCGACGGTCGCGATCAGCACCTTTTCGCTTGGTACCGGCAGCCGGGCAAACAACTTTCGGTGTGAAAACCTTTCACCCATCGTCATGTTTATTGCTTTCGATTTTCGGGATCAAATTGTACGGGCAGTCTTCTTTGGGCTGCGCGATCAGATGCCGATACTGTCGGAGCATGCGCAGAGCTTGATGGCGTCGTGAGTCGTGCAGCGCCTCGAGGAGCGACGCGAAAATGCTCCTTCGCCTGGTTTTTTGACCGCGAGCCGCGGCCTCGTGGGAGGCGGTTGCCGCCGCAGGGTATGAAGCGTCTCTCATCGTCGGAATTCCGCAAAGTTTTTCAGGAATGAACCGTTCAGGGCTGGCGGATCGAGTGCGTTGGCAATCCGCATTACATCGCTGGCTGCGGTTTGTTGTCGCAGAAGATTCACAAACGAAAACGCTGCAGTAAGGCGCAGTGCGAGTCCCGCCGAGCTGCGTCACTCGGCCCCAAAAAATTCAGACAAGAAAAGTTGCTTGCGTTCAACTGGTAATTGATCGTGCAACCACAGCTTGAGACGCCGCGTCAACGAATTGATCCACGGCGTTAACTCGCTTCGAGTGCGCGTGACGAGTTCAGTTTCAAAGCCGCGGCGTTCGAAGCTGCGCATGACGATGGCACGAACCCGCACTACCGAAGGTGTGATCGTTTTTTAGGAACTACTAACCTTGATGGCGCCCTCGCGTCATCGTAGAGAACTTTTCGAGCGGGGAGAGCAGGGTTATGGCTGGAGGCAGCGCTGACGGTTCGCAAGCCGATAGAGGTTCGCAGGCAGACATCGGCCTGTCGCCCAAGCTGCAAGGATTAGACTCAAATCCGCAAGGTAATTTCGGTGCGCCACTCTGGCAGGCGTTTCGCGCGGCCGTTGCTCCTCTCTATACGGTCTCGCTGCCGGACCCATCGGAGGAAGCGCGCTTCCGCCTCGTCACCCGTACCTACGCGACGCCTCAAGCGGTTCTGAGGCGATGTCAGGGCACGGCGTTCACCATGACACGGGGGCCCGCGCTGATCGCGCGCGGTGCCGATCAGCTCTCTATTTATCTTAACACCGAAGGCGTAGTGGACAGCGACTACGGCGGATGGCGCGCGCGTCACGAGGCCGGCGACGTCGTTATCATCGATAATGCGCGGCCGCTCCACAGCGTGGCAACCGACTATGAGAATCTGACACTTACAGTCGCGCGCGAGAGCCTACCGGCGGCACTGCTGTCGCTCGAGCCGCACGGGCTTATCTTTCCGAAGGGGAGCGGCGCGGCGCGGCTGATCGGCGCCACGATGCAGGAGCTTTTTGCACAGGCCGACAACCTGACGGTGAGCGAAGCCGAGGCGGCGATCGAGGGCATCGTGGCGCTGACGGCTGCGCAGGCGCGCAGGAAATTGGCAGGCGATGAATTGGATCAGGCGAAGTCGAGGAGAAAGGCCGCGATTGATTACATCGACGCGCATCTTGAGAATGCCGAGCTCAGGCCCGACGAGATCGCCGATGCAGTCAACTTGTCGCGCGCCTCGCTCTACCGGCTCCTGGCATCGGAAGGCGGCGTTCGCGCCGTGTTGTTAAGGCGCCGCCTCGACGAGGCTCTGCGGCTCCTGCTGGCAGACAACAAAGGCGATCGCTCGCTGAAGGAACTCGTCAAGCGCTGCGGTTTTGGCGGATCGAGCCAGTTCACCCGGGCGTTCCGCGCTCGCTTCGGCGTTGCGCCGGGGCAGTACCGCGCACTCGTCCGCCGCCAGGACCTTGACTGGCACGAAGCGCGGCTCATGACCGACGGCTTCGATCAAGATACCTTCTTATGGCGGCAACGAGCATTGAGCGGATCGAAACAATCCTAGTGGAGTGGATTTGACATTTGCTGCCCAACGGACAGGCCTTTAGAGCGCGTGCTTCCCGAACGACGGGGCGGAAGCCGGATCGCGGCTGGACGGCCACCGAAAGCCCGCCGGCGGGTGATGATCGAGCGACGGCGCCGGGCCGGCTTCACTCCGCGGCGACGGGCTGTCCGGCCGACGGGATTTCCTCGCCGGCCTCAAAGGGCACTTCCGGATGCATCAGGAACGCCGATAGGCCTCCCAGCAGCAACAGGCCCATCGACATCAGGAACGGCAAATACCAGTTGCCGGTGATGTCGATCACGTAACCCGCGACCAGAGGCGAGACGATCGCCGCAAAGGCCGAGCCGGTATTCATCAGGCCCGAGGCGGTGCCGGAAAATTTCGGCGCGATGTCCATCGGCACCGACCACATCGGGCCGATCGTGATCTCGGCAAAGAAGAAGCCGCCGGAAAGGCATAGCGCCACGATCGTGATGTCGTGGACGAAGAGGATCGGTATCAGCGAGGCCAGCGCGCCGGCAAAGCCGGTGACGGTGACGCTCAGCCGAGCCAGGCGGACATTGCCGGTTCGCTTGAGAATGCCGTCGGAGAGAACGCCGCCAAGGCTGTCGCCGACCACGCCGGCGAAGAAGACGCCGGACGCAAACAGCGCCGAGTTCTTCAGATCGAGGCTATAGTTGTTCTTGAAGAAGAGCGGCAGCCAGTTCAGGTAAAGCCAGAGGCACCAGCCGTAACAGAAATAGGTCAGCGTGACCGGCCACATCCGCCGCAACAGGGGTCCCCACGGCACCTTGGGCCGCGCAACGGGCGGACGCGGCGGCAGCGAGGCCAGCTCTTCGGCGGTGATTGCGGGATGATCGGCCGGCTCGTTGCGGAAATAGAGCACCCACACGACGCCCCAGAGCAAGCTGACCAGACCGAGCACGATGAACGATCCGCGCCAGGTCGACCAGACCATCAGTGCGGCGATCAATGGCGGCGTCACGAAATTGCCGAGCCGCGCGAAGGCATGCGTGAGGCCCTGCGCGAAGCCGCGTTTGTCGGCGGGTGTCCAATACTGCATCGCGCGCGTGGCGGTCGGGAAGGTCGCGCCCTCGCCGAAGCCGAGCGCGACGCGGGCAATGAACAGCGTCACCAGGCCCGTGACAAAGCCGGTCATGATGGTCGCGAGCGCCCAGATCAGGCCGCACCAGAACAACGTCCTGCGCGGCCCGAAATGATCGCCGACCCAGCCGCCGATCACCTGAAACAGCAGATAAGGATAGGCGAAGGCCGAAAACACCAGCCCAAGCTGGGTGTTGCTGAGATGGAATTCCTTCTGGATTTCGCTTGCCGCTGTGCCGATGTTGACCCGGTCGACATAGGTGATGAAGTACATGATGCACAGCATCGCCAGCACGACATGGGTGGGCTTTAACCGAAGCCGCATCTCGCTCATCCTCCCGGAAAACTCTCAACTTTCACTATGACGCATTGATCCATCAGCACAAATGCCACCAATTGATGACGTGGTCTTAGGTCTTGACCATCTTCAGATGACCGGGCGCGTTGGACTTGGTCGGGTCCTCCAACGCGGCCATCGCGGCATCGACGCCGCCGGCGCGATGCGGAACGCCGGCCGCCGACAGCCCCATCTCCACGCCGGACAAGGCGCCCAGCAGCGTAAGCTCGTTGCACTCGCCGAGATGACCGATGCGAAACACCTTGCCGGCCACCTTTGAGAGGCCCGAGCCGAGCGACATGTTGTAGTTATCGAGCACGGTTTTGCGGAACTTGTCGGCGTCGTGTCCCGGCGGCATCAGCACGGCGGTGAGCACCGGCGAATACTCCGCCGGCTCCTGGCACAGCACTTCGAGGCCCCAATGCGCCACCGCCGCGCGCGTTGCCGCGGCAAGGCGCTTGTGCCGGGCGAACACGTTATCGAGCCCCTCTTCAAGCAGCATCGCAATGGCTTCGCGCAAACCGTAAAGCAGGTTGGTGGCGGGCGTATACGGGAAGAAGCCGTTGGCGTTCGGCTTGAGCATCTCTTCCCAATCCCAATAGGACCGCGGCATTTTGTTGGTCTTGGCGGCGGCGCGCGCCTTCTCCGAGACCGCGTTGAAGCCGAGCCCCGGCGGCAGCATGAAACCCTTCTGCGAGCAGGAGACGGTGACGTCGACCTTCCATTCGTCGTGGCGGAAGTCGACCGAGCCCAGCGAGGAAATCGTGTCCACGAGGAGCAGCGCGGGATGGCCGACCTTGTCCATCGCCGCGCGAATCTCGCCAACCCGGCTGGTGACGCCAGTGGAAGTCTCGTTGTGCACCACCATCACGGCCTTGATTGTCTGGGACTTGTCGGCGGCGAGCTTGGCCTCGATCGCGGCGGGATCGGCGCCATGGCGCCAGTCGCCGGGCATGAAATCGACGTCGATCCCCCAGCGGCCCGCCATCTGCCGCCACAGGGTGGCGAAATGGCCGGTCTCGACCATCAGCACCTTGTCGCCCGGCGACAGCGTATTGACGATCGCCGCTTCCCAGGCGCCGGTGCCGGAGGACGGGAAGACGATCACCGGCCCCCTGGTCTTGAAGATCTTCTGGCAGCCCTCGAACACGGCCTTACCGAGCTCGGCGAACTCGGCGCTGCGGTGATCGATGACCGGCATGTCCATGGCGCGAAGCACCCGATCCGGGACCGGGCTTGGGCCGGGAATGTTCAGGAAATGGCGTCCCTGGTGCTTGGTCACGGATTCCTCCATTGTTTTGGCTGCTTCTGTCTGCGAGCCCTGCATATTGCATTCGATTCCACCCGCAGCAACCGATAAATTGTGTGCAATTTCGGTCGACGGCTCTACCTCTTTGTGGGTATGTTCCGGCCATGAAACCGATCAATCCAAGCGACACGACCTCGCAGGCCCTCGCGGGCACGGCGGACCGCGCCCGGGAAGACCAATCCCTGCACGATGAAATCCTCACGCGGCTTCGGGATCACATCGTCGAAGGCAACATTGCCGATGGTGGCCGCGTTCCGGAACGCCAGCTTTGCGAGATGCTGCAAATTTCGCGCACGCCGCTGCGTGAGGCGCTGAAAGTGTTGGCGTCCGAAGGCCTGGTGGAGCTTTTGCCCAACCGCGGCGCGCGGGTGCGGCCCTTGAGCGAACAGGATCTCGGCGAATTGTTCGACGTCATGGGCGGACTGGAAGGCCTCGCCGGAAGGCTCGCCTGCGAAAACATCACCGATGAGGAAATTGCCGAAATCGAGCGGCTGCATTACGAAATGTACGGTTTCTACCTGCACCGCGACATGCACGGCTATTTCCACGTCAATCAGCTCATCCACCAGAAGATCGTCGAAGCCTCGCGCAACGCCACGCTGAAAAGCGCTTATGCAAACTTTGCGGGAAGAATTCGCCGGATACGCTACTCCGCCAATTTCGCCCGCAAGCGCGAGCGCTGGGGGGAAGCGATGCGCGAACACGAGACCATCCTGGAGGCGCTGCGCCGCCGCGCCGGCAATGAATTGAGCGACATCCTGTTCAAACATCTGCGCAACAAGCGGACCGCCGCCGTCGAACACCTCAAAGCGGTCGGTATGGCGGCGTCCGAGCCAGCCTGATAGCCCTTCAAATTTTGCATTCAAATTGGAATGCGGGCCTAACCGAGTTGCATTTAGCTTGGCACGAGAGGAGACGCGTTTTGCTGTTGGAGCGAAATAATTATTGGTTGAATCGCATTGTCGGCAGACACGGTTCACCTCTCCCCGCTGGGGAGAGGTCGGATTGCCTCTGGCGATGCGAAGCATCGTCCAGTGCAATCCGGGTGAGGGGCTACTTGCCCTCACGAGGGAGCGTAACCCCTCTCCCCGACCCTCTCCCGATGGGAGAGGGAGCGCACCTCCATCGCGGTTACAGTTCAACCCAATTTCATCGTGTGTTGGTGGAGATGGAATGATCGATAAGGGCACCGGGAAGTTGAAGGAGCGGCTCGCGCGCGAGATTACGGGCGAGGTGTACTTCGACGCCTTCAACCGCGGCCGCTACGCCACCGACGCCTCGTTCTACCAGATCATGCCGGCCGGCGTGGTGGTGCCGCGCACCATCGACGAGGCGCTGCGCGCGCTTGCGGTCGCGCGCGATGCGGGACGGAAAGTCACCCCGCGCGGCGGCGGCACGTCGCAATGCGGCCAGACCATCAACGACGGCATCGTCATCGACTTCTCCAAACATCTCAACCGCATCCTCTCGCTCGACGTCGAGAACCGTGCTTGCGTGGTCGAGCCGGGAATCGTGCTCGACGATCTCAACCGGCAACTGAAAAAACACGGGCTGTGGTTTCCGGTCGACGTTTCCACCGCCTCGCGCGCCACCATCGGCGGCATGGCCGGCAACAATTCCTGCGGCGGACGCTCGCTGCGCTACGGCACCATGCGCGACAACACGTTGTCGATGGATGCCGCACTCGCGGACGGCACGTTGTTGCATTTCGGCGAGGTGCCGCGCGATCTCACCCAGCCGCATTCAAACGACAGCGGCCTCTCCCTCTTCCGCGACATGCTGGCACTCGGCGAGCGCGAGGCGGCCGAGATCGCCGACAAATTTCCGAAAGTGCAGCGCCGGGTTGGCGGCTACAATCTCGATGCGCTGGTGCCTCGCAATGCGCCGAACAACATGGCGCACCTGCTGGTCGGCTCGGAAGGCACGCTCGCCTTCACCACGAGAGCCGAGCTGAAGCTGTGGCCGGTGATCCGCAACAAGGTGCTGGGCGTCTGCCATTTCGGCAGCTTCTACGAAGCGATGGATGTCGCCCAGCATCTGGTCAAGCTGCGCCCGATCGCGGTGGAGCTGGTCGATCGCACCATGATCGCGCTGGGCCGCGACATCGCGATGTTCAGGCCGGTGATCGATGCGACCGTGCGCGGCGATCCCGACGCGCTTCTGATCGTGGAATTCGCCGAGGAAGATCAGGCCGACAATCTGCAAAAACTGAAACAGCTCGGCGAGTTGATGGGCGATCTCGGCTTTGGCTGGAACAATTCGCCGCGCAAATGGGGCGGCGTGGTCGATGTGGTCGAGCCCGCGACCCAAGTGGCGATAGCGGATTTCCGCACCTCCGGCCTCAACGTCATGATGTCGATGAAGGAGGCAGGCAAGCCGGTCTCGTTCGTCGAGGACTGCGCGGTGCCGCTGCCGCATCTCGCCGACTACACCGAACGGCTCAACGCCATTTTCGCCAAGCACGGCACCCGCGGCACCATGTATGCGCACGCTTCCGAAGGCTGCCTGCATGTGCGCCCCGTGCTGAACCTGAAGCTCGAGAAGGACGTCAAATCGATGCGCGCCATCGCGGAAGAAACTTTCGCGATGGTGCGCGAATACAAGGGCTCGCATTCCGGCGAGCATGGCGACGGCATCGTGCGGTCGGAATTCCACGAGACCATGTTCGGCTCGCGCATCATCGCCGACTTCCGCGAGGTCAAAGCGCGCTTCGACCCCGACCACGTGCTCAATCCCGGCAAGATCGTCGATGCGCCCAAAATGGACGACCGTTCGCTGTTTCGCTATCCGCCGGACTACCGCGTCGGCGAGTTGCAGACAGCGCTCGACTGGTCGGCTTATCCCGGCTCGGGGCGCGGTTTTCAGGGCGCGGTCGAGATGTGCAACAACAACGGTGCCTGCCGCAAGCTCGAAGGCGGCGTGATGTGCCCGTCGTTCCGCGCGACCCGCAACGAGAAGGACGTCACCCGCGGCCGCGCCAACACGCTGCGGCTCGCGATTTCCGGCCAGCTCGGACCCGACGCGCTGTCAAGTGACGAGATGATGGACACGATGAAGCTCTGCGTGTCCTGCAAGGCCTGCCGGCATGAATGCCCGGTTGGCGTCGACATGGCCAAGATGAAGATCGAGGTACTCGCCGCGCGCAATGCGAAACACGGGCTTTCGCTCCGGGATCGTCTGGTCGGCTTCCTGCCGCGCTACGCCCCCCTCCTCGCCCGCCTCGCCCCGCTCGCCAATTGGCGCAACAAGAGCCCACTGCTGCGGTGGCTGCTTGAGCGCGTGGCCGGCATCAGCGCCAAGCGCGCTTTGCCCGAATGGCGGCGCGATGTGTTCGCGCCCGCAAGCGAGGTGTTCGGTCCCAAAGGCGGACACGAGGTCGTGCTGTTCGCCGACACTTTTAATCGCACTTACGAGCGCGAAAACCTCGATGCCGCGTTGCGGGTTCTCGTCGCCGGCGGATACCGCGTCCACGTTCCAAGGCCGGCGGACAGCGGCAGGCCCCTATGCTGCGGGCGAACCTTCCTTTCGGCGGGCCTTGTCGATCATGCCCGCGCCGAGCTCGACCGGCTGGTTGCCGCTTTCGCACCGTTCGCCGCGCGCGGCGTGCCGATCATAGGTCTTGAGCCGAGCTGCCTTCTGACGTTTCGCGACGAGCTGCTTTCGCTGCGCTCCGACGAAACGGCGAAAAACATCAGCGCGCACGCCCTGATGTTCGAGGAATTTCTGGTCCGCGAGGCCGCGGCCGGCCGCTTGCAGTTGCCGCTCGGTCCCATCGCCGGCAAGGCGGTGGTGCACGGCCACTGCCATCAGAAATCGTTCGGCGCGTTCAAGCCGGTCGAACAGGCGCTTCGGCTGATCCCGAAGCTCGATGTCGAAACCATCGACTCCAGTTGCTGCGGCATGGCCGGCGCGTTCGGCTATGGCGCCGACACCTACGAGACGTCGATGGCGATGGCCGAGCTCTCGCTGTTGCCCGCCGTGCGCCGCACTGAGACGGAGACGCTGGTGATTGCGGACGGAATCTCGTGCCGTCACCAGATCAAGGACGGTGCGATGCGCTCCGCCCTTCATGTCGCCCGCGCGCTCGCAATGAGCCTCGACAGCGCGCGCGCAAAACTCTAAATCCGAAAATCTCAGGCAAAGGAACCCTCCCATGACTAGCCTCACTCTCGACGTCGCCCGCAAGATTCTCGATGCCGCGCTAGCGAAAGCGGTCGAGAAGAAACTCAAGCCGCTCGTCATCACCATTCTCGACGCGCGCGGCGCGGTGAAGGTGACGGCCGCGCAGGACGGCACCAGCCTGATGCGGGCCGAGATCGCGCACGGCAAGGCGTGGGGCGCGCTCGGCATGGGCATGGGCTCGCGCGCGCTGTTCCAGCGGGCACAGGAGCAAGCCTATTTCATCGACGCGGTGAATGCGCTGGCGCAGGGACGCCTCGTGCCGGTGCCCGGCGGCGTCTTGATCCAGGACGGCGCCACACTCCTGGGCGCGGTCGGCGTTTCCGGCGATACGTCCGACAACGACGAAATCTGCGCCATCGCCGGCATCGACGCGGCGGGGTTGAAGGCCAATCCGGGGTAGGTCTGGACGCGCGACCGCGCCCTGAAGAAAATCCAGCGCGGCGCCTCAGCCGGCCCACACCTGCAAAAATGGCGGCAGGAGGAACCTCTTCGGCCCCCAAGAGCGGATCGGATGGATCGCCGAGAAGGCGTGTGGGAAAACGGTCGCGAAAAAGCGGCCGACCTGGCCGCCTTTTGTTCCTTAGGTCATCAAATTACATGCAGGGATGCCGCCTACCGTCGTACCCGAGATAGGTTCCTGACGCGGGGTCGTACGATTTGAATCTCTGGATGCAATACCCGCTATCCACGGGCGCCGGTCCGGCCGCATAGGCGTAAGAGTCGCCACCGTATCCAGGATCATAACCGCCGTAATCATATCCCATCCCGGCGCCGAGCAGCGAGCCTGCGATCAAACCTCCGACGATACCCGGTCCGTATCCATCGTACCCATATCCATCGTAGCCGCCGTAGTTGCCATAGCCGCCGTATCCACCGTATCCTCCGAAGCCTCCGCGGAAACCACGGCCGCCAAACCCGCCGCCTCTAAAACCTCCATTTGCCAAGTGCGTCCCGCCACCGCGAAAGCCACCTCCCGCAAGGCCAGCGCCGCCACGAAATCCACCGCCGCCAAGGCCGCCTCCATGAAAGCCACCGCCACCACCGTGGAAACCGCCGCCCCCACCGCCGCCGTGGAAGCCACCGCCTCCGCCGCCACCGCGTCCACCACCGCCGCCGCCGTGTCCGCCGCCAAACGCCAAGGCCGGGGACGCCGCGGCGAGCGCTGCTGCCAGACAGGCAGCTCCTATCAATCGATATTTCATAGCTGTCTCCTCCATTACGGATATTGGCAACAGCCGCAGGTTTCAGGAGTTCCAAGACTTTTGATTCATAAACAATTCTTTAGTCAGCGAAGTAAAAGTCAGATTATCGATCGTCAAACACCAGTATTTTGGATGCTAGAATCTCCACATTTATTATTCGAGCCGTCCCCGTCGCCTCCTCCCGTAGGGATGCGCCAACGGCCGGAGCTGCACCCCAATCCGGGTTAGTTGCGCTCGCACCGCATTCGTCGAGCCCCGCAGCTCTCCGTTGACATATGCGATGGAATATATGTCAAAATATTGCGTGAGTGAAAAGCGCGTCAAACTTTTCAAGAATGGACGCAACCAAGCGGTTCGAATTCCGCGCGGGTTCGAGTTGCCCGGAGAATACGCCATTATTCGAAAAGAAGGACGGCGGCTCATTATCGAGGCCGCGCCACCCAGATCGCTCTTTGCCGTTCTTGGAACGCTCCAGACCCTCGATGAGGATTTTCCGCCGATCGAAGATTTTCCACCAGGTCCGGTCGATCGGTGATTGATGCGCTATTTGCTCGGTACCAACATCGTCTTGCACCTCGTGCTGCATCCGCGTGGAATGGTGTGTTCCGCACATCGTGTGGGTGCGGCACGAGCGCCGCTTTGTCCACCTTACTACTTGAGAGATCGAAAAAGGGAGAGCGCCGTGCGGCTGTCAATTCTTGCCTTGATGCTTCTTGTTCCGATTGCGTGCCATGCCGAAGAACCAGCGACGACAACGCCCGCTTTATGGGGGAAGCCGACGGTCGACAACGGCGCGTGCTGCGCGACGCTCGGCGAGGTAAGGACGAACATCGACCGCCTCGATCGCGAGATTGTGCGGCTGATGGCCGAGCGCGGCCAATACGTGCACGAAGCCGCCCGCTTCAAGGCCAACCCGGCCCAGGTCGAAGCCCCCGCGCGCGCCGAGGCCGTCGTGCAAAAGGCGATCTCGCTGGCCAAGGAGAATGGACTCTCGCCAAAAGTAGCCGAGGCAACCTACCGCGCCATGCTGCACGCCTTCATCGACTACGAGCAGGAAATCTTCGCCGCAGCCGCTGCATCCGGGCAGACTCCGTGGAAGAAATGAGTTGGGTGACGCGTAAGGGATGCCGACCTCGTAGGGTGGATTAGCCGTAGGCGTAATCCACCACATCATCTCGCCGCGTCGTACTCGCTGCGATTTGGCGGCGTGAAGTCTGACACGCAGCAGTCCGGTTGTGGCCCACACCGACGAAACCCGCCGTTCGTTGATATGTCGACTAACGCAGGTAGAGCGGACCTGGTCGGGCGCGGCAGAAATCCGCGCTCTTGACCCAATTGAGACATTGGCCGCGCATTGCCGTAGAGCCTCCGATGCCGGTTTCTGCCCCTATCAATGTACTCATTTTAGCAGCTAGTATGCTGTCTCCCGAGACTTGTTGAGGGGTGGATATGAAGCGCCGCGATTTCATCAAGCTACTCGGTGGCGCGGTGGCGGTATGGCCGCATGCTGCACGGGCGCAACGGTCCGCAATGCCGGTAATCGGATTTCTCAACAGCCGTTCGGCTGGCGAGGCCGCCGGCGTGGTTGCCGAATTTCACCAGGGATTGCGCGAAGCTGGATTTGTCGAGGGACAAAATGTCGCGGTCGAATATCGCTGGGCAGAAGGTCACTATGATCGACTGCCGGGGTTGGCGTCTGATTTGGTCCGGCGTCAGGTTGCCGTGATTGCGGCGGGCGGCGGCTCGGTGGTGGTAATCGCAGCCAAGGCGGCAACCGCGACCATTCCGATTGTCTTTATCAGCGACGGCGACCCAGTCAAAAACGGTCTCGTCGCCAGCCTCAACCGGCCGGGCGGCAATGTAACAGGCATCTACCAGTTATCGAGCGGCCTGGAGGCGAAGCGGCTTGGGCTGCTGCATGAGCTCGTTCCCAACGCCACCACGGTCGCCGCGCTCGTGAACCCCAATTATCCGGATGCGGAGAGCCAGGTAGCAGAGGTGCAAGAGGCCGCGCGCACTCTCGGCCTACAAGTGCATGTCCTGAAGGTCAGCAGTGAAAGCGACTTCGACAGGGCGTTCGCAACCCTCGTCCAACAGCGGGCCGGCGCGCTCCTCGTAGCCACCGATCCGTTCTTTTTTAGCCGACGCGACCAGCTAGTCGCGCTGGCGGCGCGCCATGCGGTGCCCGCGATTTATCAGTTCCGGCAGTTCGCCGTATCCGGGGGTTTGATGAGCTATGGAACCCGCCTTACGGATTCCTATCATCAGATCGGCGTCTATACCGGCCAGATTCTCAAAGGTGCCAAGCCGGCAGACCTGCCGGTCGTGCAATCGGCCAGGTTCGACTTCGTTCTCAATCTGAAGACTGCGAAGGCGCTCGGCCTCACAATCCCGCCATCGATGCTTGCCCGCGCCGACGAGGTGATCGAATGAGGCGGCGCGAGTTCGTCGCGGGAGTTGGCGCGGCTGTGGCGTGGCCTGTTGCTGCACTTGCACAGCGGGCTGAGCGCGTGAGGCGGATTGGCTTCTTGCTGGGCATCACCGAAACTGATCCGGAAGCACACGCCCGCATCGATGCCTTTCGCAAGGGGCTCGAGGCAGCCGGATGGACCGAGCGCAAGATCCAGATCGACTATCGATTCGCGGGCGGTGACGTAAAACGCGTCAATACCTATGCCACCGAGCTGGTGGCTTTGGCGCCCGATGTGATCGTCGCGCATAGCACGCCAGTCGTCGCCGCGCTCAAGGCAGCAACCGATGCAATCCCGATCGTTTTTGTCGTGGTCAACGATCCGGTAGGACAAGGCCTCGTCGCAAGCCTAGCTCATCCCGGCGGCAATATTACCGGTTTCACCTTCGTCGATTTCGAGATGATCGGCAAATGCCTTGGGTTACTCAAGGAAATCGCCCCCAGCATTACCCGCGCGGGCCTGTTGTTCGATCCGGACCTCGCTCCGTATTTTCAGGTCTACGTCCGCGAGATCCAGGCTAGTCAAGCGAAACTGCCGGCCGAAATTGTTCCTGCTCCGATCCACAACGTGGCCGAAATCGAACAAGCGATCTCTCGACTCGGACCCGGCGGCGGCCTGATTGTTGCGCCAGACCCCTTCACCGTCGTCAACCGGGAGACGATCATGACGTCGGTCGCTCGTCACGGACTTCCGGCAATCTACACATTGCGCCAGGACGCCGTGGAAGGCGCACTAATGAGCTATGGACCAGATGCCACCGATATCTTCATGCGCTCGGCCTCGTATGTCGATCGCATTCTAAAGGGCGCCAGGGCAGACGAGCTGCCAGTGCAGGCACCCACCAAATTCACGCTTGTGATCAACCTCAAGACCGCGAAGTCGATGGGTGTCACTGTGCCGCCCTTACTGCTCGCCCGTGCAGACGAGGTGATTGAGTAGAGTTTACTTTGCTGCGGCGTATGAGTCCGGAATTGGCACGAAGCTGCCAATCCGGGATGTCGGCCGTTCGGTCGCTATCGGGGGTAAACCCGACATGGTGTGGACAGCTCAATTCGGTCGAGATTGGCCTATCGCGCCATTTGCTGCAATTGCGCAAACTTGGTCGCTAACGGCAAAAAGCGGAAATCGGCTGTCGGACGGCAAGAACCGGATCGGTCGAGAATGACCCCGAACAGACCTCTCATGGAGGCCAATCCATTTTGGGGCATATGTGATCATGGCGCCTTCTGTCAGCACCGGCGACATCGGCGCGGTGCTGACAAGGCAAGATATTTCGACTAACCTCCAATGCGGACCATCAAGGCGGGGCAGGACAGGGTCCACGACAGGAGATCGATGAGCACAGTAAAAAACGCTCTGGCCCAGAAGAGTGGCGCCCTGATCCATGTTCGTTCCGGCGACATGGTCGTCGAAGCCTTGCGCCAGATGCGCGACAACCGGGTCCGGTCGGTGCTGGTCATCGACGACGACGT
>Ga0209167_10001339_pt1 | contig 14761 bp, 13 predicted proteins | sample Coa_R1_9_FD_187154 | JGI IMG/M metagenome (GOLD analysis project Ga0209167, IMG submission 187154) | Surface soil microbial communities from Centralia Pennsylvania, which are recovering from an underground coalmine fire - Coalmine... | ecosystem: Environmental > Terrestrial > Soil >... | reverse complement strand
GGTAGGCGGCCGCCACATCCATCGCGCGCTCACCTCCCCTTCGTGTAGGCGCGGGCGGCCTCGGCAATCAGGCGGCGCTTGCCCGGCCGGGGCGTGGCCGCCAGCACGTCGTAGTCCGCGGCGCGGATCGCGGCGAGCGCGGCGCGGCCACCGGCCACGTAGCCCGCCACCGCGACCCTGGCCGCGCCGTGCAACGTGGCGATCAACGGCGAGCCCGCACTGAGCAGGGCGGACGCCCGGGCCACCTGGAAGGACATCAGCGCGCGCACGTTGTCGCCTGCGGCGGCGCAGGCGAGGTCGGCTTCGGTGCAGCCGAATCTGTCCAGGTCTTCCGCCGGGATGTAGATCCGGCCGGCCCTCAGGTCCTCGGCCACGTCCTGCCAGTGCTCGGCGAGCTGCAGCGCGCTGCAGATGTGATCGGAGAGCTCGGCCTGCCGCGGCGACACGGCACCGAAGATGTGCAACACGATCCGGCCCACCGGGTTGGCCGACAGCTCGCAGTAGCCGAGCAGATCACCGAAGGTCTGGTAGCGGGCGGTGAGCTGGTCCTGCCGGTTCGCCTGGATGAGGTCGCGGAGCAACTGGCCGGGGATGGCGCACTCGGCGACGGTCGGGGCCAGCCTCGCGATGACCTCGGCCCTTGGTGCGGCGCCTGCCAGCATCCTGTCGATGTCTTCGTCGAGCTCGCCGAGCAGCCGCAGCCGCCGCTCCACCAGCCTGGCGTCCGGCCGCCCGTCCGGGCCGCCTGGCTGCCCTGGCGGCGTCTCGTCGCCGATGTCGTCCACGGTCCTGGCGAACTCGTAGACCGCCATCAGGTGCCGCCGGTACCGCCCGGGCAGCAGCCGCATGGCGACCGGAAAGTTCTCGGCGGGCGCCTTCGCCGCTGCGCCCGCCGAGATGAGGGAGACCTGCGAGTCACCCGGCTGGGTGTCAGGCCGGCCAGCTTCAGCCCGTCCGGTGCCGGCCGGGATGGACGTGAGCTGTGCGCCGTCTACCTGTGCGGCGCCCAGCCGCACCCGGGCGTGACGATCACCAGGGCTCACGGTCTCCCGCAACCGGCCCCTCCGGGACGCATTAAGAGGACTGCGCCCATGACTGAGTGGTGTCGCACCGCGCGTCACGCTGTCTATTTCGGCACAGCTCCCGGTGGAATGCAAATAATGACGCTGGCGTCACATGACACCCGTGTCGTTTTATCCCGGAGACTGGCGGATTCGTTAATGACGCCGGTGTCACCTGACACGAGCGTCGTTTCGGCTACGGGTGCTCCATTGACCCCGGTCCGGTGCGCCTGCCCGCCGTCCGGAAAAATACATTGCCTTGTTACCCGTAACCTGCTACCGGGTGACACGGCCGGTCACCGCTCCGCGGCAGCGGGCCGAGACCCGCCCGCACACGTCGCCATGCTTGACGATAACACCCCATAGGCCGGTTAAGGACGATCATGCCGGCACTCCTTATCCCGGCCGCCCGAGGCGATGACCAAGAGCCGGCGCTTCGGTCACGCAATGGCGAATTGTCGACACGCTGAGCCAATGCCCGCGGCATTTTACCAGCGGTCCTGGCTAGTTATCCGGTGCTGGCCGCCGGGTGAATTATCCGAACAGCGGAAAGCGGCCGGCCAGTTCGCCAAGCCGGGCGCGGTCTTCGGCGGTCAGCGGGCGCCTGCCCGTTCCCTTGAGCGCATAGACCGTGTCATCCCATTCGGTGGGCACGGGAATGCCGAGCAGGCCATCCAGGACGCGGCGGACGAGGGCCAGGCAACTGGCGGCGGGCCCGGGCGCGGCCGGCAGTTCCGCAATCATGTCGAGGTGGTGGATTGCCGCCTCGGTGGCAAGGGTGCCGGCGAGGTCGGCGACGGTAAGCGCGTGCCCCTGGGTGGCGACGACCGGATAGGGGGCGAGCCGGGCCAGCCGGACCGTGGCCGGCGCGGTTTCCCGCCATGACTCCACCAGCGAGCCGGGCCCGGTGGTGGCGATCACCGCCGCCGCGGCCAGCCGCCACGCTCTGGCCCTGGCGAGGGCGTCGCCGGTGCCCGGCTGCCAGGGCTTCCAGTAGGACACGAAGTCGGTGCCGGCCGCCACGCCGGCCGGTGTCATCATCGCCGTCAGCCCACGGCGCGGATCGCCGAGCAGATGATAGAGCACGTCCGTGACGGTCCAGCCCAGGCACAGCGTCGGTGCGAGGAAATCGGCTTCGGCCAGGCTGCCGAGCATCTCGGTGACGCCACGGTAGGCCGCGTCAAGGATCGTCACCGCCTCATCGGCGTCCAGCGTTGCCACCAAGCCCTCCCGGTCCGTCAGCTTGCGATCAATGGTTAAGCCGGAAGGCACCATAGGCAACCGCATTATCGCCATTGGCGGCCAAGCGTGAATGCCGCCGGGACGCGATCCGCAATGGGATGCGGCATCGGTGTACCAGCCGTTCGTTTCCGGACATGCCGCCACTATGATGACGAACATCGGCTAGTCAGGCTGGGGTGTGATTGCCGCTGCCGAACTCGGCCGGACGAGTGATTTGTGCTGCGCGGGTCGGCGCGTGTGACTGGCATGGGAGAGGTGCTGTCATGGGCGACCCGAAGTCCGGTATGAGGAGGCGCAGGGCTGTCGGAACGCGCGACCGGATCATGTCCCGCCTCTCGGCGGGTGAGATCAAGGACGAGGCCGGAATGGCCAGCACGGTGCTGGCCGCGGACGTCGGCTATCCCGGCTCGAGCATCGCGTTCGCGCAGCTCCTGTCGGGCATGGAGCGATCCGGGCTGATCGAGCGGGATGTTCGGGGGAAGCGGACCTACCGGATCGCGGCGGCCGCCGGTGCCCTGGACGGCAACACCGGCGCCGCCATGCCGGCCGGGCGCAGATCCACCGCAAGGACGTCTGCGGCACCAGGCCGCGACCCGCGTTCGGCGGCGCCCACTTCCCTGGCTGCCGCCCAGGACGGCGCCAGGCACCTGACCACGGCCGCCGAGGGCCCGGCCGGGTTCGACTACGACGAGCTGGCCAGGCGGCTGCTGATCCAGGTGGTGCGCCAGCTCGCCGCCCCCGCACAGGCGGCCGCCGAGCACCACGACGACGGCGGGCTGGAGACGACGGTGGCAGGCCTGGAGCGGGAGCTGGCCAGCGTCCGGACCCTGCACGGCAACCTGACGCAGGAGAACGCGCGGCTGCGCGAGCAACTGCGCGATGCGCGCCGCAGCCTCGCGCTCGCCCAGGAACGGCCGGCCGGCCAGCAGGTCGCCGCCGAGCTGGACGCGGCCGAGACCGGCCTGCTCGAACGCCTGCTGACCCCGGCCACACCGCGGACCGCCGCACCACGTGGCCCGGCGGCTCACAGGCCGGCCGCCGGCCGCCGCGGAGAAGACGCCGAGACTGGCTAGCAGTCCCGGCCGGGTCAGGTGACCGGGCGGGCGCCGGGCCGGACCAGCCCGGCCTCGTAGGCCAGGACGACGACCTGGACGCGGTCGCGCAGGCCAAGCTTGGCGAGGATGCGGCCGACATGGGACTTCACCGTCGTCTCCGAGACGAACAGGGACGCGGCGATCTCGGTGTTGGACAGTCCCTGGGCCACGGCGACCAGCACCTCGCGCTCCCGCTCGGTCAGGGTGGACAGCTTGGGGTAGCGCTGCGCCCGCAGCTCGGCCGGCACGGGAAGCACCTGGGCGTACTCCTCGAGCAGGCGCCGGGTCACCCGGGGCGAGACGACCGCGTCGCCGGACGCGACCGTCCTGATGGCCGCGACCACCTCGCCGGGCCGCACGTCCTTGAGCAGGAATCCGCTGGCACCGGCCTGCAGCGCACCGAAGGCGTACTCGTCGACGTCGAAGGTGGTCAGCACGAGGACGCGGATCCGCGGGTCGGCCGTGGTGATCCGCCGGGTCGCCTCGATACCGTTGGTGACCGGCATCCGGATGTCCATCAGCACGACATCCGGGGTGTGGCGGTGGGCGAGTTCGACGGCCTCCTCGCCGTTGGCCGCCTCCGCGGCCACGGTCAGGTCGTCCTCGGCTTCGAGGATCATGCGGAAGCCGCGGCGCAGCAGCGGCTGGTCGTCGGCCAGCAGCACGGAGATGGTCATGCCGGCATCGCCGCGCGAGGTGCCGCCTGGGCGGGCGGCGGCGTGGCCGCCGGCGGCTTCGCCGCGTTGGCCGGGCCCTGGCCGGGCCGCAGCGTCGCCGAGACCACCCAGCCGCCGCCGGCCGCGGGGCCTGCCTGCAGCGCGCCACCGTGCAGGGCGGCGCGTTCGCGCATTCCCGCGATGCCGTGGCCCCCGCGCTGGCCGCCCGGTGCCATCGCGGTGCCGTCATCGGTCACCCACAGCCGCACGTCGGGGGCGTCATAGCAGATGGTGACCCAGGCGCGGCGGGCCGACGCGTGCCGCAGCGTGTTGGTCAGCGCCTCCTGGACGATGCGGTACGCCGTGGTCTCGGCGGCCGCGCCCAGCGGGAACGGGGTGCCCTCCACGGTGAGATCGACGGCCAGGCCGGTCGCGGTGACCCGCTGAACCAGTGCGTCGAGCTGGGCCAGGCCCGGCTGGGGGGCCAGGTCGGCCGGCTGCTCGTCGGTGCGCAGCACGCCGAGCATGGCCCGCATGTCCGACAGGGCGTTGCGGCCGACCTCGGACACCTCGGTCATCGCCGCGGCGCCGCGGGAGGGGTCGGTGCGGCTCACCACCGCCGCGGCGTCGGCCAGCGTGATCACGACCGACAGGCTGTGCGACACGATGTCGTGCAACTCCCTGGCGATCCTGGTCCGCTCGGCCGCCGCCGCGATCGCGGCCCGCTGATCCTGCTCGACCTCCAGCCGCCGGGCACGCTCGTCCATCCAGGCCAGGTACCTGCTGCCGGAGGCGGCCGCCAGCCCGGCGAACAGCGCGGCCACCACGGTGGCGGTGAGGAACAGCAGCGAGCGCGGCAGCGACCCGGCCAGCTTCCACTGGATCGCCGACATGACCGCCCCGGCTTCGAGCAGGCCCGAGGCCAGCAGCGCCCGGAACCACGACTGGTGGGCCGCGATCGTGTAGAGCGCGATGAGCAGCGCCGCGTCGCCGAGCAGCGGGAAGCCGAGCAGCCACTGCACGAACGCCAGGGCGCTCATCAGCACGAAGACCGTGGTCGGCCAGACCCGGCGGACAGCGATCCCGGCGACGATCGCGGTCTGCATCACCGTCTGGTGCAGCCCGGCGAACCTGGAGCCCGCCAGCCACACGGTGGACAGGACCAGCAGCACCACGGCCAGCAGCGTGTCGGTCGCCAGCGGGTGCGTCCGCACCACGCGGCGGCCCCGCCCGAACAAGCCACGCCTGATCTCGTCGGGTGGCTGGAGCGATGTACGCTGCGGTCTCGGAGATTCGGTCAATGGGGCGTCCTTAGGTCAGCTACGGGCAGCGTACCTCCTGGCTGTTAACTCGGCTGCTCTCCGGAGATCGATGCATCCTCCCTGGTAGGGATGCTTCCGTGGGGGCCGTCTCCGACCTGAGGATGAGACGGGGGTGGCCGATTTCGTCCTGCGGGAGGTACCCCGGGCGGTCCGGTGGCGCCTACGTTTTTGGGCAGCGCAGCCGAGTACCCCCCCGTGCCCGGCTGCGCTCATGGTCTGGCGCAGCCGAGTACCCCCCCTACCCGGCTGCGCTCAGGTCTTTTCAAGGCCATCTTCTGACGAGGCGCGCGAGTAAGGAAGATCTTGCCAACCGAACTGCCGCTGTGGCTGGAACGCCTGCCGGAACGCCTGCCGCCATCGCTGGAACGCCCGCTCGATTACATGCGGGTGGACTTTGCTCCCCGGCACCGTCAGCCATCGACGGCCGCCGTGGTGGCTGCGACCGTGGTCTCGATCGCCGGGTCGCTGGCCGCCGACGCGCTTATGGTGATGCTCGGCAAGAAGCTGTTCCCGGCGACCGCTCACTACGGCCACTTCCAGTTCTCCGACTACAGCAAGCTGACGGTCATCGGCGTGGTGATCGCCTGTGTGGCGTGGCCGGTCGTCACCCGGATCAGTTCCTCGCCGCGCTGGCTGTTCTTCCGTCAGGCCATCGCGGTGACGCTGGTCCTGCTGCTGCCCGACCTCTACATCTGGTACCAGGGCCAGCCGGCCCAGGGGGTCGGCGTGCTGGTGGTCATGCACCTGGCCATTGCCCTGATCACCTACAACGCCCTGGTGCACATCGCCAGGATCGGCGAGCCGGAGCCCGAGCAGTACGACGGCGCCTACTCCCACCAGCCACGCAGGTCGCAGCGCGGCGGCCCGGGCGATGTGGACCCGTGGAACGAGGGCCAGTGGGACACGCGCTACGCCCCCCGCGCTGGCCGCCAGGACTACTACGAGGACTACTACCGGGCCCCGCGGGACGCCGGCAGGCAGGACATGCGCCCGGCACCCGGCAGCCATCGTGAGTACCGGGACCCTTGGCAGCCCAAGCAGGACGCACGTTCTGCCCGCAGCCGCCGCCGGGACGAAGCTGACCCGTGGACATGACCGAGCCAGGTATGCGCCCGGCAGGTGGCGGCGCGGCACGACGGCTGCCCGACCCATGGGACACCGGCCAGTGGTACGCGCGTCCCGTCCCCGACAGCCGCAGCGACTACCCTCACCCCAGCGACTACTCCGGCCGCCGCGACTACTCCGGCCGGTGGGATGAAGGTGACTACCCCGGCCGCCGCGCCGGCCGCTGGGACGAAGGTGACCACCCCGGCCGCCGCGACTACCCCGGCCGCTGGGATGAAGACGAACGGGACGCGTACTCCGCGCCCGGCCGCCGGCGCTATCAGGACCCGTGGGACGAAGACGGGCGGGACGACGATCCCAGGCCCTACGGCAGCCGGCGGTTCTTCCCTGAGCCGCTTGCCGCCAAGGTGCCGGAGATCACCCTGATGTTCTGGGTGGTCAAGCTGCTCACGACGGCCGGCGGTGAGGCCGTGTCGGACTACCTGGCCCTTGGCAGCCGGCTGGTGGGCGCGGGTGTCGAGGGCGGCGTCCTGGTCATCGGCCTGCTCTGGCAGTTCCGGACCCGCCGCTACTCGGCCGCTGCTTACTGGTTCCTGGCCTACGCGATAGCGATCTTCGGCACCGGGGTGTCGGACACCCTGCACCTGATGGCCGGCATCCCCTACGCCGGCACCTCTCTGCTGTGGGCCATCGTGCTCGCCGGGATCTTCTGGCTGTGGTACCGCAACGAGGGCACGCTGTCGATCCACAGCATCGTCACGCGGCGGCGGGAGACCTACTACTGGGCCACGGTGTTCGCCACCTTCGCGCTCGGCACCGCCCTGGGCGACTTCACGGCGGCATCGCTTCACCTTGGCTATCTCGCGTCGGGGATCCTGTTCTTCGTCGTGATCATGATTCCCGCCCTGGCCTGGTCCCAGTTCCGGCTGAACCCGGTGTTCGCGTTCTGGTTCGCCTATGTGGACACCCGCCCGCTCGGTGCCTCGTTCGCCGACTACGCCGGCAAGCCGAAGAACCTGAGCGGGCTGGGTCTCGGCGAGTTGCAGACCGCCGCCATCGCGACCATAGCCGTCGCCGTCCTGGTGGCCTGCCTGGTCATCAGCCGCCACGGCATCCAGGAACCCGGGGACCCGGACGAACCCGACGATTGGCTACCACCGGACAACCGGATGGTCCGGCCCGCCGGCAGCCACCGCGCCCGCTGACGGCCATCGCGCCCGCCGGCGGCCACCGGGCCCGCTGACGAAGCGGGTGGCGGCTAGCCGGCCGGCCGGCACCGGCGGGGATCGCTCACCTGGTGGACTTCGAGCAGGGCGGCGAACCTGCCGTCCAGATGACGGAAGGTGGCGTCGGCGGCCGCCTCCGGGTCGCGGGCGGCGACGGCCCGGAGGATCTCCTCGTGCTCGGCGCTGCCGTCGCGGGCCCGGTCCGGCTCGGCGGTGATCGAATGCGCGACATACAGCGAGGTCAGGTCGCGCAGGTTGGCCAGGATCGCGACGAGCCGCGGGCTGCTGACCGCATCGCTCAGCACGCTGTGGAACCTGTCGTTGTGCTCCACCCAGCGCGCCCGGTCGGTCTCGTGATCCATGGCCGTGAGCAGCCCGGCGGCCTGGAGTATCGCGTCCTGGCTGCCGCACGCGGCGGTTCGTGCCACCGCCACGGGCTCGAGTAGTTTGCGGATCTCGAACACGTCGGCGAGCTCGGCCCGGCCGAGCTGGTGTACCACGGCGACCCCGTCGGCGCCGAACCTGACGAAGCCTCCGGCGGCCAGCTCCCGCAGCGCGTCCCGGACCGGCCCGGTGCTGACCGCGAGCTCGGCGGCGACGGCGGACTGGACCAGCCGGGTACCGCCGGGAATGGCGCCGGTGACGATTCCCTTCCGCAGCACGCCGCACACCATGTCCCTGGCGGCCGCGGCCCGGCCGGAGGGCCGAGCAGGTAACACCTTGCCCATGCGGCCTCCTTCTGGAAAGGCCGGGCCGTTGCGGGCCCGAGTCTGCTTCCGGGGCTCAGGATCGCCAGATGAGCACGAGCGCGCAGTCGTCGGAGCTGCCGATGTCCCGTTGCATCGACCGCACCAGCGTCTCCGCGCCGGCCTTGAATCCGGCGACGACCATCCGCTCCGCCTCGCCGAGCAGCCCGGAGATGCCCGAGTCGATGTCCCGCCCGGGCGCCTCGACGAGGCCGTCGGTGTACAGCATCAGCGCGTCCCCCGGCCGCAGCAGCCCGTACTCGGGAACGGACCTGGTGTCGGCGACCACGCCGAGCACGATGCCGTGCGCCTTGGTGATCCGCCAGCTCCCGCTGCCGGCGTCAAAGTGCACCGCGGGCGGATGCCCGGCGGACGCGACCACGTACTCCCCCGTGGTCAGGTCGAGCGCGAGGTGGACGGCGGTGACGAACCCCTCCGACGCGGCCACCCGGCGCAGGTAGGAATTGCAGGCGGCGAGGAACTCCTCCCTCGGCACCGACCCGAGCAGCCCGCCGAACGCGCCGGACAGCAACAGCGCGCGGGTCCCCGCGTCCAGTCCCTTGCCGGACACGTCGACGAGCGCGACCTCCAGGGTCTTGCCGTCGCACGCGGATACCACGAAGTCGCCGCCGAACGACACCCCGCCGGCCGGCCTGAGGATGGTCACCGAGTCCCAGCCCTCGCCGAGTGCGGGCAGCTTCCCCTGCGCGCGGATCCGGTTCCGCAGTTCGATGAGCATCTGGTCGCCCCGCAGCGCCTGCATGCCCAGCTTTTCCCTCGTTCTGGCGAGCACGTCGGCGAAAACGGCGGTGACCACGATGGTGGCGATGATTCCGGGCCCGGCCTTTCCTTCGGCCGTGTCGTAGATCAGCCCGGCCACGACAACCCCGAACAGGATCCGCAGCGCGCGCGGGAAGAGCAGCAGCCCTCCGGCCAGGATCGGCAGGATCACCACCCCGGGGGAGAACCACCAGACCGAAACGTGCACGGCCATGACCACGATGGCGACCGTGACCACGGCCAGCGCGAACGCGAGCCGGCGGTTTTCGGTGACGAACTGCCTGAGTATCAGCGCGCGGGCCCATCCCGCAGCCTCCCGCGCCCGGCCGGGCAGGCCACGTGGATGCAATCGCGGGGATGAAACCATGATGGCCGCACTGTATCGGCCAGAAGTGACTTCTGGCACGTCGGCGATGCCCAATAATTTTCGGCCCGGCTAAGCCGGCCACCCGGCCTGCACCAAACTGTCCATATTCTGGCTGCCCTACCCCGGGCCCATGGCTATTCGCGATCTTCGCTAATCACGATCTTCCTGCGAATAAAGAGGTCGCTTATGGGGCGCAAGGCAGGTAGGAAGGCAACCATGGCAGATCCGTACCCGATCCGGCCGGTGGGCCCGGAGGAGTTCGACGCCTTCTACTTCGTGGACGAGCATGCGTTCCACGGCCGTCCGCTGTCACCACAGCGACGTGAGGAACATCTCAAGCAGTTCGAGGCCGAGCGGAGCCTGGCGGCCTTCGATTCCGGCGGCCCGGCCGGGATCGCCGGCATCTACAGTCTCCAGATGAGCATTCCCGGCGCGATCGTGCCGGCGGCCGGGGTGACCTGGGTCGCCGTGCTGCCCACCCACCGCCGGCGGGGCGTCATGTCCAGCCTGATGCGCCGGCAGCTCAGGGACATCAAGGACCGCGGTGAGACGTTCGCCGCACTCTGGGCGTCCGAGGGCGGGATCTACGGCAGATTCGGCTACGGGACCGCCTCCTGGCACGTGGCCATCCGGATGAAGCGGGGCGAGGGAGTACTCGGCCGCACCGGGCTGGCCGTGGCCGGCGAGCCGGGCCTGCGGCTGCGCATCGCCGAGCCCGGGCTGGTCCGGGCCGAGCTCAGCAAGATCTACGACACCGTGCTGCCCACCAGGCCCGGCATGTACGCCAGGGACGAGCTGTGGTGGGGCCGCACGCTCAGCATCCGGGACGACGGCGAGCCCGCGCCCGTGCTGCGCTGCCTGATCGCTGAGGACGGCAGCGGCCCGCGCGGTTACGCGCTCTACACCGGCCACGGCGGCTGGGACGATGTCACCTTCCTGGCCAGCAGCTCACTCGACATACGGGAGCTGGTCGCGGCCGATCCGGCGGCGGCCGCGACCCTCTGGGCCGACCTGCTCAGCCGGGATCTGACCACCGAGTTCACCGCGCTGCGCCGTCCGGTTGACGACCCGCTGGTCCACCTGCTGGCCGACGCCAGGCTGGCCCGCCGGGCGATCGGTGACGGCCTGTGGGTGCGGCTGACCGACCTGCCCAGGGCGCTCAGCCAGCGCCGCTACGCCTGCCCGGTCGATGTCACCATCGAGGTCACCGACGCGCTGTTCCCTGAGAACCACGGAACATGGCGGCTGCGCACCGGCACCCAGGACGCGGGGGGCGGCTTCGACGGCGTGCCCGGCCTGGCCGCAACCTGCGAACAGCACAGCGGGCCTGCCGACCTCACGCTGGACGTCGGCGTGCTCGGCGCGGCCTATCTGGGCGGCACCAGAGTTGGCACTCTGGCTGGAGCCGGGCAGGTCACCGAACATCGCCCGGGCGCCGTGCTCGCCCTGTCCGCCGCCATGTCCTGGGACCCCGCCCCCTGGTGCCCCGTCATCTTCTGACCCCAGCCCTTTTAGCGCCATAAGACGAATATCTCACCGTGATCACTAGAAGCGACTATACGACTGTCGTATACTCGCGTAGGTGAGTGTCTCACTGACCCTTCTCGGCCTGCTCGAGCGCCAGCCCAGCTACGGGTATGACCTCAAGCGGGCCTACGACACCTACTTCGCCCGGGGCAAGCCGCTGTCGTTCGGGCAGGTCTACACGACCCTGGCCCGGCTGGCCCGCGACGGCAAGGCGATCGCCGGGCCGCCTGAGCACGGCGACGGCCCCGATCGCAAGCGGTACTCCATCACCGAGGCCGGCCTGGCCGATGTCGACAGGTGGCTGACCACGCCGGCCGAGCCGGAGCCGCACCTGCAGCCGGTGCTGTTCGCCAAGGTGACGCTGGCGCTCATGCTCGGCCGCCCGGCCGACAGCTACCTGGACGCGCAGCGGGTCGCGCACATCAAGCGAATGACCGAGCTGACCCGGCTCAAAGGCGCCGGCTCCCTGGTGGACACACTGCTCGCCGACTACGGCCTGTTCCATCTGGAAGCCGACCTGCGCTGGATCGACCTGACCGCCGCCCGGCTCAACGACCTCAGGGAAATGGTGCGAGACCTATGAATGCCCCTGCTGTCCTCTTCGAGGCTCGCGACATCGCCAAGTCGTTCGGGCAGACCCCGGCGTTGCGCGGGGCCACCGTGACGGTGGCCCCGGGCGAGATCCTGGCCGTCATGGGGCCGAGCGGCTCGGGGAAGTCCACCCTGCTGCACTGCCTGGCCGGGATCTTCCCACCGGACTCCGGCGAGGTGTGGTTCGACGGCCGCCGCCTGGACACGCTCACCGAATCCGAACGAACCCGGCTTCGCCGGACCGCGTTCGGGTTCGTGTTCCAGTTCGGGAACCTGGTGCCCGAACTGACCGCGGCGGACAACGTCGCGCTGCCGCTGCTGCTGAAGCGGGCCGGCCGCAAGGAGGCATACCGACAGGCTGCGCGCTGGCTGGACAGGCTGGGCCTGGCCGGCAAGGGCGCCCGGCGCACCGGGGAACTGTCCGGCGGCGAGGCGCAGCGGGTGGCGGTCGCCCGGGCGCTGGCGCTCGGGCCGCGGGCGCTGTTCGCCGACGAGCCGACCGGATCGCTGGACACGCTGACCGGGGAGAAGGTGATGAACCTGCTCACCGGCCTGGCCCGGGAGCAGGGTGTCACCGTGATCGTGGTCACCCATGACGTCAGGGTCGCCGCCTACGCCGATCGTCAGGTACTGGTGCGCGACGGTGTGGTCACCGCGGACGTGGGGACGGTGCCGGCATGATCCGGCTGGGCCTGCGGCTGGTCCTGGCCAGCGGCCGGGAGGCGCTGACCCGGCTGCTGGTGATCACGGCAGCGGTGGCCGCCGGCGTGGCGCTGCTGCTCGCGGTGCTCGCCGAGTTCCACGCGTTCCAGGCCGACGGCAACCGGCCGTGCTGGGAGTGCACGCAGGCTCCCGCGCTGCCGGCCGCCCTGCCAGGACACGGCCTGGCGGCGAACTACAGCGTGGACTTCTACCAGGGCCAGACGATCGAGCGGCTCGACGTAGCCGCCCTGGGGCCGGGTGCGCCGGTGCCGCCAGGCATCTCCCGGCTGCCCGGGCCCGGGCAGTACTACACCTCACCGGCACTGGCACATCTGCTGCGTACCGTGCCGGCTGGCCAGCTCGGTGACCGGTTCCCCGGCAGGCTGGCCGGGACGATCGGCAACGTGGCCCTGACCGGCCCGGACGAGCTGGTGATCTACGTCGGGTATAAGCCCTCCACGCTGGCGAAGTTGCCCGGCACGCGGTGGGTTACCGCGATCGGCACCGCACCCGGCCCGGAGGTGTTCACCCCGTTCTTCCGCTACGCGTTCGCGACCGGGGTGCTGGCCGTGTTGTTCCCGGTACTGATCTTGATCAGCACCGCCACCCGGCTGGCCGCGGCCCGCCGCGAGGAACGGTTCGCCGCGCTGCGGCTGGTGGGGGCCACCGCGGGCGACATCAGCGTGATCGCCTCGGTGGACTCGGTGATCAGCGCGCTGCTCGGCGCGGTGGCCGGAGCAGGCCTGTTCCTCGCGGTCCAGCCCGCGCTGGCCACCGCCACGCTGACCGGGACCCGCTACTTCGCCAGCACGGTCACTCCCACCATCTGGGGATACCTGGGACTGCTGGTCGCGGTGCCGCTGGCGTCGGCGATCGCGTCGCTGCTGGCGCTCCGCAGGGTGCGGATCTCCCCGCTCGGCGTGACCAGGCGCGCCACCCCGCCGCCGCCGTCGCCCTGGCGGCTGGCACCGCTGACGGCCGGTATCGCGCTGTTCATCGCCGGCGCGCTGGCCACCAGCAGCAAGGGCATCGGTGCCGCGATGTATCCCGGCTTGCTGATCACGATGATCGGCCTGGTGACCGGTGGACCGTGGCTGACCGCCGCGCTGGCCCGGCTGTGCGCGCGGGTGCTGAACGGAGCGTCGCCACTGCTGACCAGCCGGCGTCTTGCCGACGACCCGAAGCTCGCCTTCCGCGCGGTGCGCGGCCTGATCCTCGCGGTGTTCCTGGGCACGATCGTCGGCGCGCTGGTGCCGACACTGGACTCGCTGTCCGCCACGCCCAACTCCGCCGCACTGTCTGACGTGCTGCTCGACACCTTCTCCCAGATGGAGCCCCCCGGTCCCACCGCCGCCGGGATCACTACCGCCGGGCTCACCCCGCACGCCGGCGCCGCGCTGGTCAGCGGGCTGCGGGGCATCGCCGGCACCGAGATCTTCCCGCTGTACTCGCTGCCGCAGGCGGCGAACCCGCACTACCAGGGCCAGTACATCGGCGTGGTGAGCTGCTCAGTGCTCCGGGACCTGGCCGTGCTCGGGCGGTGCGCCCCCGGCCTGGCCGCGGTGCGGGTCTCCGACGGAGACCTGCTCTACAGCGACAACCCGCACAACAGCACTAAGGCCTTTGCCAGCCCGGCCAATCCCGCCTACCCGGGGCCGTTGTCCGCGCTGCCGGTGCAGGCGGTGCTGGTCCGGGTCAACAGCGCCGCCACGCTGGAGCGGGCCCGCACCTACCTGGCCACGCACGCCCCGCCACAGGTACCGTACGGTCCCGGGGCGGCGGCCACCCCGCCGCGGACGTTCAGCGAGGCGGTCGCGATCAGGTCCAAGCGGGCCGGGGTGGCGCAGAAGCTGTTCGACTACGCGGTGGCCCTGACCATCCTGGTCGCCGGCTGCAGCCTGGCGGTGTCGATCGGCGGTGGCCTGGTGGACCGCAAGCGCCCGTTCACGCTGCTCCGGGTCGGCGGCACATCGCTGGGCACGCTGTCCCGCGTCGTTCTGCTGGAGGCGATCATCCCGCTGGCCGCGGCCGTGCTGCTCGCCGCCGGCATCGCCTACGGCATGTCGGCCACGGCGGTCGTCCGGCTGGCGCCGCCGGGCACATCGATCCCGGGCCTGACCGCCACGTACTGGGCGACGCTCGGCGCCGGCCTGGCACTGGCCCTGGCAGTGGTCGCCGCGACCCTGCCGCTGCTGGCCCGGATCACCACCCCGGCCAGCATCCGCTTCGAGTAACCGGCCAGCCAGCCGTCCCGCCCGGCTTCGCTGACCGCGAGCGGGCGGGACGGCGTGGTCAGCGTGCCGACGTGGGCTGGGTGAGGTCGTAGACGGTCGCGCTGCCGACGGTCTCGTGTTTGAAGTGAGCGGCCACGTGGTTGTGAGG
>Ga0209167_10001338_pt1 | contig 14768 bp, 12 predicted proteins | sample Coa_R1_9_FD_187154 | JGI IMG/M metagenome (GOLD analysis project Ga0209167, IMG submission 187154) | Surface soil microbial communities from Centralia Pennsylvania, which are recovering from an underground coalmine fire - Coalmine... | ecosystem: Environmental > Terrestrial > Soil >... | reverse complement strand
GAATCGATATCAGGTGGTGGATGTTTGCAGCAGCGGGAAGTATCACCTTTATTATTGCATTGGCTACTACCAGTTTTCAGACCATCAGAGCCGCCGTGGTGAACCCTGTCGACAGTTTACGGACCGAGTAGATTTATTTCTCCAGGATATTATTAAATTGGCGGATGAAAATTCTGGTTACCGGAAGCAGCGGTCATTTGGGAGAAGCACTGATGCGGGTTTTGAAGGATCAGGGAAAAGATGTGCTGGGTATTGACGTCCTTCCTTCTTCCTATACAGATCAGGTTGGATCGATCGATGATAAACGATTTGTCAGAGAAAATATGCGGAATGTAACACATGTTTTACATACTGCCACTTTGCATAAGCCCCACGTGGCAACCCATAAAAACCAACAATTCATTGATACCAATATCACAGGCACGCTCAACCTGCTGGAAGCCTCCGTTGAAAAAAATGCGCGTTCGTTTATTTTCACCAGTACGACCAGTACATTCGGGGATGCACTAACGCCGGGCCCTGATTCACCGGCAGCATGGATCACAGAGGAAGTAGTTCCAATTCCAAAAAATATATATGGTGTCACTAAGACCGCTGCGGAAGATCTCTGCCAGTTATTCTACCGCAACCATCATCTGCCCTGTATTGTATTAAAAACCTCCCGTTTTTTCCCTGAAGAAGATGATGATCATGCGATCGCAACAAATTATGCAGATGCCAATGCCAAAGTCAACGAATATCTGTACCGGCGGGTAGATACGGAGGATGTGGTCAGCGCTCACTTAGTGGCAATGGAGAAAGCATCCCTCATCGGTTTTAGTAAATATATTATCAGTGCCACCACGCCATTTGGCAAGGATCACTTGCGGGCATTGAGAAAAAATGCACCTGAGGTTGTAGAATCTTTGTATCCCGAATTTGAAAAGATATATGCCCGCCTCGGGTGGAAAATGTTCCCAACTATCGGCAGAGTATATGTCAATATGAAGGCCAGGAAGGAACTGGGCTGGTTACCAAAATATGACTTCGGTTATATTCTTGACAGGCTAAAATCAGGAGCAGGGTTCAAAAGTGAACTGGCTGCGGCCATTGGGTCCAAAGGATATCACCGGCAGTAATAAAACAGGCACCCTTGCTTCTATTCCTTATATCTCCAATGAAATTCATTGCCGGGAAACCTGATGCACATTCGAAGTCAGGTCAGCGTCAGACGCCTGTCATGCACTTGTCATACAAGGCAAGGGTCTCTATAAGGTCTCTATAAGGTCTCTATATTGTCTCTATATTGTTTCTGGTTCTTATCTTAAAAAGTTAACGCGCACTTTCATGTATTTGGGGAAGATAGCCCGCCCGGAAGCTGTTGACGATTGATTTCGGAGTCAGAACATCGACTTCATCCGTATACGGAATTTTTATGAAATCAGTATATCCGAAGGGTGTCCAGCCTATAACGCAGTTTGGATGACTGATCAGATATGGTTTGCCATTATATTTAATAAAACTTCCTTCCGGGAGATCTCCCAACATCTCCCGGTAAATGGACTTGGTTCCGTTTGGGTTTATTCGTTCCCGATGCAGTATTTCGTCCACTTCGCCGATAGGCGTTTTTAAATGATACTTATATAATGGGTTACCCTGCACCCAGGCCGCTTTAAAGCGGTTAAAATCTGCCCTCCTGCATTCAGCGCAGGGACGGTGGCCCGCGGAAAAGGCGGTCGCTTCATCCAAAAAGAATAACTCAGTATACAGGTTGGGTGTCATAACCTCCCTGTAGCGACTCTTAAATACAAGCAAACAGGTTATCCAGGCTTTTAACCGGAATGCCCGGATAATTTGTTGGTGTTCGTTATGAATCATTCCCCTGTTCCCCATCCACGCCCCCCGCGCCGAAGTCCGGATCAACTGGCCGAACGGATCCACACGGTTTTGCAGGGGATGTATTTTAATTGTATGTATGATCTGCGACATGAATATGAATTTGAAATTAATAAAAAAAAATCAGCGTTTGATTACATGACAGGAACTGTTCGATTCTGAACAGTTCCTGTTTCTCCGTTTTTTCCTCTCACTGATATTCAATCATTTAATGTTTTGGCACGGCGTTGCATCATGTTGATCAGAACAGACGCAGATTTTTTTAAATGTTTTTTTTCACAGCGCTGCAACATGATCGAAAAACCTGCGTCTTATTTACAGACATCAATCACAACCAAATAAAATTTTTAAAAATGAAAAAGACAATCTTATCAATCGTAATCGGGCTGGCTTTGTTCAGCACCGCATTTGCCAAAGCACCGGAAAAAGCAACAGACCGCGCCATCGCTTCTTTTATGAAAGAATTTCACAAAGCATCAGATGTCAGTTGGAGTGCAAATAGCAACTATATCATGGCTTCATTCGAGCTGGACAATCAAACACAATACGCATATTATGATTATCAGGGCAACCTGGTAGGTGTGGTGCATCATATACTCACCAGCAGTTTACCTTCAGATCTCAGCGGAGAAATCAAAAAACATTATTCCGGTTATTGGGTGTCTGAATTGTTTCAGGTATCCTCTGATCAGGGTGATGCTTACTACATACAGTTGAAGAATGCCGATGAAACTATTGTTCTGACTACAGAAGGTACCGGCAGCTGGCACCTGTATTCAACTCCAAAAGCAATCGTTACTCTCTGAAATATTTACAGCAGTCTGGTTTAGATTCTGAATCCCTCCGTTCCCGGAGGGGTTCTCTTTTTTAGCCCATCCCTTCGTTGGTACCATTTTTATTAACAAGGAGATTTATGCTACAGTCTTTATTATGGTTTTTCCATTTGTGTGATCAGTGCCTTCATCTGAATGACCGATTTCGAGTGATCATACTGTTCCTTCGAATACACTTCAGCTCTTGCCTCTGAAAACGAAATATCTTTCTGGTCTGTGTTATATGGTCCGGCAACCGCGAGCCAATGTTCCTCTTCATCGCTGATAAATACATCGTAAAAAAAGAAACGGGACATTTTACCTTTATATTTCATATCCCTTGCCTGGATAAAACTGATATCTGATTCATCATCACTGAATTCTGATACTGCATCCTGCACGAGGTTTTCTGCAAAATAAGATTGGGTCCGGTATTTTATCGGGAATAACCCCGTCTTCCTGAATTTTTTCAAATTCCTGTACAAACCAATCCGGTTGTACTTGCTGGCCGCCAGATCATTCAGCGCCTGTTGACTTACGGGCTGCTTATTTTCCAGTAAGGCCAATACAATCGCCTGTTTGTGATTTTCATTACCCTCTACCTGGAGCCATTTTTTTAACATGGCATTAGAAGGATTATCATTGAATCTTTTTAAAAAATTAATCACCGAGTAATCTGCAATTGAATAATTTAATGTGTCTTCCCTGGTAAGTCTGAATCGTTTACCGGCATAATTTAAAATGGTTTCCTGCAAGGGTTTAAAAACAGAAATTGAAATCATATTACTGTCCAGCATATCACTGGCAACGTCCAGGATCGCCGCTATCTTGAAAGAATCTTTCAAAAGAGGCAGCACAGTTGGAAATAACCGGGCGGCCAGCTGAAGACTGTCATACCATTTTTTTGTAACCTCATAAGGCAATTCACTATTGGACGGCAAAGACAACAGTAATTTGCCGAGCGTATCATAATTTGTTTTCGTATGATACGCGCTGATGATCTCCAGTAAAGCATTTTGAACATCAGGTTGCAAGGGCGAAGACAAATGGGACCTGGCAAATTCCACTGAAGAGGAATCATTCATATCGATCATCCGCTCGGCTATGATACGGTTGACTGATTTATTTTCATTGCTGTCTAAAGTATAATTAACCAACACCGCTTTCTGTAAAAGACCTGTCTCTTTATTTACGAAAGGAGCATGTGCAAATGCCTGAATTGCCTGCTTTCTTGCATTGGAATCCGGCGATTGAAGATCTTTTAATAATATTTCTGCTTTTGAAATAAATATTTCTGATTCGGGAGCTGCATGATGAAAACTGAACTGACTGAAATAACGATTGACATTTTCTTCCCGAATAGTTCCGGCTTCCTGGCTGACAGTCAATCTGCAAACCAAATTGCCCCAGAGGATCATTTGGATTCTTTGCAAATTATTTGACCCCCTTGGCTTTTTAAATAATTCATAAGATGATAATCCGTCCTTTTTAAATATTCTTTCGGAAAGGACCGTATCTGACTCGTCAGTAAATCTCTCCTTTTGTTCACTCCATAGAGAAGAATCGTTTTTTGTCCAGAAATATTTGCCGAGCGTATCCAGTTTGATACTATATGTATCAGCCCTGCTTGAGTCATATGATTCGTAACTAAGCACATGTGTCGCCTGGCTGCCTTCTTTGTCTTTCTTTAAGAATATCTCACCCGGCACCCATGTACTGAACAGGGAATCCGGGGATAATTTATTTCCCCATTTATTGAAAGAATATTCCCGGAGCTGAAATGAGGACAGAACCATGTCCGCCGTTTCATTCCATTTACCGGGGCCATACATAATTAATAATGTATAATAACGATTTCCTCTTGCAATCACTTTCATCTTGGCACGCATGGATCCGTTCAACATGGAGCCATCCAGATCAAGAATACGATGATTGTTCTGGACATAACTGGTATCTCTTGTAATATCCTGAAATTTTTCAAGCAGATTATTGTGGACCGACCGCAGGGTGGAGCTGTCATTCTGAAGAGCATAACCTCTCACCGCTTCAGTAGATCCTATAAAATAGTAACTGCCAGTTTGCGGATCTGTGGAAATCTTCAATTCTGACTTTACCGCCGCGTTTGCAGTCTTTGGCATACCATCCACCGGTTTTGGTTTTGCAGGAAGGGAAACCTGATAAGCACTGACGGAATCTATATATTCAAAACGGCTTGTCTGCAGGTTTTTGTTGGCAGGTATTGGCTGGAAGGATTTGAAAAATTTGTCCACTGAATTGAGCGCCGATATAGTATCCGATGCAGAAAATGCCACAGCGTAATAGAATACGTAGTCTTTACCCAGCAGATAAGCTTTTTTATATCCTTCCGCGTTTTTCTGGACATAAGATTTGCCGGGAATACCATTTATGTCTAAACGGCCTTCTTCCTTATAGCTGCGCGATCCAAACAACTGTTTCAGCATTGTCTTTTCAACACTGTCCAGCCCTTTCTGATCATAAGGCAGACTTGCGGACGCACTGAGATACCAGGTACCGTTAAAAATATCAAAATACATGGCCATTGTCATGATCCCGTACAATTTAATATCTCCGGGGGTTCCCGGCATCAGCACCGTATAGCGACCATCCGGATCGTTTACTTCTACCCAGGGTCTGTTCACCTCCGGGATGAAATAATCTTTGGGTTTAATTTTTTTCGATGAGAATACAGGATCAACAGAAAATCCTTTTTTTCTGAGTAAACTGATCAGACCTTCATTACCCGGCAAATGGGCAGCACCTACTGCAAATACCATGGTTCGCTGCCGTGCCAGGCTATCCATCCGAAAAGCCATTTTCCGGTTTCGCCTCGTCAGCATCATATCCCGCGAGTTACTATCCATGCCGGTCACCATCTTTTGAAAACCGTCCAGATCACTGTTCTGATAAGTTGTTACCATTTTTTCCATTTCGGCCTTTCCGGAAACTCCATCCTCCAAAACAAGTTGCCTGATATCTGATTCATCGATTCCTGCTGTTAACAAACCACTTTGATCTGAAAAGTCCTCTACACCACCGATCCATTTCCCCTGTCTGAAGGCCAGATCGCTTAGATAAGCATCCAGGAATGTCTGCATCTTTTTTCCCTTATAACCTTCATCAATCCATTTATTCTTTTCCCTTAAAATATCAAAGCTGGTAATTTCGTCGGCCGGCTTATTCAATTTTTTTGATAACTCCGGTCCGTATGTATCATAGGCTTTGCTGCTTAGCATTTCTTTCAGAGTTAATGATTTATTGATCTCCTGATTTACAAAGTCCACGAGCATAGGAGTGATACGGGTCATGTCAAGTTCATTTGCAAAACCCTCACTGCTGCTGATGGCATATAAGAGCGAATCGCCAAGGTCAAATAACCGCGGATCATACACATGCATGGTGCCATAGAGATATGAGGGTTTCCGGATTCCATTTCCGGATATTCTCCATAAAAGGGTCTTTGGCAGTTGTTGGGCTAACAGGGAGGAAAGGCAAATGAAAACACTGAGGCAGGCCGTGATCACCGATTTACTCATGAGCAGAGGTTCGAATTACGAAGCAAAATATGATTTCTTTCTTAAAAAGTTAAAGCCTTAAAAATCATATGTGATGTGACTATCGGAGTGCTTATAGGAGTCTAAGGGTTAACCCTTATATCTGTAAGTAGATTCTTTTCTTAAAAAATCAAAATTTTCTGATTCTGTATTTATAATGTGACCGTTTTTATATTCTGCAATAAAGTACCATCTTTTATTTCATCGGATGCCGAAATCAGTAATAAATCACCTTCATTTAATTTGCCATAAATTTCAACGTAATCATTTGCATCCCTGCCGGTCTTTACTTCCACGCGCTGCGTCTTATTGTTGACTACCCGGATTACAAAAACACTTTCGGTTGAATTGACAACCGCTGTTTTAGGAACTATAAATGTGCTGTCGCTTGCCGGCAATGGAAGATTTACCTCTGCTACCATGCCCGGTAATAATTTTTTGTCGTTATTGAACACATCCATTTCTATCCGCTGTGAGCGAAGCCGGTCATCGATGGCCCCCGATAGCCGGCTGATGGTAGCTTTGAACGTGCGGCCCGGCAGGGACTTTACAGTAAAACTCACTTCGTCTTTGGATTTCAGATATTCCGTATACGCTTCCGGCACTGACAGCACCAGCCTCAGTTTTTTCTGTTCCTGGAGATTGAATAAAGGAAGTTCAGAACCTTTTCCCGCAGGTCCGACATATGCACCCGGATTTACATTTCTGGCTGTGATAACACCGCTAAACGGAGCACGTATCTGCAAATAATTCTGCGTTGCTGTAATTTCTTTAGAAACGGACTGGGCTGCCTGAAATTGTGCGTAATCGGAATTCTTACGGGCAGCCGCCTGTTCCAGGTCATTCGGTGATATAGTTCCGGGTGTCTTGCTTGTTTCCAGCATACGATCGTAATTCACTTTGCTTGCCAAATAAATCGCCTCACGCGATTTAATCGTAGATTCTGCACCTGCCAGCTGGGAATTCAACTCAGGCGCTTCCAAAGTAGCCAGTAATTCGCCTTCCTTTACTTCTGATCCCACATCAACATACAATTTTTTTACAAAGCTGCTCACCTTCGCATAGAGATCCACCTGCTGATAAGCTATCAGCTGACCGGGTATTTGTAAAGAAGAAGACAGTCGTCCTTTTTTCAGAGCAAACACCCGGGTCGGCGGATCGTCTGCTTGTTTATCTTCCGTTTTTTTCCTGCCTGCATTATCTTCCGATTGGCAACCGTAAAGTAAAACTGCAACCAGAAGAGTATTGATCAGACTGTTTTTAAATCCCGTTAGTGTATGGAAGCGCTGCCTCATTGATGTGTTTTTGGACTATAATTTGGATTATGCCGGATGATTCAATTCAGGAATATAATGTGCACTGTCTTTGTCCTCCGGATCAAGGGACACAGAAGCGGTAGAAGCTTTACCCTGCACCCAGGAAAACACCAGTGGCAATATGAACAATGCCGCAAAGGTAGATGCTATCAAACCACCCACCACCGCGCGACCCAGGGGAGCTGCCTGATCACCGCCGTCTCCCCAGCCTGTTGCCATCGGCAGCATACCAAATACCATCGCAACACTTGTCATTAGAATTGGCCTCATACGCAAAGCTGCGGATTCTTTCGCACTGAGTATTGCATTGCCGGAATGCATTCGTAAATGTTCGGCATTGGTGATGAGTAAAACAGAATTTGCAATGGACACGCCTACGGACATGATAATTCCCATATAAGATTGCAAATTGAGTGTGGATCCGGAAATCAGCAATGCCGTCAGTGATCCGAGAAGCACCGCCGGTAGTGTCGACAACACAACCAGTGATACTTTGAATGATTGAAAATTGGCGGCCAACATCAGGAAAATAACCGCAATGGCTGTAATTAATCCCAATTGTAAACTGTTTAAAGTATCAGATAAAACCTCACTTAGTCCTTTCGTCTCAACGGTCAGGCCACGCGGAAGATCTCCCAAAGATGCGATCGCAGCCGTCACGTCTTTTGTTGCTGTACCCAGGTCTTTGTTATTTAAATTGGCCGTTACAGATAAATAAGGAAGTGCACCCAGGTTGTCATTTTCACCATACGAGGTATCTTGTTTGATAGCCGCCAAATCACCCAGAACAGGGCGGGATTCATTACTTAACACCGGTATTTCATTTATATCATTCATACTGGTCATCTGATTCTCGGGTACTTCTACCTGCACGCCGTAACTGATATTACTTTTCGGATCGATCCATACATTTTTTTCTGTATAACGGGAAGAAGACGTCGCTGCCACTAAAGAGCGGGAAATATCATTCAGTGTCACACCCATTTGAGCTGCCCTGATCCTGTCAATATCGATGTCGATTGTCGGATATTTAATAGGCTGTGCCAGCTGAACGTCGCGCAGATAATTAATTTGTCTGAGTTTGTCTATTACTTTATTGGCATACTGCTCATTGATCTTTTTATCCCTTCCGATAATTCTGACCTCTATAGGAGTTGGCGAGCCCTGGCTCAGCACTTTGTCTGTCAGTTCAATGGGTTCGAACGATAATCGTATATCGGGCATGGTCACCTTCACCTGATGGCGAAATCTTTCTTTCAATGCATCCAGTTTCTCTTTATAGGTATCTTTTAAAGCCACCTGTAAAACCGCTTCCTGTGGTCCGCTCATGAAAAGATAAATGGGACTGGTTGAAAATTGGCCGGGATGCTGTCCGATAAATGCAGATGTCACCGCTATATTTTCTTTTCCGACCAAATTTTCCAGTATGTGTAGCGCATTGATTGTTTTTTCTTCCGTTCGCTCAAACCTCGTACCGTCCGGTGCGCGCAATCTCACCTGAAACTGACCGGCATTCACTTTTGGTAATACGTCGCGGCCAATATTATTAAACAACAGGGCAATCAGACCACAGGTAATCAGCGAATACAATATAACAACGAGCCCCTGGTAAGGAAACAGGCGGTCTAAAAATCGAAGAAAGCGATTCCGGAATTTTTCAAAGCGGGTCAATTTTCCGTTACCATTATTGAAACTACCTTCCAGCAATTTCTTTTTCTGGTCCCAGGTATCTTGTTCTTCGGATGCAGACAGTCCGAGTGCCGCGTATTCTTCTTCATCCGTTAGCGTATGACCGTCTTTGGCCTGATGATGGTGACCCTTCATCAGCCAGTTCGCCATGATCGGTACGAAGGTCTGTGCCAGGAAATAAGAAGTGATCATGGAGAAAGCAATGGCCATGGCCAGAGGTAAAAATAATGAGCCGGGAATTCCTGTCATCGTAAAAGCCGGTGCAAATACCGCCAGGATACATAGCAGGATCAGTAATTTGGGAAAGGCAATTTCTTTACACGCATCCCAGATGGCCAGGGCTTTTGGTTTTCCCAGGGCAAGGTGCTGATGTATATTTTCAATCGTAACCGTCGATTCATCTACCAATATGCCGATGGCCAGAGCCAGTCCGCTCAGCGTCATGATATTGATGGTCTGATTAAAAAGATATAGAAACAAGACGCCCGAAATGATAGACGTCGGTATGGTTAAAACCACAATGAGTGCACCTCTTCTGTCTCCTAAAAATAATAATACCATCAGGCCGGTTAGAATAGCACCGATGGCTCCTTCTGAAATTAAACTTTTTACCGCATTGATCACATACACAGACTGGTCGAATTCGTATGACAGGGTCACGTCTTCCGGTAACTGGCTCTGAAAACGCGGAAGCGCTTTTTTCAGATTCTGTACCACTTCCCATGTGGACGCATCGGCTGATTTTGTTACGGGCAGGTAGATGGAACGTTTCCCATTCACTAATGCATAGCCCGTGGTGATATCCGCTCCATCTTCTATTACGGCGACATCACGCAGGTACACATTCTCCACGCCTCCTTTAAAAATCGGAATGTCTCCGAATTCTTTAATATTCTTAATGGTCGTATTAGCAGGTGTGAAATAATTATAATTGCCGATGCGCACATTACCCGCAGGAGTGGCCTGATTATTATCCCTGAGTGCGGCTACCACCTGATCAGGTGTCAGATGATGGACACGCAGAAGTTCAGGGTTTATTTTTATCAGGACCGTTCGCACATTGCCTCCAAATGGTGCCGGAGATACCAGCCCGGGAACGGAAGTAAACGATGCGCGCACATATACATTGGCCAGGTCCATGAGTTCATTATTCGAACGTTTTTTGCTGCTCAATACCAATTGACCAATGGGCAATGTGGAAGCATCGAAACGCAAAATAAACGGTGGCTGTGATCCGGGCGGGAAGGATGCCTGCGCCCGATTCGTAAATGTGGTCACTTCAGCGGCGGCCTGAGCCATATTGGTACCCTGGTAAAATGTAAGCTTTATTAAAGTAAGCCCCTGAATATTTCTCGTTTCAATACTTTTTACACCTGATACATACAATAACAGACTCACATATTGCTTTCCAAAAAAAGCTTCCATCTGAGTGGGTGTGAAACCGCCATAGGGATGCGATATAAAGATAACAGGAAGGTTCAGTTCAGGAAAAATGTCAATCTTGATATTGCGGACTGCATTCACCCCGAAAAAGAATAAACCCATCACGATCACCAAAATCGATATCGGCCTCCTGAGTGCACTCCTGATTAATCCCATGAGAAAAGGTTTTGTAACATCATCATTTCCTATCGAATTTCATTATCAAAAAAGCTAAAATCGCCGATGGCCGCAGCCTTCAGCAGCAGGGCCTGCCATACATTATTGTCCGCAATATCCCTGTCTGTCTCTGCGCGGTTGAGTACATATAATGTCTGCGTAACATCCACAATATTTGTGAGACCATTTTTATATAACACGGATCTTTGTAAATAAGCGTCTGAAGCGGCTTTCACCTGAATGGGTGCTTCATGGTAGTTGGCAACGGCATTTTTTATTTTTTCATCTGCCAGCGCGAGCTGCGTTTTGATTTGCTCACTCACCAGCTCGTATTCGTTTTGCAAACCGCGGGATGTCCATTCCTGTGCTGTAACCTGTTGACGCACCCGGATGGGATTGGTTAAATTCCATACAACACCCACACCGAGCAGGTAATTACTGTTGCTGGGTTTTACACCATTCCAATAGTCATGATTAAAGGCATCCGGATTTAACTGACTGTAGTTGCCGTTAAAACCGGATCCACGGCTTTGCATTACACCGACAAAGGAAAATACAGGATATTTAAACCGGTCTATATATTTCTCCTGTTGCTTACTCACATTGATGCGGCTTTGATAAAATTTCAATACCGGATGCTGGTCTTCATTCGCCGGGACTGAATCAGACAGAGAGGCCGGGATGCGGTTTACAAAAATCGTGTCCAGCATAAATTTCTGATAAGGTGTGCCCATCAACTGTGCCAGCTGGGTGGCCTGATCCGCTTCATAATTGATGGCATTGGTCAGTGCTATTTTAGCACTGGATACTTCCGCGTTTGCCTGGGATGAGTCCACTCCCGGATTCAATCCATTTTTTGCGCGGGCCAGTACAACCTGATTCAGTGCAATGGCTCTTTCCAGGTTTTTCTGCTGTGACAATACAAGTCTTTGTGCTGCCAATAAATTGAGATAGGCACCTGAAACCTTCACCTGCAATTGAAATTTTTCCTGGTCCAGATCGCTGGCGTCCTGAAGAACCTGTGCTTCTGCCACCTTCACATTTTCGCGGACTCTTCCGAATGTGAAAAAATCCCAGCTGATATTCGCCAGATATAAACCACCGAAAGCGGCGTTCCAGTTCTGCGAAAGAAATGGTGGTCCGGAGGAAGCCACACTAAACCCGCCGATGGGGATAACCGGTCCGAACTGACCGTTAGCCGTTCCATAAGCCTGCTGGGCGGCCAGATTCAGATTGGGTAAATGATAGGTGGATGCTTCTTTTGCCGATGCCTGGGATGATTTCAGGTAATTGGCCTTTGCTTTAACGGTTCCATAGTTATTGAGTGCCGTATTCACAGCATCTTTTAAAGTAAGTGTCTGGCTGCCGGCCCGGATCCCCACTAACAAAAACAAAGAAAAATAAATTGCTCTCTTTATTATCCCCTCATGACTATCAGACATCGGTTGGTTGGTTTATCCTTTGTATTGTGCAAAACAATCAAAATTACCAAACGATTTCTAATTGTAATCAAACGATTCACTACGAATTTCAAACAATGGAGTCTTCAACCGCTAGTACTCATGAGCGAGTGGATGAGTCAGGTAAAATCATAAAGTTTTAATTTTAATCTTAATTAAACAGTATGATCATGTTGTTTCTAAGCATCCTATTCTGGGCATTTTTCGCGACCTATGTCGTTCACATTCTGGATGAAACTTTACTCAACGGCGGTTTTGTTAAATGGATCTCGGATAATTTTTGGCCGGCTTATAACGTCCGGATGTTCTTCTGGTTCAATGCGGCATTTATTGTGGCAGTCGCGACAAGCAACATTTTGTTTGACATTTTTGGCGGCCACTGGGTCGTCCTGCCACTTATCTTTGTGGCTGGATTTGTTACGCATGTACTGACTGTCCACTTATATTGGACTATTCGACTAAACAGTTACTCTCCGGGCCTCGTTACGAGTCTGCTTTACCTGGTCATTTTCTATCTCCTGATAAAAAATGGTGTCGGCGGCCATCTCATCAGTCGCAGAGATTTTACCATCGGAACATTGGTGGGTATTGCGACACTGGGTGTTTTCCTGACCGTGGGCCCGACGGTGCTATTTCCCAGAATTACCCGTCACCGACACTAACGGTTTATCCTGAGTTATGATTGCTGTGGTGAATCAAATTCAAGTAACCAGTGTTTCCCGAATTTATCTGTCAGTGTTCCTATCAATCCGAAAAACATCTGATTGATGGGTTGATTCACTTTACCGCCTGCGGATAGCTTTTCAAAAAGCGACCGAATTTCTTTTTCTGATTTACATATAAGACTCAGGTGTACTGTATTGCCGTCTATAAACTCACCTGGTACCATGTCCGTTGCCATGATTTCAAAATGATCGGTTTTTAATGATGAATGCATAATTGCGTTTTGATATTTGGGTGGCATCTGGCTTGCAACCGGTGATTCACCTGCGGTCATCATCGAAAGTTCGCCACCAAATATGTCTTTGTAAAAGCCCATAGCTTCTTTGCAATTGCCATTGAATGTTAAATAAGGATTGAGCGTTGCCATAAAATTTGTTTTGATTTTTAATTGCTACATAAAGATCGCTTACAGGAAGAAACGAGGATGGTACGAAAAAGACAAACAAAGGGTGTTTTGCGACAACACTAACCCTTTAAGAGTGACAATTGACCTGCGATGGAACAGGCGGGCATTTTTTATTTAAATTAGTTCCCGAACGTATGTTTATGAAATTAGCCGTTCTTTTGTCAATCACTTTCTGCACAGCGACCTTATGTTATGGCCAGACGTGGAAGAGAACCGGCGTAGAAAATACGGGCCGGGCAATATTTTATAATCCGGAGAATATAACCATTCAGGATATTGGCCAACACAAAAATGTAATAAAAGCCTGGTTTAAGGAACAATTTGTAAATCAAAAAATCGCAGGTGTTTTATATTCATCCGGATACACTTTGACGTTATACGCATTTGATTTTAATGAAAAGGTATGGTCCATCAATGAACTGATTTTCTGCAAGCCATCGGGAGAAGTTATCCGGGATTATACATATGATTTCGAATGGAGCAAAACTCCTCCTGGTTCTCCCATGGCATTATTATCCTATTTCATACGCAATAAATTTTCCGGGAATTCATAGTGGGACCGGCTGCGCAGAAGTGTATCGCCTGATGCCATCCTGAAAATATTTATCTTTAGTTACAGAGGCTTGTCAGTTTTATTCAATTGCCGGAAAAACAGATTTATGACCAGACCAATTTATCCCTGCTTATGGTTTGACAACCAGGCCAAGGCAGCAGCCATCTTTTACTGTTCCATTTTTAAAAACTCCCGAATCACAGCAGAAAATCCCATTGTTGTAAACTTTGAAATCAATGGCAGCAAATTCATGGCATTGAACGGAGGACCAAAGTACAAAGCTACGCCGGCAACCTCCTTTGTTATAGAATGCGAGACGCAGGAAGAAATTAATCATTACTGGGAAAAACTGGGTGAAGGTGGTAAATATGACCAGTGTGGATGGCTTGTTGACAAATTCGGTTATTCCTGGCAGGTAGTACCTTCTGTGCTGAATCAGCTCATGGCTGACCCGGTTAAAGCTCCGAAAGTCGTCGCTGCATTTTTGAAAATGTCAAAATTCGATATTCAGACTTTGTTGGATGCGTAATGTAAAGGGTATTTGTCGTGACCCTGCCTAACTTTTTATCACCTATTAGTTTTTTAAACATTGCTCGTCTTTTGTCTCAAGCTCTTTGGAATTTTCACAACGACCGCCGGCATTGTGGCAAATAAAAAAATGCCTCATAACCATTTATGAGGCATTTATTATTTTTGAAAACCCTCCTTCGCTAAAGCTACGGAGGGTGAAAGTGGAGGTGAGGAGAATCGAACTCCTGTCCAA
>Ga0209167_10001332_pt1 | contig 14808 bp, 14 predicted proteins | sample Coa_R1_9_FD_187154 | JGI IMG/M metagenome (GOLD analysis project Ga0209167, IMG submission 187154) | Surface soil microbial communities from Centralia Pennsylvania, which are recovering from an underground coalmine fire - Coalmine... | ecosystem: Environmental > Terrestrial > Soil >... | reverse complement strand
CGTTGTGGGCGAGCAGGGCGCGCAGGCTCTCCCGCACCTCGCGCGCCTGGCGCAGCTCCGGCTCTCCGAGGCTGGCGCCGGTGGCGGCCAGGCCGGCTTCGCGCAGCCATGGACCCGCCGTTTCCGCGCGGTCCAGGAGATCCGTGCCGTGTTCTGCGTCCCAGGTGTTGACGAACGCCTGGACCAGGAGCAGCGGTACAGGGGCCGGCCTGCTCTCATCGGGGTTCGCCCACGACGGAAGTTCCACGCCGTCCTCTCGTGACCTTTAAAGACTTTTAACCGGTCATGCATGACCAGTATAATCCAGTTATAGGTCACGACGAGACTCGCCGAGCATGGCCAGCGGACTGCGGCTCCCGGCGCTCAGGCGAATCGAGACGGAGGTGCTCATGCTCCTCGTGACAGAGCAGGAAGGAACCTGCCCCGTGGCCAAGCGGGCGGGCGTATGGGACCGGATCATGACCCGCGCCCGGTCCTTCACGCTTGACGGCCAGCTCGCCGGCGGCGCCTCGCCGGAGGCCACCGTCCGGCTCGCGCTCCGCGCCCAGCAGCTCACCAGCATGCGCGAACGTCGCGGGCTGGCCCTTGGCATCGCACACATCCTCGCCAGCGCGACGCAGCCGCCGGGGTCGCACTGGCTGCCCATCCAGGTCTGCCGGGACCGGGTGCTGGCCGCGGCGGACGACTTCCGGGCCCTGGCGGGCCTGCTGCTGAAGCCGGCGCCGGTTCCCGCTCAGGGGGTGGCACAGACCAGCCTGCTGCTGCACGACGGCGGCAGCCCGCTCTACCGGCGCAGTTCCCCCGAAGACCTGCGCGCCCGCATCCGTCAGGCCGTCCAGGTGCTCGGCTCCCTCACCGGCCCGTAGGAATCACACCGGATCCGGGCACGGCCCGCTGCGTGCCGACGGTCACGCGGTACCGTGCGGGCATGACCGATGACGCCGCCGCCATGCTCGAGGTCGCGATCGAGGAAGCGCGCGGTGGGCTGGCCGAGGGCGGGATTCCCATCGGGGCGGCGCTGTTCGGCGCGGACGGGCGGTTGCTCGGCCGCGGCCATAACCGGCGGGTACAGGACGGCGACCCATCCATGCACGCCGAGACGGCGGCGTTCCGGGCCGCCGGGCGGCAGCGCAGCTACCGGGGCACCACGATGGTGACCACCTTGTCGCCCTGCTGGTACTGCAGTGGGCTCGTCCGCCAGTTCGGGATCAGCAACCTGGTGGTGGGTGAGGCGACGACGTTCGCAGGCGGCCATGAGTGGCTGGCCCACCACGGTGTCGCCGTGACGCTGCTGGACGACACCAGGTGCAAGGCTCTGATGAAGGACTTTATCGAGCGGAATCCCCGGTTGTGGTTCGAGGACATCGGCGAAGCCGAGCCGGGCGAGGCCGGGGACAATAACACCTCATCGTGATAACGCAGCCGCTATCGGGTGGTTCCTGGCTACTATGCGCGGGTGGACGCTGAATCCCCTGGGCTGCTGCCACGCCGTAGCACGACCCGGCCTAAACGCGTGGGCCGCCATCGTAGCCCTGACCGGCTATCGGTACCGGCCGCCGCTCCCGTTCTCGTGCTCGCGGTCCCGGCCGCGCAGTCGGCCGCCAGTGAGGCGATCGCCACCGGCATAGCCGACGTGGCGAGTTCCCTGTGCCCGGGGGCCGTCATCCAGGCTGGGTACGCGGATGGCGGGCGGGCCAGCCTGGCCGCCGTGCTCGGCTCGATCGTGGCGGCGCGCCCGGGCGGATCTGAAGCTGCCAGCTGGGACGGCGCAGCACTGGACGGTGGGGACGCGGCCGGGCCGGACGAGCTCAGCCCGTACGCGGCGGTCGTCGTGCCGCTGGCCATCACGCCCGATCCCGGACGGGATGCCTGGATCAGGCAGACCGTCGCGGAGGCGGGCCCATCCGTGGTGAGCACGGATCAGCTCGGGCCGCACCCACTGCTGGCCGGCGCCCTGCACGACCGGCTGACCGAGACCGGCCGGGTCGGCCAGCGCCGGATCGCGGGCCTCAGCCTGGTCAAGCTGGAGGTCGGCGTGCTCGTGGTCGCGGCCGGCGGCGAGGATGCCCGCCAGACGGCGGAGACCGCCGCGGTACTGCTCACCGCCAGGCTGGGCGTGCCGGTCGCCGCCGTCTGCCTGGACAGCAAGGCAGGCCTGGACCACGGCGTCGCCGCGCTGCGCGGCGCCGGGGCTTCACACCTGGTGATGGCGCCATACCTCATCGGGCCCGAGGCCGGCCCGGGTGAGCTGGCCGGGGCAGCCGCCGCGGTAGGGGCAGAATGCGCGCCGGTGATCGGCGCCCATCCGGCCATCGGGCAGCTCGTCACCATGCGCTATGGGACGGCCCTGCTCGGCCAGCAGCCGGGCGGCCCGGCCCGGGCCGGGCCGTTAGACCACGCCGGGCAGCGACACGCCGGGCACCGCAGCACCGGGAGCTGGTTCGACAAGCCCGCTCCGGCGGCGCCGCACGGCCGGCTGACCAACGGGCCGCGGTGACGAAGACCACCGGGGGTCAGGCGGCATAGACCGTCACGCCGTCCACCACGGACGAGGTCAGCCTGCCATCGCGGACCAGGACGTCCAGGTGGGCGGCGGTCTCCATGACCGCCATCATCTGGTTGAACGGATCCAGTTCGTCGAAGTGACGTTCCCGGCGCGTCCAGGTCAGCGCCCTCGCGGCTTCGTAGCCGGTGCCCGCGCCGCGGGTGATCACATCGGCGCAGGCGTCGAGACGCCTTGCGTGATGGGCGGTCAGCTCGTCGATCCTGCGGTGCGAGCTGTCCGCCACGCCGCCGTGCGCCGGCAGGAGCCGCAGGTCGGGCATTGCCCTGACCAGGTGCAGCGAGTTCAGGTAGTCGGCCAGCGGGAGCTGTGGCCTGGCGGGCTCGAAGCCGATCGACGGGGTGATGTGCGGCAGCACGTGGTCGCCCGCGAACAGCAGGCCGTTGCCCAGGTCGGCGAAGACCACATGGCCCCGGGTGTGGCCGGGGGTCGCGATCACCTGCAGCGTCCGGTCCCGGAGTTCCACCTTCTCGCCATCGGCCAGCCATGCGTCCGGCTTCTCCCAGTCGCCGCCGCCATCGGTGTCGCGATCCGGCCACGCGCGCCGCAGCCGTTCCACCACCGGGAGGGCTCCGCAGCGCAGCAGCAGCCTGCCGAACACCACCGACGCGCGCTCGTCGCGGTCCATGATGACGCCGAGCGACACCTGCTCACCCGCGCCAAGCAGGATGCGGGAGCCGAACAGGCGGCGCACGGTGATCGCCAGCGTGTAGTGATCCCGGTGCACGTGGGTCACCAGGAACCTGCGGACGTCGCCGAGCTCGCGGCCGATGGCCGCCAGCGCGGTCTCCAGCCGCTGCCTTGCCTTCTCCAGGGCCCAGCCGGAATCGATCAGCGTCAGGCCGTCAGCGTCGTCAATCGCGTAGACGTTGACCGCCCGCAGCCCGTCGCTGGGCAGGGGAAGCGGAATCCTGTGCACGCCTGGAGCCACGGTGAACGCACCGGGCTCGCTCCACTCGCTGCTGATGGTGCCCTCCCGCTGCGGTCAACTGCTGATGAGCCGTCATCTGACCTTACCGAATCAGATTCGGTCGCCACCCACCTGCCCGGCAGGCACCCTCACCTGCCGGGCAAGCACCTCTCACCTGCCCGGCAGGCACCCCTGACCTGCCCGGCACGCGGAGAGGACGGCGCAGCCGGTACCCTTGCCCAGCACTGGGGATCATGCCCGGCGCCTGGCGCGCCGGAGTACCGGTCATGGGTGAATGAGGGGCTTCGGCATGAAAGCGGTGCACATGAACGCAGTGCCCAGCTACCGATCGTGGTGCGCGTCCGGGCTGGGCGGGATTCGCGCCCTCGCGGCCGCCGCTGCCGTCGTGGCGGTCGCGTCCTGCGGGGCGTCCGGTGGTGCCCCCGCTGCCGGAAGCGCCGGCAACGGCAACGACGTCACCTATGGTGCCGCGACCACCTACGCGGCGCCCTCGCAGTCCTCGCCGGTGCCGACGGCGCCCACCTCGGCCCCTCCCCCGTTTCCCGAGGTCGGGCCGGTCAGCAGGACGTCAGGGACAACGTCGATGCCCTCCGAGCACTGGGTCGGCTACACGTTCCCGGCCAGCAACGTGACCGGCGTACGGGCCGAATGGACGGAACCATCGGTGCACGGCGGCCCGAACAGCGAGGAATTCGTCTGGATAGGCGTCGGCGGGTGGAACCAGACCGACGACAACATCGTCCAGGACGGCACGTTCGTCTACTATCCGCCCGGCGGCGGCCGGAACGAGGGTGTCTGGTACGAGCAGGTGCCGCCGGTCAACGGGCAGGCCAAGTTTCCCGGTGGGTTCGTCGCCCCCGGCGATCACATCTACGCCTCGGTCATCCACCTGGGCAGGCCCGATCAGTGGCAGGTAGCGGTTGACGACGTCACGGATGGCTCGAACTTCGCCATCAACCTGCACTTCCACTCGATGGACGCCTACCCCTCGTTCGTCGTGGAGGACCCCGACAACGGGCCGGCCGGGCCGGCCGGGCCGTTCTTCCCGTTCCCGCACTGGGGAACGGCAACGATCTCGAACATGCAGGTCCGGGTCGGGAGCGCCTGGGTGCCCGCGGCCTCGCTGCCGGCCTACCGGATCAACATGGTCCGGGGTGGCCGGGTCATGGCGCAGGCAGGCCCGCTGAGCACGCGATCCAGCTTCACGGCTATCCAGCGATAGCTCCATTACGGACGGGGTGGGCCTGGCCGGCACCGGCGGAACCGGCCGGGGGCAGCCCGGGAACCAGGCGACGGACGGTGATCCTGGCGCCCTTGTGCGGAGCGACCATGACAAGGCGCATCCTCGGCCGCTCGCCGTGTGCGGTGGTTGTCCGCAGTTCGGTCCGGCGCAATATCTCACGCAGGACGACCCGCATCTCCACGCTGGCGAAGGCGGCACCGAGGCAGAGCCGGTTACCGCCGCCGAACGGCAGCCAGAGGGCCGGGTCGGGTGGCTGGGCGGCGAAGCGGTCCGGGTCGAACACCAGCGGCCGGGGATAATGCCCGGCGTCCTTCTGCACCAGGATGATCGCCGGGTTGACCATCGTTCCGGCCGGCAGCAGGTGCCCGCCGACCGCAGCCGGCCGGGACAGCCTGCGGTTGACGTCGGTGACCACCGGGCGGACGCGCAGCGTCTCGGCGACGACCGCATCCAGGTACCCGTCATCGCCGTCGCGGGCGGCCCGCTGCGCTGCTCAACCAGGCCATGATGGACGCCTTCACCGAGTACACCGAAAAGCTTCTCGCCATGGTTCAGGAGCCCGTGGAGGCGGGCGACCCGCTCGGGCGGCTGCGGCAGGCCTGGGGTGCCATGGTGGAGATGTTCGCGTCCATGCGGCCGCTGCTGGTGGCGTTCGTCGAGGCGATGACCCAGGCGGAGCACAGCCAGGAGCTGCGCGCCCAGCTGAGCCTGGGTTATGAGCGGCTGAGGAACACTATCGCCGAAACGGTTATCGCCATGGCACCCGAGCTGCCGCAGGATCAGGCGCGGGACGTGGCTTCCTTCCTGATCGCGGTGAACGACGGCCTCATGGTCCAGTGGCTGCTCGACCCGGAACGGTCCCTCGATGGGGAGCGTGCATTCGACGCAGCGAAGATGATCTTCGGGGCGTAATTGGCACCCGCCAGCCTTCCAGAGCTGGTGATTTCTTACCTGAGACCAGGTTCTGCCAGGGACGATGACCAATGGCACGATCAACACAGGTGCATTGTGACAAATTGCTCATTTATCTCGGGATGAGGTCATTATTAAACCGGTGTTAATCTGATCCGAAGCGGGTTTCCGCCAGGGACGCCGGCCTTGGCGTGGGCAGGATGATCTTCGGAGTCGAGATCGCGGCTGTTGCTGCTGTTGCCCCTGGCCATGGGCATGCCCCCGCTACGCTTCAGGAGAAGAGCTCGCCGGACGAGGTTGCGGCCTCCGGCCCGCGGCGAGGTCTGGCGGAGGAGGGCCTGCGTGGCGACGGGACGTTGCCGGGAGTTCGTGATCGAGGATGGCGGGGGCATGCTGGCCCGCCGCATCGCCACGGCGCTGGAGCCGCGCTACAGCATTGCGCAGGAGACGCGCCGGCGTGAGCGGCAGGTCTGGCTGGACACCTTCGACTGGCGGCTGCATTCCGCCGGGCTCGTGCTGCGGCAGCTCAGCACGGGGAGCGGGCGCGGTGGGCATTCCATGGGGGTGACCGGCAGCCGGCCCTCGGCCGAGCTGGTGCTGACCACGGATGCCGGTGAGCAGGTCGCCTCGGCCCCACTGGGGTCGCCCCGCTGGCCCGCCCTGCTCGACGCCATCCCGGCGGGGGCGCTGCGGGACCGGCTGGATCCGGTGGCCGGAGTGCGCGCGCTGCTGCCACTGGCCCGGGCGGAGGGCACGATGACCCTGTTCCGGGTGCTGGACGGTGAGCACAAGACCGTTGCGCGGCTCCGGCTCGAGGTCGCCTCGCTCGCACAGCCCGTGGGCGGGACACTGCCGGCCAGGCTGGTGCTGACGCCGGTGCGCGGCTACCAGCCCGATACGGACAGGGCGGCCCGGCTGCTGGCCGCCGCAGACGGGCTGGTGCCGGGCTCGCGCTCGGTGTTCCAGGCGGTGCTGGCCAACACCGGCCGCCAGCCGGGCGACTACCGGGACAAGGTGGCCGTGACGCTGCCCGCGCCGGCGCCGGCCAGGGCCGCCGTAGCCGGCGTTCTGCTCGGGCTGGCAGACACGATCGAGGCCAACGTCGGCTTCGTCATCCGCGATGTCGACATCGAGTTCCTGCACGATCTGCGGGTCGCGGTGCGCCGCACCAGATCCGCGCTCAAGCTGGCCGGGGACGTGCTTCCCCGCGACCTGGCCGCCCGGTTCGCCCCCGAGTTCAAATGGCTGGGCGATCTCACCACCCCCACCCGCGATCTCGACGTCAACCTGGCGGGCTTCGGTGACCTGGCCGGACGGCTGCGGGCCGCCGCACCGGCGGACCTCGAACCGCTGCGGGTGCAGCTCGCGCAGCGGCGGGTGACCGAACGCAGGAAGCTGCTGCGCGGGCTGCGCTCGGCCCGGTTCGCCGAGCTGATGACCGCCTGGCGCGCCGCGCTGGACGACGCCGCGGCGGCCCGGCCACGGCGGGGACGCCACCAGGGACCCGACGCCGGCACTGTGGCCGCCGACCGGATCGGCCGGGCTTACCGGCGGGTGGTCAAGCGCGGAGCGGCGATCAGTGCCGCCGGGACGGCCGGCGGGCCGCCCGCCGAGGACATGCACAGCTTGCGCAAACGGTGCAAGGAGCTGCGCTACCTGCTGGAGTTCTTCGGCTCGCTCTACGAGCCGGCCGCGCTGCGGCGCGCGGTGAAGGACCTAAAGGGCCTGCAGGACTGCCTGGGAGAGTTCCAGGATGCCCAGGTGCAGCGCGATGAGATCAGGGAATTCGCCACCCAGATGCTGACCCAGCGGGCCACGCAAGGTACCAGACGGCATCACCGGCCCGCGCCGCCGGGCCCCGGTGAGCTGGCGGCCGCGCCGCGCAGGTGGCAGCCTGCGCCGGCGGGGCCGGGAGCCGGTGAGCTGGCGGCCACGTTGCTCGCCATGGGCGAGCTCACCGCCCGGCTCGATGCCCAGCAGCGCCGCGCCCGCGCCGAGGTGGCCGGCCGCTTCGGCGAATTCGCCGAAGCGGGTGTCCTGCGCACACTCGGCATCGGCGGCCGGGCGGCGATGTCATGAAGATCTTCGCGACGTACAACATCAAGGGTGGCGTCGGGAAGACCTCGGCCGCGGTCAACCTCGCCTACCTCGCCGGAGAGGCCGGCTACCGGACCCTGCTGTGGGATCTCGACCCGCAGGCGGCCGCGTCCTACGTGTTCCGGGTGCGGCCGCGGGTGAAGGGCGGCGCGAAGGGCCTGATCCGCGGGGCCAGGCCACTCGGCGATGCGATCAAGGGCACCGACTTCGACCTGCTGGACCTGCTGCCCGCCGACTTCACCTACCGGAACATGGACCTGGCACTGGACAAGGCCAAGAAGCCGGCCCGGCAACTGTCCCGCCTGCTCGGCCCGCTGGCCGGCGAATACGACATCGTCTTTCTCGACTGCCCGCCCAGCATCTCGCTGGTGTCGGAGAACATCCTGCACGCGGTGCACACGCTGCTGGTCCCGATCATCCCGACCACGCTGTCCGAGCGCACGTTCGACCAGCTCACCGGCTTCATCGACAGCCTGAACGGGAGCCGGCCCGAAGTCCTGGCGTTCTTCTCCATGGTGGACCGGCGCAAGCGGCTGCACCGCGACATCACCGAACGGCTGCCGGCCTCGCGTCCCGGCATCGCCTCGGCCACCATTCCGGCGATGACGCTGGTGGAGCAGATGGCCGTGCGCCGGGCACCGGTGCCGGCCTTCGCCCCGCGCAGCGCGGCGGCGCAACGCTACCGGGAGCTGTGGGCCGAGCTCCGCACCCGGTCCGGCACGGCCGATCCGGCCACGCCAGGCTAGCCGCAGCCGCGTAGGCTCCTGCTGACGAACCGGGCCCACGGATGACATGGGCGGCGATGACTGACTTCGCTGAACTGCGCGAGCGGCTGGTGGGTGAGCTGCGTGACAGCAATGCGCTGCACGACGGCCGGGTTGCCGCCGCCATGCTGGCCGTGCCGCGCCATGTGTTCCTGCCTGATGCCGAGCCGGAGCAGGCATACCGGGACGAGGCGGTGGTCACCAAGTCAGACGCCCATGGCCGCGCGATCAGCTCGTCCTCCCAGCCCGCCATCATGACGATCATGCTCGAACAGCTCGGCGTGGAGCCAGGTCACCGGGTGCTGGAGGTGGGGGCGGGGACCGGCTACAACGCCGCGCTGCTCGCGCATCTGGCCGGGCCCTCCGGCAGCGTGACCACGGTAGATGTGGACGACGACATCGTCAGCGCCGCCCGCGAGCACCTGGCGGCCAGCGGATACGGCCGGGTCAGCGTCGTGCACGGCGACGGCGGGCTCGGCTGGCCGCCGGATGCGCCCTACGACCGGATCATCGCGACCGTGGGCGCCTGGGACATCCTCCCGGCCTGGCTGGACCAGCTCAAACCGGGCGGCCGGCTGGTGCTGCCCCTGGCGATCCGGGCCGCGATGCAGTACTCCATCGCCTTCGAGCGGGTGGCCGGCCACCTGGAAAGCCGGTCGCTGCGGCCATGCGGATTCATGCGGCTGCGCGGCGCGTTCGCGGGCCCGGAGACCGTCATGGCGATCGGCGAAGGGGGGAACCTGTTCGCGGAGTTCGGTCCCCGGCCGCCGGACGCCGAAGATCTGGAGGCGCTGCTCAATCAGCCCGGCGAGCGCCTGGACAGCGGAATCACGATCACGCTCGGCGAACTGTGGAGCGGCCTCGGCCTGTGGCTGGCCGGCCACGAATCTGGTCTCGGGCGGCTGTCCGGGCTGGGCGTGATGTCGCTGCCGGGCCCTGCGTCATCCGTCGTCGTCAGCGGCCGGATGGGCGCGGTGATGCTGGTGAGCGCGGACGGCTGCGCCATCGCGACCCGGCCGGACGACCCCGGCAAGGCCAAGAACGAAGGCGAAAACGAAGACGAGGAGGCAGCCGGGCCGGCCGCTGCCGCGAGACTCACGGCCCGGTTGCGGCAGCCCTTCGAACTGGCCGCCTGGCCGTTCGGGCCCGGCGGAGCCGAACTGGCCGCCCGCCTGGTCCAGCACGCCCAGGACTGGCAGGCCGCAGGCCGCCCCTCCCCCGGCGACCTCAGCATCAGCGCCTACCCGGCCGCGGCACCCGGGACCGTGGAACCAGGCGGAACAGGTGGGACCGCTGAACCTGACGAGCAGTGGCACGCGGTGATCGACAAGCAGTACATCCGGCTCACGCTCTCCTGGCGGAACGGTACTGGCACCACCGGGGAAACATCAGCCTGCGAGTAGCGGCCGGCTAACCAGGCGGCGGCAAGCCACGGGCGAGCACCGCCAGGACGTTGTCCAGCACGTCGTCGGGGACCTGGCCGCCTGCTGTCCAGTCGGCCCAGCGCATTCCGATGAAGTTGCCGATGCCGGTGTACATGTAGGCGATGACCTCGGGGTCGTAGTCCGTGTCCACCTGGCCGGCGAGCTGGGCGTGGCGCACCCCGCGGGCGTAGCCCCGGGCCAGGCGTTCGTAGTATTCGCGGAACAGGCCGGGATTGACGAACTCGGATTCCCGCACGATGCGGTCCATCCACGGGCGCTTGGACAGCATCTCGAAGAACGCGCGGAACGCCGCCCGTTCCCGCTCTCGCTGGTCGGCTGCCTGCTCGATGGCCCGGCGCATCGCCGCCCGCAGATCGGCGTTGATCCGGCGGACCACGGCGGCGAAGATCTCCGCCTTGGACCGGAAGTGCGCGTAGAAGCTGCCGGTCGCGATTCCGGCCCGCGCACAGATCTCGGCCACCGTGGTCTGCCGGTAGCTGCGCTCACCGAACAACTCTTCCGCCGCCGCAAGCAGGCGCTCGGCGGGCGGGAGCGGGCCGCCCTGTGGCCGTTCCGCGCGGCCGTCTGGTTCGGCCCAGGATCCCGGCCGCCCGCTGGGCTCCGCTGCCACAACCCGCTCCCTGCTCGCCGTGCCGATGAGTTCTGAGTCAGTGTTACTGACAGAAGTTCAGGCGAGGCTCCGTCATCCGCGGTCAGTGCGATGGTATGCCGCTGGCCGGGGCCGCCTGCTCGCCGCCGGTGTAGGGCGTGATCGCGCCGGAGGCCGAGGCGTCGGTGGTCAGCACCGGGCCCTGCTGGACGACTACCCCCTTGTTGATGACGCCGATGTAGGCGCCGGTCATGCCGCCGTGATCGGTCGAACTGTAGTCGTACGGCGCCACCGACGGCCCTTGCGGCAGGCCGCCGTTGATCGCGCTGACCAGGTCCGCCCGGGACGGGTTGCGCCCGGCCTTGAACATCGCCTGCACGAACGTGTAGGCGACCGCCTCGCCGTAGAGCACGTTGCCGTCAAACGGCGCCTTGGCGTCATAGGTGTCGTGGACCTTCTTGAACAGGGCGATCCAGCTGTTGCCCGTGTCGCCGAGCGAGGGCAGGTAGCCGTCGGTGATGATGCCCTGGCTGAGCGCGTTGCCGTTCACCGTGGCGCCGCCCTGCTTGGCGAAGGCCTGCAGCAGCCCGGCCAGCGTGATCGGGTCGGCGCCCACATCGCTGACCACCAGCGTCGGGGCGAAGCTGAGCTTGAGGCTGTAGAGCTTCAGCAGCGCGGTGAACGCCGGGATCGAGAACGACACGACCACCTGGGCGCCGGCCGCCTTCAGCGCGGCCACCTGCGGGCCGATGTTGATGTTGGTCGGGACGTAGCTCTGCCTGCTGACCACCTGCGAGCCGGGGATCTCGTCGTCCAGGCCCTTGACCCCGTCCAGGCCGAACTCGTCGTTCTGGTAGAAGTAGCCGATCTTCTTCCCGGCGAAATGCTGCTTGACGTACTGACCGAGGATCTTGCCCTCGCGGACGTAGTCGAGCTGCCAGCCGAACGTCTGTGGTTCGGTGGACGGGCTGTCCCAGCAGTCACAGCCGGACGCGACGAACACGTCGGGGATCTTCTCGGAGTTCAGGAACTTCACCACGGCCAGGTGGGTGGGCGTGCCGAGCCCGTTGAAGATGGCGAAGACATTGTTCTGCAGCACGAGCTGGCGGACCACGGACACGGTCTTGGACGGGTCGTAGCCGTCGTCGAGGTACTTGTAGACGATCTTGCGTCCGTACACGCCGCCATGGGCGTTGACATACTGGAAGTAGGCGTTCGCCGCGGGAGCGATCTCGCTATAGCCAGGCGCGGCGGGGCCGGTGAGCGGCTGGTGGCTGCCGATCAGGATCTGGCTCTTGGTGATGCCGGGGGCAGACGCGGTGAGTGCCGATGACTTCGGCCCGTTGCCCGAGCCGCTGGAGCCGCACGCGGCGGCCACCAGGGCGAGCGTTGCCGCCGCGGCGGTAAAACAGGCCGGGCGCAGCCTGGATGAGGAGTTCATTGAGTACCTTCTTCCGGGTGTTCGTTCGCCGGCGCCTGCCGGCGGAACGCGTTGAGTGAGCCATCCGCGTCGGGGGGGCCGCCCGGCCGCACCATCCGGCGCAGGGCGCCGGGCGAGCCGCCCGCACCGGGGTGCGCGCCCGGCCGCGCCGTCCGGCGCACGGCGCTGAGCGAGCCGCTCGCGGCGGGGAGGGCGGGACCGAGCAGGCGGCGCACGCCGCCCTGGATGCCGTTGGGGAAGACGAGCATGACGGCGATAAGGACGACGCCGTAGGCCGCCACCGGGATGTTCGCGGCGACCGAGCTGGGCAGGCCGTGACTGGTCGCCACGTCGGTGATGTAGGTGGGCACCAGGACGATCACCAGGCTTCCCCACACGGCCCCTGGAAGGGTGCCCAGACCGCCGAGCACCGCCGCGGTGAGCAGGGCGATGGACAGGGTGATCGTGAAGGAGCCGGGCGAGACGAGCGTGGTAATGACGCCGAGCAGGGCGCCGGCCAGCCCGGCGCAGGCCGCGCTGATCACGAAGGCGAGCACCCGCAGCGCGGCCACGTTGAGGCCGGCCAGCGCGGCCGCGGTCTCGTCGTCGCGGATCGCCCGCCAGCTACGGCCGATCCGGCTGTGCGCGAGATTGGCCAGCAGGACCAGGGTGATCAGCGCGGCAGCGGTCGCCACCCAGGCCTGCCACCGGGTGAGCGGGAAGGTGGGGCCGAGGAAGGCGGGGGTGGTGATGCTGACGCCCAGCCCCTGATCGCCACCGAACACCCCTGGGTACTGGAAGGCCAGCGCCGGCAGGGCGACCGCCAGCATGAGCGTCACGCCTGCCAGGTACGGACCCCGCAGCCTGGCCGCCGCCACGCCGACGACCAGGCCGGCCAGGGCCGTGCCCGCGGCGCTCGCCGCGAGCACCGCTTCCAGCGGCCAGGACAGGTGCATCAGCAGCAGCGCCGCGCAGTAGGCGCCGATGGCCATGAACGCGCCGTGCCCGATGGAGATCTGCCCGGACAGGCCGATCAGCACCGACAGGCCGGCCACCGCGACCACGTAGACCGCGACCTGCGCCATCTGGTAGTCGCGGAACGCGCCCAGCTCGACCGAGAGCAGGGCCGCGGCCAGGGCCACCAGGATGGCCGCGGCCAGGTGCCGGAGCATGGTCATGGTCACACCTGCCTGGAACTGGCAGAGCCGAGCAGGCCGGACGGCCGGACCATCAGGATCAGGACCAGCGCGGCCATGCCGAACACCGGCACCAGGGCGGACCCCAGGTAGCCGCCCGCGTAGTTGAGCGCGACGCCGAGGGTGAGCCCGCCCACGACCGCGCCGAGCGGGCTGTCCAGGCCACCGATCACCGCGGCGGTGAACCCCAGCACGAAGATCGAGTCCATGCTGTCCGGGTAGAGGAAGGTGGACGGCGACACGAGCACGCCGGCCAGCGCGCCGATCAGGCCGGCCAGCGCCCAGCCGAGGGTGAGCACCCGGCCGATCCGGATGCCGAGCAGCCTGGCCACCCGGGGGCCGAACGCGGTCGCCCGCAGCCGCAGGCCGACCTGGGTATAGCGGAACATCGCGGCCAGGGCCAGCGCGGCGGCGAGCACCGCGGCGGCCACGAACACGTCGTTGCGGGACACGCCGAGCGCGGTGCTGCCGATCCGCAGCCCGGTGACCGAGAAGGCCGCGGGGAAGGACCGGTACTGGCCGCCGTAGATGATCCCGGCCAGCCCTTCGAGCAGGATCAGCAGGCCGATGGTCACGATCACGGCGTTCATCGGCGGTTTGCCCTCGGCGGGCCGGACGGCCAGCTCGCAGACGGCGCCGAGAACCAGGCCCGCGGCGAGGGCGACGGCGAACCCGGCCCAGTAGTTTCCGGTGTGGTTGATGACGATCAGCGCGATGTAGGTGGTGAACATCGCCATGCCGCCCTGGGCGTAGTTGAGGATCCGGGTACCCCGCCAGATCAGCACGAGGGACAGCCCGATCGCGGCGTAGATCATGCCGAAGCTGATGCCGCCGAGGGTGAACTCCAGGAACTCCTGCATCCGCGCCCCCTACAAGCCGAGGTAGTGGTTGAGCAGACCGGTGTCGGCCGCGAGGTCGGCGGCCTGCGCCGTGACGGCCACCTTGCCGAGGTTCAGCACGACGCCGCGGTCGGCGATGGCCAGCGCGGCGCGGGCGTTCTGCTCCACCAGGAGGATGGTCAGCCCGGTGGAATCCCTGAGCCCGGCCACCAGCGCCATCACCTGACTGATGACAATGGGGGCCAGGCCGAGCGAGGGTTCGTCCAGCAGCAGCACCCGGGGCGCGGCGAGCAGCGCCCTGGCGATCACGAGCATCTGCCGCTCGCCGCCGGACAGCGTGGCGGCCGGCTTGCGCCGCCGCGACGCCAGCACGGGGAACTGCTGGTAGGCCTGTTCCAGCGCGGCAGCTCGCACGGCCCGGCCGGCCCGGATCAGCGCGCCGAGCCGCAGGTTCTCCTCGACGGTCAGCTCGGTGATCACGCCCTGGCCCTCCGGCACGTGCGCCACCCCGGCCCTGGCCATGTCCTCGGGTTTGCGGCGCGTGACATCCACGCCGTCCAGCAGCACGCTGCCGCCGCGCACCTTGATGAGCCCGCTGATCGCCCGCAGCAACGTGGTCTTGCCCGCCCCGTTCGCGCCGAGCACGGCCGTCACCGTGCCCTGGGCGGCCGAGATCGAGACCCCGCCCAGCGCGACGGCCTCGCCGTAACCGGCCACGAGGTCCTGCACGGCCAGCACGGGCACGCCGTCCGCCAGGCCGCCGCCGCCGGTGCCGGGCGCCGGGCCGCCGGGGGCGGCCGCCGGGCCGC
>Ga0209167_10001330_pt1 | contig 14821 bp, 12 predicted proteins | sample Coa_R1_9_FD_187154 | JGI IMG/M metagenome (GOLD analysis project Ga0209167, IMG submission 187154) | Surface soil microbial communities from Centralia Pennsylvania, which are recovering from an underground coalmine fire - Coalmine... | ecosystem: Environmental > Terrestrial > Soil >... | reverse complement strand
GTGGATTAGCGAACATCTTGGCCTCAATCCCCGGTTGACCTATTCGGGCGGGAGGCGCGGATGGATTGGCGATAGCCCCTTTATCTTTTTGGACTGCAGTAAAATTCGCGGGTTAGGCTGGAAACCCCAGTTGACGATTCGCGAAGGAGTGCTTCAAACGCTCCGATTTCTTCAGGCAAACCCCTGGCTTTTAGAGGCGCCGAGATGAACATTTGCGTGTTCGGTCTTTGGCACTTAGGAACGGTTACGGCGGCCTGTTTGGCTTCGGGTGGGCACCAGGTTGTGGGACTCGATGATGATGTGTCGACCATAAGATGTTTGCAAACAGGGAGGCCCCCCCTGTTTGAGCCCGGCTTAGAAGATTTGGTAAAAGAGGGGATCAGGAAAAATGCGCTTCGCTTTACAACGGAGATTCGGGATGCGCTCGAGGGCGCAGAAATTATCTGGGTTGCCTTCGACACCCCGGTAGACGATGACGATCGCGCAGATGTAAGCGCGGTTGTTAAAAGCATAAAAAGCCTCTTTCCTTACCTTGCCGCGGGAACCTTACTTCTGATCTCATCACAGGTACCTGTGGGCACAACACGATTTTTGGAGGAGGCTTATCGGTTGGAATTTCCGAAAAAACCGGTCAGTTTTGCCTATTCGCCGGAAAACCTCCGGCTTGGAAAGGCGATTGCCGCTTTTATGCGACCCGAGCGCGTTGTGGTGGGAACACGAACCGAAGCGGATCAGAAGCGTATCGGCGTCTTTCTTCAACCGTTTACCGACCGGATCGAATGGATGTCGGTCGAGTCCGCAGAGATGGCAAAACATGCTTTAAATGCCTTCTTGGCGGTGTCGGTCGCCTTTGCCAACGAAATCGCAGGCTTATGTGAAGAAGTTGGAGCAGACGCGAAAGAAGTCGAGCGCGCTCTGAAGAGCGAATCGCGCATCGGCCCGAAGGCCTATTTATCTCCCGGAATCGCTTTCTCCGGAGGAACCCTGGCGCGGGATATTTCTTTCTTGACGGAGCTTGGAGAGCAACATTCGCGCCAGACCCCTCTGCTCTCATCCGTGCGTGCCAGTAACGATCAGCATAAGCAATGGTTGAGGCGGAAACTACAGGCTTTACTCGGCCGATTGGATGGAGAGCGCGTCGCGGTATGGGGGCTGACCTATAAGCCTGGCACGGATACATTGCGCCGGTCGAGTTCGATTGAGCTCTGTCTCTGGCTGAGGGAACAGGGCGTTCACGTTCAGGCGCATGATCCGGCGGTGAAGGTTTTACCATTCGATCTGGCTAAAAAGATCACCCTTTTCGATTCGCCTCAGGCTGCTTTGCAGGCTGCGGCGGCTTTGGTCATCGCGACCGAATGGCCGGAGTATCAGGCCGTGTCGGCGGACAGTGTCCTCTCTGTTATGGCCGCTCCCGTGATCATCGACCCAAATCACTTTCTGCTTAAGACTCTTGGGGCGGACTCCCGCTTTAAGTATGTCGCTGTCGGCCGTCCATTTACCCAGCGAGAAGGGATGTCTTGAAGATGACACGTATTCTCGAAGGCCGAACGGCGCTGATTACCGGCGCAGGCCAGGGCTTTGGACTCGCGGTTGCGCATGCTTATGCCCACGCCGGCGCGAACATAATGATGTGCGGCAGAAATAAGGATGTCCTGGAAAAGGCCCGCGATAAAATCTCCGCGATGAATGCGCCCGGCCAAACGGTTGTAACGCAGGTGGCCGATGTCTCAAAAAGAGGCGACGTGGAAAACCTTGTGACAAGGACTTTGAGCGTTTTTCCAAAGGTCGACATTTTGGTCAATAATGCCGGAATTTATGGTCCCATGGGCTTGATCGAGACGGTAAATTGGGAAGAGTGGGTTAGGGCCATCGAGATTAATTTGCTCGGTTCCGTTTTGGTCTGTCGAGCAATGGTACCCCATTTTAGAGAACACCACTACGGTAAAATCATTCAATTATCCGGCGGGGGTGCCACGAATCCTTTGCCGCGCATCAGCGCCTATGCTGCCTCCAAAGCCGCAATCGTCCGCTTCGCCGAATCGCTGGCCGAAGAGGTGCGGGAGGATCACATCGATGTTAATTCACTGGCGCCGGGGGCTCTAAACACCCGGCTGCTCGATGAGGTCCTTACATCCGGACCTGAAAAGGTCGGCAAGGGTTTTTACGATCGCGCCCGGCTCCAAAAAGCGAAAGGTGGGGTGCCCTTCTCTAAAGGAGCTGATTTATCCATATTCCTGGCGTCCGCTGCCAGCGACGGCATCACCGGGAAGCTGCTCAGCGCGGTTTGGGATCCCTGGGAGGACCTGCCTAAATATCTTGACAATCTAAAAACGACCGACATTTATACCCTGCGGCGGATTGTGCCGAAGGATCGCGGAAAAGAATGGGGCGATCGACAGAAATGAATGTTGCGATTATCGGCTGCGGGCTGATTGGGCAAAAACGAGCGAAGGCTTTAGCGGGCGGACGCTTGGTGGCCTGCACCGACCTCTTGCCGGAGCGGGCGGAGACCCTGGCCAGGCAGTCACCCGGGTGCCAGATCGTCGAGCATTGGAAAAAGCTCGCCGAGCGCAAGGACGTCGATATCGTCATTGTGGCCACCACCCATGATTCGCTCGCCGAAATTACGATAGCGGCCATTTCGGCCGGAAAACATGTTCTCGTGGAAAAGCCCGCGGCGCGCTCTTTGAAGGATTTGGCCCCCGTCATTGCGGCTGCGAAAAAGAGCCGGAGCCTTGTCAGGGTGGGATTCAACCATCGTTATCATCGTGCAGTTCGCAAGGCGCGGGAGATTTTTGAATCCGGCGATTTGGGGGAATTGATGTTTCTAAGGGCTCGATACGGTCATGGCGGGCGTATCGGATACGATCAGGAGTGGCGGGCAAAACCAAGTTTGTCTGGAGGTGGCGAATTGATCGACCAAGGCGTACACCTCATCGATTTGGCACGCTGGTTCCTCGGGGATTTCGTCGAGACGCAAGGCTTTGCCCACACCTACTTCTGGAATATGCCGGTGGATGATAATGCGTTTCTCTTGCTTAAAACAGGCAAATGCCAGGTCGCCTTCCTTCATGCCAGTTGTACGGAATGGAAGAATTTATTTTCCCTCGAGATTTACGGCAGGAGTGGCAAAATCCATGTTGAAGGTTTGGGGGGAAGCTACGGCGTGGAACGGTTGTCTTATTATCAAATGCGGCCACAAATGGGTCCGCCTGAAACGATGATTTGGGAATATCCCACGGCGGATGATTCCTGGTCCGTTGAATTTTCAGAGTTCCTTGAAGATATTCAACTTGGGCGCCATCCCGCAGCGGGTCTGAACGATGCCTCCGCGGCGCTTTCCATTGTCGAAAAAATTTATAAGGAGTCTGGCTATGATCATCACCCGTAGTCCTCTACGCATCACCCTGGGCGGAGGGGGAACAGATCTTCCTTCATATTACAAAGAACACGAGGGTTTTCTGATTGCGGCCGCCATCGATAAGTATGTCTATGTGACGGTGATGAGACCCTTTACTCCGGGAATTTTTTTAAAGTATTCCAAGCTTGAGCATACCCAGCGGCTGGAAGACATTCAGCATCCGATTATCCGCGAGGCGGTCGCCATGCTGGATTTTAAAACGCCCCAGCTGGAGATTACCACGCTCGCCGATATTCCAGCTGGAACGGGTCTGGGCTCCTCGGGAAGTTTCACGACGGCGCTGCTGAAAGCATTGTATGCACATCGGCGAAGATTGCTTCATCCCAATGAACTGGCGAATTTGGCCTGTGAAATCGAAATCAACAGACTGAAGGAGCCCATTGGCAAACAGGATCAGTACATCGCGGCCTACGGGGGTGTCACCTGTTTTGCGTTTCGGTCCGATGAGACCGTAGAAGCGGCTCCGTTGCAGATCAAAATGGAAACGCTATACGATCTGGAAGATAACCTATTGCTTTTCTTCACCGGGTTTTCGCGCAGCGCGGGGAGTATTCTGAAAGATCAAAAGGTCCGCACGCAGCAATCGGATCGGGACATGATTCAGAATCTGCATTATGTCAAAGAACTTGGGTTGCGCAGTAAACAGGCGCTCGAAGAAGGGAAGCCGTCGTTGTTCGGTGAACTGATGCACGAGCACTGGGAACATAAGAAAAGACGTTCCGGTGGTATGAGCAATCCGCAAATTGACCAATGGTATGAGCTTGGACGCGCCAACGGGGCTGTTGGAGGCAAACTGGTCGGCGCAGGCGGGGGCGGCTTTTTAATGTTTTATGCGGCGGACCGTGGGCGCCTCCGTCACGCGATGTCTTGCGCGGGTTTAGAGGAGGTTCGTTTTCGCTTCGATTTCGAGGGCACAAAGGTCTTGTTTGGATGACACTGCCGATTGCAATCCTGGCGGGTGGATTGGCAACGCGTCTGCGGCCATTGACGGAACGAGTTCCCAAGGCGTTGTTGGATATCGCCGGGAAGCCTTTCATTGAGCGCCAACTTCAACTGCTAAGACGATACGAGGCCAAGCGTGTCGTGCTCTGCTTGGGACACCTTGGCGAAATGATCGAGGCAAGCTTGGGGGACGGGTCTCGGTGGGGCCTTGATTTGAGATACGTTTATGACGGAGAGAGGCTTCTAGGGACAGGTGGCGCCCTGCGCAGGGCGCTCCCTTTTCTCGGCGAAAAGTTCCTCGTGCTTTATGGTGATTCCTATCTGCAATGTGACTACACCGCGGTTGAACGGGCGTTTGTTTCTAGCGGAAGGCTGGGGCTCATGACTGTATTTCGCAATGCAAATCGGTGGGATCGCAGCAATGTTCTTTTCGTCCGTGATCAGATCGTCCGTTATGACAAAAAGAGTCCCACGACGGATATGATGTATATTGACTATGGTCTCGGAGCGTTTCAAGCAAAGGTCTTTGATCCGTATCTTGCTGATACCCCTATAGACCTGGCAACAATTTATCAAGACCTTGTTGCCCAAGGTCAATTGGCTGGATTCGAGGCGGCAGAGCGGTTCTATGAGGTTGGATCTCCCGCTGGTCTAGAAGAAACCCGGCGCTATTTTCAAACGGAGGAAAGGCAATGAACTATACGCAACGTCATCTCGAGGAAGCGGGCAAGATCATTTCCCAATTGGACGTTTCGGCGATTGAGAGCCTAGCGCAACTGTTGGCTGATTTGCGTACTCGGGGAGGCCGGCTCTTTTTTCTGGGAATAGGGGGAAGCGCTGGGAATTGTTCCCACGCGGTGAATGACTTCCGAAAAATTGCTGGTATCGAGGCCTACGCTCCTACAGATAATGTCTCTGAATTGACGGCCCGCGCCAATGATGAGGGATGGTCCAGCATTTTTGTTGAATGGCTTAAGGTGAGCCGTTTACGAGCGGAAGATATGGTGCTTATATTCTCGGTCGGGGGTGGAAACCTTGAAAGAAATGTTAGTCCCAACTTGGTTTTGGCATTAGAATATGCAAAGGAGGTCGGTGCTGGGATCGTGGGCGTGGTCGGTCGGGATGGCGGGTATACTGCGAAAGTGGCGGACGTCTGTGTGATCATCCCGACAATCAACCCGGAGACGGTCACGCCGCACACCGAGGCTTTTCAGGCGGTAATTTGGCATTTACTGGTCTCGCACCCCGTCCTGAAGGTGAACCAGACGAAGTGGGAATCGGTAACGCGATGACCGCTCGGGCTGTTTTCTTGGATCGGGATGGGGTCATCAACCGGGCTTTGGTGCTTAGCGGGAGGCCATACCCCCCTTCGGGGCCGTCTGAACTTAAAATCCTTCCGGGTGTCCATGATGCGATTGGCAGACTTCGTGGCGCGGGATTTCGACTCATCGTTGTGACCAATCAGCCCGATGTAGCCCGAGGAACACAGACGCGCGAGGCCGTCGAGGCGCTCCATACAAAATTAAAGACGGAGCTGGCTCTCGACGAATTTTGTGTCTGCTATCATGATGACGCGGATCGCTGCCAGTGCCGTAAGCCTTCTCCGGGGTTATTATTAGGCGCGGCTCTTAATACTGGAGTAGATTTGCGCGCAAGTTATTTGGTAGGAGATCGTTGGCGTGATATTGAGGCGGGCCGGCGCGCTGGGTGTGCGACGATCTTTATCGATCATGGCTATGCCGAAAGACGGCCGAGTGGTTTTGATGCCAAGGTAACGTCCCTTCTCGAAGCCTCAGAATGGATCTTGCGGACGATCAAGGAGAGTAGATGAAGACGATTAGCGACCTAAAGGTAAAGATATTCGCTGACGGGGCGGATAAAGCGGGGATGCTGGACATGTATGCGAAGGCATATATAAAAGGCTTCACAACGAATCCAACCTTGATGCGCAAGGCCGGCATTCCCGATTATCGGGCATTTGCAAAGGACATTCTGCAGGAAATTACCGATCGACCCATCTCCTTTGAGGTGTTCTCCGATGAATTTCACGAGATGGAACGCCAGGCGATGGAAATTGCAGGCTGGGGGAGTCAGGTGTATGTAAAGGTTCCCATAACCAACACGCGCCGCGAGCCATCTTATCAATTGATCAGGAAACTATCACATGCGGGTGTCAAGCTGAATGTGACAGCATTGATGACCTTGGATCAGGTCCGGGACGTCGTGAAAGAGCTTGATCCGGAGACCCGCTGTTGCTTTTCTGTTTTCGCCGGGCGAATCGCGGATACTGGCCGTGATCCTGTTCCAATCATGGCGGCAGCGGTAGAGATCCTAAAGTCTGCTCCAAAGTCTGAACTCATCTGGGCGAGCCCACGTGAACTACTCAATGTGTTCCAGGCAGACTCGATCGGCTGTCATATCATCACAGTGACTAATGATATCTTAAGAAAACTTTACTTCGTTGGTTATGACCTAAATGAGTTCTCGTTGGATACGGTTAAGATGTTTTATGATGATGCGAAGCAGGCAGGTTTTAAACTATGACGCCACCTTGCGTCGCTCACAGCATCTTGAATCAATGTTCGCGTCCAGAGTGGAAGAAAGCGACGTCTTATTATTGATGAGTTCATAATTCAGGAGACTCTTCGCAGAAACAACATGGGCGAGGACCAGGTGAAAGAGCATGATGCGAGGAATCTGGACCAGCAGACGTCGGAGGCCATACCGATCCGGGCCGTTCAGCAGGAATTTTCATATTGAATGGCGATTCGCCACCCCAGGGAAGTTCACCGGAATACGCAGCCCGCATATACGGCCTTTAGTTCGGCTATAAAATATTTAGAATCCCGGTCGATGCCGCTGCATAAACCGTGAAGGTTTTTCTGGAATGACTAAGTCTACAGTAGGTCAACTCTCGGTGGCCAGGCGAGGCTGAAGTCCTCGTGGTTCAAGGTGAGATTCGGATTATAGGCGGGATCACGCAACAGTAATCTGTTCCACCGATGCTTCATGTACTGCACCTCTTCGAGAAAACGAGCCTGTTTCTCAGGAGTGTCCTCATATCCCCGTGTGGCAGATTCGTGATGATAGAGTTCCGCATACGGTGTCCAGACATTACGATACCCCGCTTCCAGAACGCGCAAGCAGAGATCGACGTCGTTGAAGGCCACCTGAAGCGTTTCGTTCAGACCTCCAACCTGTTCAAACAGTTCTTTTCGGATCACGAGACAAGCGGCAGTGACGGCGGAGAAGGACTGTGTGAGAGTGGCTCGCCCAAAATATCCTGGCTGATTGCGCGGGAGGAACTTGTGAGCATGCCCCGCTACTCCTCCGCCGAGACCCAACACAACCCCCCCATGTTGCAACGTCTCATTTGGATACCACAATCTCGCGCCAACCGCTCCCACTCCGGGCGAGAGCGCGTGACTCACCATTTCAGAGAGCCAATCGGGCGAAATCACTTCGATATCGTTGTTGACGAGCCCGATCAACTCCCCTCGCGCCAATTTCACCGCGGAATTGTTAAGCGCCGAGAAGTTAAAAGGGCGGTCGTCGCGAATTACCCGTATTCTCGGATTGGCATTCAGCGACTCGATATAGCGGAGCGTCTCGGGGTCATCTGACGCATTATCGATAACGAGAATCTCATAGTTACCGTAGGTGGTTTTATCAAGGATGCTTTCGATACATCGCCGCAGGAGGCTGATCCCGTTGCGTGTGGGAATGATCAAGCTTACCATCGGCGCAGGAGCAGGAATGGTATAGTGGATGCGGTACATCCCCGAGCTCAGCAGCTTGGCTCGAGCATCGATACCAAGCCGCTTCAGATGTTCGTTAAGCGCCTTCTCGCCAGCCAACAGGGCATAGGGCTTCGCTGAACCAGCGCTGGCCGTGCTCTTCTGATGTACCCTCCAGTGATAAAGCACGCGGGGGATGTGGAGGACATGGCTTGGATCGGTTTTCTCGATACAACGAAGCGCAAGGTCATAGTCCTGGGATCCCTCAAAACCTTCGCGGAAGCCGCCCAAATCGCGAATGAGTTTTGTTTGGTAAACTCCGAGGTGGCAGATCATGTTCTGTGAATAGAACAGGTCCCGGTTCCATCTGCTCTTGAAGTGGGGCTCGGATCTTTGACCGGTAATATCTATCTTATCTTCATCCGAGTAAATAATCTGAGCCTCCGGATTCTGGGAGATGGTTTGAGCAACCCAGAACAGGGCGTGTTCGGTAATGAGGTCGTCATGGTCCAAAAAGGCGACGTATTCACCTGTGGCGAGCTCTAAAGCGCTGTTCGACGCGATTGAGATATGTCCATTGGATGGCCTCAAGACAACCTTGACACGCGGATCCTGCGAAACATAGCGATCGAGAATCGGACGTACGCGAGAATCGGTGGAAGCATCATCGGCCACGCACAATTCCCAAAAGGGATAGATCTGTTTTCGGACCGATTCGATTGCCTCAATCAGCCACTGGGGATCCGAATTATAGGTGGGCATTACGATCGAGATTAGGGGTTTGTGCTCCAGCGCGTCGAGTCGTCGGCGCATCATCGCACGTGTTTCATCGGTGATCGTGTCGTAGCGGCGGATCCACTCCGTGTAGTCGTTTCGGCCAAAGCCCTTGGAGAGCTCTACAGGCCGCAGCTTGTCCGCGAAAAAAATAAGGATCTTACGCGTGAGTCCGCTCCATCCCTCGTGCTTTAAGGTCCGGCCTGTTTTTCGGAGGGCACCCGTAAACCCTCCCACGCGTATCAGGGCGACGGGAAAACCTTGATTAATAGGTTCCCGTGCTCTTGCACGTTTCAAGCGACCTTCGGGCCCCGGTAGGCGTCCCTCCTGTTTACCAAAGATCAGGTAGTGTTTATAAGGATCGATACGGTTTGTCGCAACATCGGGATTCGAATGCAAATACCATGCTGAATCGAACCATTCCGGCGGGGATTCCGAGGGACGTGCGAACTCATTATTTTTTATCAGAATGGATCTGATCGCCCTGAGAGGCCGGGTCAGACGCCACGAGTGTGACGCTAAAATCCTTCGGAGAGCGAGATCGCTGTCCATTAGGGACCGGTTGAGAGTGACGATTTGGGCATCCCGATCGTGTACCTCTTGGTTGAGAGCGGCGATTTGAGCGTCCCGATGGAATATGCCCTGGCTGAGATCGGTGATCTGAGCGTGAAGATTGGCGATTTCTGATTCGCGCGCTGTTATGATCGTACCCAAGGACTGAACAGTCTCGGACTCGGCGATTGGCTGCTCAAGAATACCTGAAGTAAGTTTTGGAAGCTGTCGATCCGAGGCCAGCGCGATCCAGTAAACGGGTTTTATCATCCCTGCCGCTTCTATTATGCTCTCATGTTCTCGTTGATAACTGGAAAGTTCCGTCGGAACTGATTCCGACAATATGCCTGAACCATAAATGATGCGCTGTCCAAAGAAATTGACGTTCTTGAAGTAATTCTGAAGCAATTCCTTAAATTCGTGTTGATACAGCTCTTTGACGTGGTATGGATTGTTGTATCTTGGTATAACGGCCTCTGAATAATGATATTTGTCCGGGCTGGAAATCAACAATACACCTGAAGGGCGCAATATACGCTTAATTTCTTGCATCATTTGATGATGTTGACCGTGGTGCTCGATGGTCTCGAAGCTTACCACCAGATCTACAGAGGCGTCAGATAAAGGAATATCGGCGCAGCTTCCAGCCAAATACTCCAGGTTTTCCCTTTTGTAGTGTTTCCGAGCATGCCGCACTGCTTCGACGGAAATATCAATGCCGAATACTTTAGCAGCCCTGCTTGCCAGTATTTCAGAGCCATAACCCTCGCCGCTGGCGATATCAAGGACCACCTTTCCCCCAGCGATCTCACAGGCTTGGTGGTACCGATGTAAGTGTTCGAGCGCGATATTTCCCGGCATGCCCGGTACGAAGCGTTCACCCGTAAAATCCATTTTTTGAGATTCTTCCGTCACGGTGAACTCCTCGAGACCTGGAGTTTTATCGCCTGCATGGGTATGCCAATAAGCCCGGTTGAGACACTGCTTGACTCAGATTTGAACATTACTGCATCGAAGATCCAATGGTGTTGAACATGCTGATCCTGTGTTCCATTCGCAATCGCTACGGTTACGCTGTAGTCGCCTGCGGGGAGGATTGGCATTAAAAATGTAAACTCTGCCTCAATCCTATTGCCCGCTTCACAAAACAACGAATTTCCCTTGTGGCTAAGATAGGTGTTGTCCCCAAAGAGTTCTTGGCCGAGGCGGTCTTTAATCGTGAAGCCGACAATGGGCGCATCCAATGGCTCGTGTGCGATTACGTGGATACGCAGAGTGATTTTCTCGCCCCCGACCACCCAAGCGAGCGGTGAGTCCTCATCATCCAGAAGTTCGACTCCCGTAATTTCCGCGCCTCCTTTTCCAAATGAAGCGGACTGAGGGGTGAATTCGAAAATTCTGATGTCGTTTCGTAAATTGCTGTTGTTAATAAATTCCAGGCGCTGGTCTTTCAATGGTCGTGCGAAATCCTGATCCTTAACGGTCTTGAGTTTGGTGGTACTGCTTTTACCTTGCTGCGCTTCAAAAAAGGCCTGCAGGTAGAGTTCGCACAAATCTTTCGGGTTCCCTTCCTGCAGCACCTTTCCTCCTTCCAGCCAGAGGGCACGGTTACAGAGGCTTTTTATGGCGCCAGTGTCGTGACTGACAAAAAGAACCGTACCAGTTTTCATAAATGTGCGAAGAAATCGCATACATTTTTGTGTGAAAAATGCATCACCGACCGCCAGGGCTTCGTCGATTATGAGGATGTCAGCATCTACATGTGCGATTACTGCGAATGCAAGGCGGACCATCATACCGCTGGAATAGGTCTTGACGGGTTGATCGATGAAGTCGCCAATATCCGCAAACGCCTCGATCTCTGGAAATCGTGCTTCAGTCTCGTGTCTGGATAATCCCAATACACTTGCATTCATAAAAACATTCTCCCGTCCCGTGAACTCCAGATTGAAGCCAGAGCCAAGCTCCAGCAACGCGGCGACAAGGCCACGGACCTCAATATGGCCTTCGGTTGGGTGGAGCGTGCCGCAGATGATTTGGAGAAGCGTTGATTTGCCGGAGCCGTTTCGCCCGATGATTCCAATGGTCTCGCCTTTTTTTAGCTCAAAAGAAATGTCCTGGAGAGCCCAGAATTCGCGGAAGTATTGTTTGGGAGTCCGTCCTACAAGGCGCTGGAGACGGGGCGCGACAAATTGTTTGAGCCGATCGCGCGGAGTATCATATAGCTGGTAACATTTGCTGAGGTTGCTGACACGGATCGCGATCGCATCCTCAACCGTTCCGATTCTTCGCGCTCCCTCCAGAGAGCGAGAGAGGGCGTTTTGGTCAGAGAACATCGGCAAAACCTTTTCTGGTTTTCTGAAACCAGGCGTATCCCGCCCAGGCTATCGCTGTGGCCGCCAGCGTATATATCGCCAAGCCAACCCATTGGGGCAAGTGGCCCCAGACAAGAACTTCCCGGGCTTGCTCGATGATAAACGTCAGTGGATTAGCCATGAGCCAGGGGCGCAATTTTTTCGGCACGGCAGTGACCGGATAAAAGACCGGGGAGAGAAACGTTAGAACCGTTAAAACGATGCCAATTGATTGGCCCACATCGCGCAGAAATACGCCCAACGATGCCAAGATCCAGGCGAAACCCAGCGTCAGGATAACCAATGGAAGGAGGACCAATGGGATAAAAATTGCGGTCCAGTAGAGGTATCCGTTGAAAAACGCAAAGGCGGCAAGGAGTACGCCGAGGCTGATCAAGCCGTGAAACAATGCTGCGCCCATCGCAATTACGGGCAGAATTTCAACCGGGAAGACGACTTTCTTGACATAGTTTACGTTCGATAAAATTAGGCCAGGAGCACGACTGAGCACCTCGGCGAAGAGACCTTGTACGATCATACCGACAAAGAGCACGACGGCAAACTGAGTTTTGCTTTCGTCGCCACTACCCCCCCAACGCGATTTAAAAATCTCAGAAAAGACAAACGTGTACACCACCAGCATGAACATCGGGTTGAAGAAGGACCAGGTCAAGCCCAAGGCAGAGCCTTTGTAGCGACCGACCACTTCCCGACGGGTCAATTGGGTAATCAGTTCCCTATTGCGCCACAGGCTGTGCAGGAGTGCCGTAAAGGTGCTTGGTTGCGGCGAGTGGGGATTCATGAAAATACCTCGAAGCCGGCCGGCGTTGTTCCCGGCAAAGTTTTTGGCTGAATCGGAAGGTGCTTCGGTCCGCCATGTGGTGATTTCCAGTTTATCCCAGCAGCTGAGCCCTTATATTGGGGAGCCCAGGGCTCGACAGTTATCTAGCGAAGTCGACGGCATCACTTGCATAAGAAAACCGCGGATAAAATTTGGGGTAAGCTCGGAACGGATGTGGATTGTCTGCAGTGATTTTACTGCCCACCCGCTCCTCAAAGGAGAATCGGATACTGGTGAGAATCTACACCCGTGTCAAACACCTCTCTTCTTAGGTACGCCGAGGTCGATCTGGAGGCTGCCCACTCCGATAGGCACAAGCAACTCCATTCAGTCCGGTTTGCCGTAAACCCTCTGTCAGAAAAAACGGTGGAACCTGCAAAAGACACCTCGATGAACGAGCGTGCTCCCGCGCTGTGGATTTCATCATACTTGACCCAAATCGATCACATATGATGACTGAAGGTCATCCTCGTGGCGTATTTCATCGATCTGGTGTTTCTTCCCATGCCCCATGAAGAGCCGGTTCGGGCAGTTGATGACCACTCCATCCTTGCCGCCCACGTTTTGATAAGCGTGGACGACCCCCTCCGGAACAATGACTGCTGCGGGAGAGTCTTCTCCCACGACAAACTGCATCTTATTATTATAGGTGGTACTTTTTTCGCGATTGTCCCAGAGGGTGACCTTAAAATTGGATGGACCGATAAAGCAGAAATAGTCCGTCTGAGCGATATGTTCATGGGGACCTCGCGTTACCTCGGGTCGCGTCAGCGAAATATAGGCCATGACTGGCAGGATCGATTTTTCAACCTCGTCCTCCCGGAAGAGCTCCGCCAGCCATCCGCGATCATCGACATATTTTTTTAGGGGCCGGACTTCCACGCCGACGATTTTCCCCTTTTTAAACATCGACCCTCCTCTTCTGGACTGACCGAAAGCACTTCAGAGGCCCATTTTTCAGGAGCATCTCCTTTCCAAGGTCTACCCGAACGATATGTCTTGCGAAAGTAATCTCCTCTGCGCTCCCTTGATTTGGAAAATCGTGGGCACTATATCCCCGTCTTTTTCAGCCATGGGCTGTCGTAGCGCGGTTATATGGAACCCGGCGAATACACGAGCTCAATCTGTAGGCTTCGTTCAGCCTTCCTAGCAGCCCTCGCCACCCAATTCAAAGAACGATCTTACCGACACGCGATCGATTGTCAAGAGTTCGAAAATTCATGATCCGACATGATGGTAGGTCGTCGGTTTGGCGCGGAGCCAGCAGTCGGGACTGAACCGATGAGCCTGCTGATTACGAACGGAGTATAGAGCCAAATCAGATCCAGTGATCTACCGGGTTTACGTGTGCGATTATGGCACATAATAGCAAATCGGGCGCAAATCCGCAACCAGACGCAACCAGATTTTGATTGCTGGCGCACTCGATTTTGAGGAGTCCCGAAGTTCGGCGGGCCAGTTTTAGAACACAGAATTTTGAAGCAGAGGAGTCGACTTTGACGTGTAATGATCTAATCTAGCAAAAGACAGCTGCCTGGTGAAAATTTATTGGACAGCATAATTCCGATGAATCACAGCGGGAACAAGGTCAGCATAGGCTCTTTGCCTTCATCAGCTCGAACTGACGAGGTGAGCCGTTGGTCGACTATGCCACCGTGGTGAACCTAATTTCTAAACCGACTACGACGACAGGCCTGAAAGTGTCCTGCCGACTGGATCGCCAGCGCTATTCCGTAGGCCGCAACGTCTCTGACGGACAGTAGGCTAAGATCAATCTGCTGCGTGATGATTTCTACGGTGACTGGAACTTTACCATTCGGCTACACCGCCGACCCTGGCTTCATCCAGTTATTTTGTAGCAGCTCATTATTAATAATGGCAATGATCGGTTCCTGCTCAAGGAGCTTTTGGAACAATACAAATATCTGGAGTAGGGATCTCTCGGGCGAGCGAACAGATACAGGCGAAGAGTCGCCCTTTTGAAGATGCGGTGCGCAGGCTCGACACCTTGCCGGGAGTGAGACCGCCGCACCGCGGCTTGGCATCCTGGCATTCCCAGCCATCTTTCGCCGGGGCGTACTCCTCGACGACGTGTTGCCACAGTATTAATCAGTCTATAAGTATATTCATATTCATGCAGCATATCTGAGCGAGGGTTTCTGGTAGAAGGAACGGATTTTCTCCGGGTTGTTTTGCAACT
>Ga0209167_10001328_pt1 | contig 14847 bp, 10 predicted proteins | sample Coa_R1_9_FD_187154 | JGI IMG/M metagenome (GOLD analysis project Ga0209167, IMG submission 187154) | Surface soil microbial communities from Centralia Pennsylvania, which are recovering from an underground coalmine fire - Coalmine... | ecosystem: Environmental > Terrestrial > Soil >... | reverse complement strand
GCGCGACTTCAACCACATGCTCCGTTTCCGGGCGAGGAATCAAGACGCTCGGATTCACTTCGAATTCGAGCGCCCAGAATTCCTGCTTTCCGGTGAGATATTGCGTCGGCTCGCCCGCCGCGCGGCGCGCGATCAGCGCAAAATATCGTTCCAGATCATCGGCGGCAATCGCAGATTCCGGGTGCGAGTAAATCCACGCACGATCGCGGCCGAGCGTGTGCATGAGCAAAAGCTCCGCAGCCAGCGTGTGCGACGGAATGTTTGCTCCGCGCAGCCGGGCGATTGCCTGCCGCAGGGCGTCGCGGACATCGGAGGCACGCCGACCGACGATGCGTGGTTCTGGCATAGGTAGGGGCCGAAGCAATTCGCATGCGGGCGGGTCTGAGACCCGCCCTACAAAATCGAGATGAAATCATCTCGCCGAAGCGAAAGCGGCCGTATCACTCCTCAGGCCGCGTCGGCGTCGAGTTCGTCCCTGAGCCGCTCAGCCTCGAAATGCGTCACCAGCGCATCCACCAGCGGCGCGAGCTTTCCGTCGATCACCTGATCGAGCTGGTGCAGCGTGAAATTGATGCGGTGGTCGGTCACGCGGTTCTGCGGAAAATTGTACGTGCGGATTTTTTCCGAACGGTCGCCCGTCTTGATCTGCCCGCGGCGCTCGGCAGCGATTTGGGCGTGCTGCTTCTCCTGCTCCATTTCGTAGAGCCGCGCGCGCAAGACGCGCATGGCCTTCGCGCGGTTCTTGATCTGAGATTTTTCGTCCTGCTGCGATACGACGAGACCGCTGGGAATGTGCGTAATGCGTACCGCGGAATACGTCGTGTTCACCGATTGCCCGCCGGGCCCCGACGAGCAGAACGTATCGACGCGCAAATCTTTTGCCTCGATTTTGATGTCAATCTCGTCGGCCTCGGGCAGCACGGCCACCGTGGCCGCGGAGGTGTGGATCCGCCCCTGCTGCTCCGTCGCCGGGACGCGCTGCACGCGATGCACGCCGCTCTCGTATTTCAATTTCGAGTACACCTTGTTTCCCTGAATCGCCGCCACAATCTCTTTCAATCCGCCGATCGATGACGGCGAGCTTTCCAGGACTTCCACCCGCCAGCCCTGCGATTCCGCATAGCGCGAGTACATGCGGAACAGCTCGTTTGCAAAGAGCGATGCTTCGTCACCGCCCGTACCCGCCCGGATTTCCAGGATGACGTTCTTCTCGTCGTTCGGGTCTTTCGGCAGGAGCAGCACCTTCAGTTCGCGCTCGGCTGTTTCGCGCCGGGCCTCGAGCGCCCGCTCCTCGTCATGAGCCATCTGCTTCATTTCAGGATCGTCCGCCTCGGTGAGCAACTGCCTGGCGCCTTCGAGGCCTTTCTCGATTTCTTTCCATTCGCGGTATTTCGCGACGATGCCGCCCAACTCGGAGTGTTGTTTGGCGAGCTTTTGATAACGCGCGGAATCTGCGTGCACATCGGGCGACGAAAGTTCCTGCGTCATCTCGTCGTAGCGCGACTCAATCTGCTTCAGTTTTTCGAATAGGTCGGCCATACATTGCTCCAAGCGGGAAAGCGCACACCTGGGATTCGATGGACTTCGGTGCGAGCAGCGCCCCGGAAAAAAGGGGCGGGAGAGGAATCGCTAATAAAATGCAGCGAACATTGCGGTCACGACTGAGACAAGCATAGCGTCAACTTCAGCGCCCGTCAAATTGAGCCGGTTAACAGGTTTCCAGTTCCCAAATATGCGCGCTCGCGCTTTTGCACCGTCATCGTTCCATTCCCGCAAACGGCCGCAGACGCACGAATATTGCAACGCCCAACGGGTGGGACCCGTAGATCGTTTTCAGCGCGTCGGCAACGCCATAGGCGGTAAATTGTGCGCCCAGCGCCGACGCCAGATGCGGCACTAGATCGAAATCGTGGTCGTACCCGAATGTATAAGCCTGTACGCGGCCGATGGGCTCCTCCTGAAAATTCGACGGCAGCGGCTGTTCTCCGAGCAGCAGCTCATTCGAGCGCGTGACGTTCTCGATCCGGGTCCAGACATCGTTCCGCGTGCGGAACCGCCACGTGGACTCCAGCAAGTAGCTGTTGAAGATCGAGTGATCCTGCAACGAGTTCGTTCGACCCCAAAGGATCGTGCTAGCCCAATTTCCATCGTGCAGCGGGCGGTTGTACATGATCGAAGCCGTCATGCGCGCCTGATCTTCAGAAGGGGAAAGCGCTTCCGGGCTGGTGATGCGCGCGTAGGAATACTGTCCGCTCCAGTCTTTTCCCGGCTGCAGCGTAAGGCGCATCGACCACGAATCGATCTTGCCGGAATCGATGTCCCAGCGAAACTCGTCCGGTTCGCGGCCATGAAAACCAGAGGCCTCGATTCGGGCCATTCCGTACGTGAGGCCAACCGTAGCAACATCGCTTGCGATGTGCGTTGAATCTTCCTGATGATGTCCGAGCGTCGCCACGGGGTTCTCGGACGCGGAAGCGCGGTGCGGAAAGGCCGCGGGCCCGATTGCCGGATCGCCCGTCGGAGCAAAATAGAACGAGAGCAGGCTCTTCTCCCCGAGTTTCAGATCGTAGAGCGCAGCCAGCTCCATAATGAAATCGTGCGGATGCTGTCCATCCACGATGGGAACGCCAAACGCTGTTTCGCCTTGCTGAAAAAGCAGCGGGTAGCGCCGGTCCGTGACCGTGGCCGGCTCAAGACTCAACATGACCCGCGCGGTGAACACGCCGGGGCCAAGACTGCGCTGCGCCATCGGCATCAGCCAATTCGTGGAAAAGAATTTGTCGTCGCCTCGCGAGCTGGTCTGCTGTTCGTCCACCAGAAACACGTTCGCATGGAACATCAGTGACCACGCGCCTCTGGTGGTCATGAGCATCGGAGCGGGAGTCGAGTCTGGCTGCGCGCTGGTTCCATCCGTGGCGTGATGAACGATTTCCTGCTCGAAGTTTTCCGGATGCATGCTCATCACATCGCTGCCGTTTTGCATGCCGGCCATCCGGGTATGATCCGCTTTCGACGCGTCCTGCGGGGCGTCGCTCTTGTCAACGGATTGATGGGGAGCGTGTGCGGTCTTGCGGTCATGCTGCCGAGCGCCCGCCGCTCTGCTTTGCACGGGAAAAATGGCCACAAGCAAAAGCAGGATCAAAGCCAGTATCCATGATCTCAGGATCAACACCGGGAATGCGCCGCCTGTCCGCGTTATCGTCACCATCGATTCGGAATGAGGAGCTTTCGCGAAACTTGGAATCAGTGCTTCCGGAGTCGCCTCTCGCGCAATCTCGCGGCAACACTTGCCGTACACCGCTTGCCTTCACCGAATGCGCAATTGATAGGGCATGCGCACCTGAACCGTTCCTGCGGAATCCAAAATGCGCTGCAGAGTGGCCTGGATGGACGTTGAGGCGGATTCATTCAGGTTTTGCTCGCGTTCGAGCAGCAGCTGCCAGAACGTTTTTTCCTGCGGGAAGCGCTCGATGTGAACGGATTCGCTCACCGGGATGTGGGCGAGCTGCTTGGCAACTTCGATTGCGCGGTCCAGGCCGCCAAGCTCATCCACGAGGCCGAGCTGTTTGGCCTGCGCGCCCGACCAGACGCGCCCTTTCGCGATCTTGTCCACCGCCGCGACGGGCATGTGCCGGCCCTGCGCGACGCCCTGCGTGAATTCCGCATATGTTTCGTTGAGCGATTTCTGGATCAAGGCTTGCTGTTCAGGCGTGAAGTTCTGCTGGTCGGAAAAGATTGTGGCGTTGTCGCTCGTGGCCACGTAGTCCGTGCTCATTCCCAGCAGCGCGTAGAGTCCGGAAATATTGAACTTCCCCATCAGCACACCGATCGAGCCCGTAATCGTGTCCGGATCGGCCACGATCCTTCTGGCCGGCGCGGCGATCCAATAGCCTCCCGACGCCGCCACATCGGACATCGAAACAATCACCGGCTTCACGGTGTTGGCCAGCTCAACCTCGCGTCGGATCACCTCGCTGCCGGCCACCGAGCCGCCTCCCGAATCGATCCGCAACACGATCGCCTTGATTGCCGAGTTTTCACGCGCCGCGCGGAGATCGGAGGCGACGCTGTCCCCTCCCATGATGAAGCCGCCCGTCGGACTGTTTTGCGAGTCCCCCGATACGATCAGCCCAGTCGCGTTCACCACGGCGATTGTCGGTCCTCCCGGCATGTTCATGAAGTTGTGGTAGCGCGCAAGCGATATCGGGTTCCATTTCCTCCGGCCATGCTTGAAATAATCCTGGACCTGGTCCCAATAGGCGAGCCGGTCGACGATGTGGTTCTCAACGGCATCGCTTGTCTGCAACGGCCCGTGTTCGACGAGTTGCTCGAATTTGGCGGGATCGATGTTCCTGGCGTGTGCCGTCTGGGCTACATAGCGGTTGTAAATGCTGTGAAGAAGACCTTCGACTTCCTCCTTGTGCGCGGGCGTGAATTTCTTCTCCGTATACGTGTTGGTGGCGGTCTTGTACTCGGCGATGTGGTAGTACTGCGGAATGATCTTGAGCTTATCGAGGGTTCCCCGCAGGAACAGCGCCTCCGCCATCATCCCGTGAATTCCCACGGGAACCGTAGGCACCAGCCAGATTTGCGAGCAGCCGGTCGCCAGAAAATATTCGGGATTGCCGACGCCGTCGTATCCGAGATAGCAGATGCTGGGTTTTCCGCTCTTTTGAAACGCAATCAGGTGCGAACGAATTTCCTCGATCTTTCCCCAGCCCGCTTCGATGGGAGCGACGCGCACCACGATTCCTGTGATATGGGGATCCCTGGCAGCCGCGTCGATTCCCTCGAGATAGTCTTGAAGCACCGGCGCAGCATTGCCGTTCAACGCGCTCAGGAGATCGAGCGGCCGCTGTTCGTTGATCGGTCCGGCCGCGTCGATCACCAGCACCGAGTTCGACATCAGCCGGGCCGGCTTCCAGGCCACCCAGAAAAGCACGACCACGAACAGAATCACGAACCCGATGACGATCGCCCGCCTCTTCGCCCAGGTCATCGCCGTTCACCTCTCCATTTCAGCGCGCAAACTTCGGCAACAAAGTTAGCACTCGCGGGCGGGAATCCGAAGGCCGAAAGTGGCGGTCGACGCTGCGCTTTAGCACAGTACCCGTTCGGCAACACTGGGACGGATTTCGCCGTGGGTCACGCTCGGCGCTGTTAGGATTACCGGCAGGTGGCCCCTGTGGGGGGCACCTCGCCAGCTTCCCTGATACTGAGGCTCCATGAAGAACCGATGGCTCGACCGCCTGATGAGAATCAACAAGGAACTCCTGTTGATCTTATCCATCATCGTGTTCGCGGGAGTCATCAACTTCTTCGTCGCCGGCCAGAAACTCATTCTTTCGTTTTACGACCTTCCGACCCTTTTTGCCGCGTACTACTTTGGCCGCTCCCGCGCCGTGCAGACTGCCCTTGCCTCGGTGCTCATCGTCTGCTGGCTCAACTTGATGAACCCGTCGGCCCTGGCGAGCGGCATGAGCGTGACGTCGCGGCAGTTGATGGCGTGGTCCGACATCGCCATCTGGGGCAGTTTTCTGCTGATCACCGCCTATGCCATGGGAACTCTGTACGAGCACAAAGAGAAAAGCCTCGCCGAGCTTCGCGAGACCTACTATGGCGTGCTCCAGATCCTCTGCGGCGTGATTTCGAACGACAAATACACGCAGAACCATTCCTACCGCACTTCGGTGTACGCCGCGCGCATCGCCGAGGAGATGCGCCTCTCGGACGAGCGCGTCGAGGACATTCGCGCCGCGGCGCTGCTGCACGACATTGGCAAGCTGGAGGTCAGCCGCCAGATTCTCTACAAGGCCGCGAAATTGAGCGACGAGGAAATCGTCGAGATGCAGTCCCATCTCGACAAGGGAATGGACAAACTGAAGCCGGTGGGCGGAACCCTGCGCCGCGTTCTCCCCATCATCCTGAGTCATCACGACAAATTCGACGGCACCGGCTACCACGCCACGAAAGGTGGAGATATTCCCCTCGAGGCGCGGATCATCAGCGTGGCTGACGCTTACGATGCGATGGTCAGCGACCGCCCGTACCGCAAAGCCATCACGCCGTTCGAAGCACGCGACGTCGTCGTGAAGGGATCGGGCAAGGATTTCGACCCCAAGGTAGTCGACGCGTTCCAATCCGCATTCCGTGGCGGCCGCATAGAAGTCCCCGAAGTCCTCGTCTAAACTGCCAGCCTCCAGATTGACGCCCGGTCAGCGAGTTGAGTCGCGGGGGAGCCCTCACGTCAGCGATGCCCTTCTCCGCGACGCAAAAACGTACGGCCCGGCGGGTTGGCCAGCGGCCGTTGATGTCCCAAAGTTTATTGCTGCTTGGCTTCGCGCAGGAACCGTGCCGCTTCTTCCGGCGGAGTTGGATTGATATAGAACCCGGTGCCCCATTCGAAGCCGGCGACCTTGGTCAGCTTGGGCATGATCTCGATATGCCAGTGGTAATGATCGTTGATTTCTTCACCGATCGGCGACGTGTGGATCACGTGATTGTAGGAGGGGAATCCAAGAGTGGAATCGAGGCGGCTGAGGAAATCCCGGAGCAGCTTTGCCAGATTGCCGTAGTAGGGCGTCGGCATGTTCTCGAAACTCGAACTGTGCTGGCGCGGCAAAATCCATGCTTCGAACGGAAACCGCGGTGCGTAGGGCGCGAGCGCGACAAAATAATCGGTCTCCTGGATGATGCGTGAGCCCGTTTCAATCTCCTGCCGGATCATGTCGCAGAAGATGCAACGCTCCTTCTCGTCGTAGTAGCGCTTGGAATTGTCCACTTCCTCGCGAACGCGCTTGGGAACGATGGGAAGCGCAATCAGTTGCGAATGCGTGTGTTCGAGCGAAGCGCCGGCCGGCTCGCCGTGATTCTTGAAGAGGAGGATGTAGCGAAAGCGGCGATCGTTCTTCAGGTCGAGCATGCGGTCGCGATACGCCCACAGGACTTCCTCCATGGCCTTGTCGGACAAGGTCGCCATGGTCAGTTGATGATTGGGAGTCTCGATGATGACCTCATGGGCGCCGATTCCGTTCATGCGATCGAACAGGCCTTCGCCTTCGCGGTCGAGCCCGCCTTCAATGCCGAGCGCCGGGAACTTATTCGGGACCACGCGCAGAGACCATCCCGGAGTGTCACGACCGCCTCCGTTGCGGCCATAGGCGAGAATTTCCGGTGGCGTTTTCCCTTCGTTGCCGGTGCAGAAAGGGCAGTTCGGATTGCCCTTGATCTGAACGCTCTCCCGCGCAAAATCCGTGGGACGCTTGGCACGATCCGTCGAGATGATTACCCAGCGGCCCGTAATGGGGTCCTTGCGAAGTTCCGGCAACCTTCCTCCTCGGACGCAGCCGCGCCACCGGCTCGTCCTGAAAAACAACCATTCTACTATGGAGCACAAGCGCGGGACGCCCCGAAAGAACGTTATTGTTGACTGTTCGATAGCAACAACAATTTCTTGCGGACTGCCGCACCGTTTCGGCCCGATCGCGTGAACCGGCAGGGCACCCTTCGTTACCGAACTCGGATAACAAGGCGACGATGCAGTCGCCACTCCTACTGTTTCTGCGACCTCCAGCGGCGCTGCGAACTGGTTCGCGAACTGGCACGGTGCGGTGGCCTTCCTCTCCGAAACCGCTGATGACCCTGGGTTTCAGATCACCGCAGAGGTCACTGAGAAAATCCGGAGTCCACAAAGATGCATCTAGCAAGCGACTATGAGCAGTGCCAACGGGTGGAGTTCGTCCGCGGATTGAGGCAGCAAGGTAAAACACGCCGTGCCAGTTCGCGGCCCAGATTCGGAACAGCGCGGGAGGCCGTAAACACAAAGCCGCTGAATTCGCTCGCCCGCGTTCCGACAGCTCACCAAGTCACGTCCCGGACCCCGCCGCTGTGAATGCTCCCTTATGCAGGCGGACTTCCGGCCGCGAGCCCGCGCGGTTCTCGATGGCCATCACGTCGAACCGGCAGTCGGCCGACTCGATTCGCCGTGCGCGCAAAAACTGTCGCGCCATGCGCGTCAGGTTGCGCCGTTTGTCCCAGTTCACGGCATCTTCCGGCCTTGCCTGGGTTCTCGATGCATCATTCTCGTTTACCGCGGCTCGCGTCTTCACCTCGATGAACGCGAGCACGTCGCCATCGTACCCGACCATGTCGATCTCGCCTTTGATGCCGGGTGAGCGATAGTTCCGCGCAAGCAGCACGTACCCGTGCCGCCGCAAATACCAGTAAGCGTACGTCTCGCCGCGAATGCCCGTCCGCCGCGCGCGCTCCTTCGTCGTCTCGCGGCCAGCCGGGTCGGCAAGCCCCTTCCGCGCCCCGAAATTCACGAACGCGAACATCAATCGCGCAAGCATCGCGTCACTTCCGTTGAGGCAAGCCTACTTCACCACTTCCAGCTCCCATTCGACCGTTTTCCCGCGAATCACAAACGACAGATACTGCTCCCAGAACTTGCGCAGCGGGCGCGAGCGGTTGATCAGGAACTGAAAGCCCAGCGCCCGCCAAACGCGGAGCAGTTCGACTCGCACCTTCCGCTCGCGATATTGCGCGGGAGCGTAATAGTCATATTCCTTGGGTTGGTCGCTGAAGAACCACAGAGAAAAGCTCGAGAGATGCCAGCGGTGCGCCGGGCTGCAATACGAAGCGTGATCCGTGTAATGCGGCGTCATGATCACTACGCGCGCCCCGGGCTTCGCCACTCGATGCGCTTCGCCGAGCATGCGAAAGATGTCGTCCACCTCCTCGATGATGTGAATCATCCGCACCTGGTCGAAGCTGCTGTCCACGAACGGCAGTGTTTTCGTCCAGTCGCAGAGGACGTCCGCCTGACCGGCGGGGCTCATGTCGACACCGATCGAGCCGGGATATTTCTTCCGCCCGCATCCGATGTCGAGGATCAGCGCCATGCGCTTACTTGATCACCTCAAAGGTGAATTCCATCAGCTTTCCGCGAATGACGAAGCTCAGATAGTGCTCCCAGAATTGCCGGAACATCCGGCTGTGATTCACCAGAAACTCGAATCCCAGGGCGCGCCAGAGCCGCAGCAGGGAAACGTAGTTCCGTACCTCCTTCACACGCACTTTCGTGTACCACATATCGCGCCCGTGCATTCCACCGGGATAGAAATAAAGAAACGAATAGGTGTTCAGGTGCCAGCGGTGCGTCGGGTCGCGAAACGAGCTGTAATCCGTATAGTGCGGCGTCGCGAGAAAAATCGTTCCGCCCGGGCGCGTCACGCGATGAAATTCTTCCATCGTAGCGATGATGTCGGCCACGTGCTCGATCACGTGCTCGGCGCGAACGAAGTCGAAGGAATTGTCACGAAACGGCAGACCGCCCTTGTCCAGATGGCAAAGGACGTCGGCCGCGGTATTCGGATTCATGTCGAGGCCGACCGAGCCGGGATATTTCGTCGGCCCGCAGCCCACGTCCAAGATTCGCGCCATAAAGTCAGTGGCGAGTGACGAGAAAGAGCCAGTCCACCCGATTCGCTTCCCCTCGCAGAAAATAGGCCGCAGCCATCAATTGACCAGTACCAAGGCCGAGTTTACGCCCTTGGCAGCCGTGGGATATTACCGCAGAGGCGCGGAGAGCGCAGAGCGAGATTTATCGGCAGTCAAGAGAGCGGCCACGATGATAACGGGCGGCTGTGCGACATCCCTCCGACCGAGCGTCGTAGGGGCGGGTCTGAGACCCGCCCGCCAAACGTTGCTACGTTGAGCGCTCGACCTCGCTGATTAAGCCGTCCAGCGTGCGAAGCGCGAACTCCGCCTGCTCCTCGTCAACGAGCAGCGGAGGACACAGCCGAAGCGTCGTATCCCCCGAGCCGAGCACGAGGAGACCCTTGTAAAAAGCCTGCTCGACGATCCGGTTGCGCAACTCGGGCGCCTTCTCTTTGGTTTTCTGATCGCGCACGAATTCGATTCCGATCATCAGGCCCCGCCCGCGAATGTCGCCGACGATTTTGTGCTTCGCTTTCCAGTCGGCCGTTTTCTTCATGATGAACTCGCCCATGCGCGCGGCGTTGGCCATGTATTTTTCTTCGAGCAGCTTGATCGTTGCCAGCGACGCCGCGATGCAAACGGGATTCCCTCCGAACGTCGACGCGTGCGCGCCAGGCGTCCAGTTCATCACGCTGCGTCGCGCGATCATCGCGCTCAAGGGCATGCCCGACGCAATTCCTTTCGCGGTGCACAAAATATCCGGCTCGATTCCCGAATGTTCGGAAGCCCACCATTGGCCCGTGCGCCCCATGCCGCATTGCACCTCGTCCGCGACGAGCAATATTCCGTATTTGCGGCAGATGCGCTGCAAGCCCTGCAAGAATTCCGGAGGCGCGGGTAAGTAGCCGCCCTCGCCCTGAATCGGCTCAATGAAGATTCCGGCCACTTCTTCGGGATCGACGCGGCGGCGGAACAATTCGTTTTCGAGATAGCTCAGACAATCTTCCGACGCGCGCTCCGGACGCACGCCGTACGTTCCGCGATACGTGTCGGGATACGGCATGTGGAAGACGCCCGCGAGCAGCGTTCCGAATCCCTTGCGCTGAATCGAGCGGCTCGCCGTCAGGGACAGCGCGCCCATCGTGCGCCCATGAAACGCACCGTGAAACGCGACGAGCATGTCGCGCTTCGTGTGATACTTCACCAGCTTGATCGCCGCTTCGACCGCTTCCGCGCCGGAATTCCCGAAATAGACGCGCTTCGGCTCTTTGCCGGGAGCGATGGAGGCGAGCTTCTCAGCCAATTCGACCAGGCTGGGATAATAAAAATCCGTGCCGGACATGTGGATCAGTTCCGCTGCCTGCTTCTGGATGGCGGCGACCACTTCCGGATGGCAGTGTCCCGTGGCTACGACGGCAATCCCAGCGGCAAAATCCAGAAACGTGTTTCCGTCGACGTCCTCGATCATCGCGCCGCGTCCCGTCCTGGCCACCAGCGGATAATCGCGGGTGTAGGACGGCGACAGAATTTCGCTGTCTTCCTTCACGATCTGCCGAGCTTTGGGGCCGGGCAGCTTCGTTACGAGATTCGGCAATTTCATCTCAATGGCTTGCATTTTCGTTCCTCCCAATTGGACTTGAGCCGTGCGCGAACGGACCCTGGCCGTGGCGCTCCGGGGGTGCAACCCTGATTGGAAGGGGACTTAATCGACGCCGAACAGGTTGGGGCGATCGTGGGAAGGCTGGTGATGAGGCGAAAAATCCAGAGAAAAAAGGCTCATTTGTATTTCCAGCGGACGCTGCCGTCCTTTGTGTCTTCCAGTATGATACCAGACTCCGCAAGCTGCCGGCGGATTTCGTCGGCGCGCTTGAAATCCCGCTTCTTCCGCGCGACATTGCGCTCTTCGATTAACGCCTCGATTTCCCGCGGGCTCATTCTCGTTTTCTGGGCGTAGCCGAGTTTCGCGAGCTTCTCATCGTCGTCGTCAGAGAGCAGATTCAAAATCTGATCGAACTTCTCCATCGCCGCAATCACTCGCACGGTGTCCTGCTGCCGCATCTCGCCTTTATCCATGGCGCTGTTCGCGTCGCGAATCAAATCGAAGACGGACGCGAGCGCCACGGCGGTGTTCAAATCGTCGGCGAGTCCCGCGTCGAAAGCCGCTTCCGCTTCTTCCGTGCGCTTCTGGAGGGCGGGATTCGCGCCCTCCGGGAAATTCGCGCCCTTGAGCCGCGTCATGAAGTTCCGCATGCGCTCGGTCGAATTCGCCGCCTGTGTCAGACCATCTTCCGTGAAATTGAGCTGCCGCCGGTACGGAACGGAAAGCAGAAGGTACCGGATCGTCGACGGCTTCTGGCCCTTGGCGAAGAGGTCGCGTAAGGTAAAGAAATTGCCGAGCGATTTCGACATTTTTTCGCCGTTGATGATCAGGTGCTCGGCGTGCAGCCACAAGCGCACGAACGGGTGCCCGGTGGCCGCTTCGCTCTGGGCGATTTCGTTTTCGTGGTGGGGAAACGCCAGATCGATCCCGCCCGTGTGAATATCGAGTGTGTCGCCGAGATATTTCATGGCCATCGTCGAGCACTCGATGTGCCAGCCGGGACGCCCCGGCCCGATGCGCGTATCCCAGAAATGCTCGCCCGGCTTCGGCGCTTTCCACAAGGCAAAATCCCGGGCATCGGCCTTTTCGTAGCGATCGACGTCGACGCGCGCACCCGGCTGAATGCCGGCCATGTCGATTTTCGAAAGCCGGCCGTAGGGCGGGAATTTCGCAATGCTGTAATAGATCGAACCGTCGCTCTGATACGTGACGCCTTTTTCCTTCAGACGTTCGATCAGCGCGACCATATCGTCGATGTGATCGGTTGCTCGGACGATCTCTTCCGGCCTCTCGAGATGGAGCGCATCCATATCCTCGAGAAATGCCTGAATGTATTTCTCGGTGTATTCACGAATGCTGATTTTCGCGGCCGCCGCGTTTTGAATGATGCGGTCGTCCACGTCCGTCAGGTTCATCACCTGCATCACGCGATAGCCGCGTTGCCCCAGGAAGCGCCTTAGGACGTCCTGAAACACGAACGTGCGAAAGTTTCCGATATGCGCAAAGTCGTAGACGGTTGGCCCGCAGGTGTAGATGCGCACTTCCCCGGGATGGAGCGGTTCGAGCGGCTCCAGCCGGTTGGTCAAAGTGTCGTGCAGCATGATTTGGTTCATGTCAGGTATTTCGGCACGCGATCCGGACGGAGCGCAAACACTCGATTCTAGCCGACACATTCACACAGTCGCAACAAACAGACGGACCCGCGTCGTCACCGCGCGCGTCTGAACGCGTCATCTGAACCAGTGATAAGCGATGCTGGCTTGAATGCTGTTGAACTGCGGATTGTACTTTCCCAGATTTCCATTCGAAAAGTGATACCAGCGCAGCCCGACGTCCCAGGATTTTTGCTTCCTTCTACCGATATAGAATCCGCCTCCGGCTCGCGCAGTAAAATTGAAGTCGGACGTGCGTCCTGGAGGAACGTTCACCGGCGTGAAGAGCGCTCCTCCGCCAAATTCAAGATAGGGCACCGCACGGCCAAGAGTGTGCGAGGAGTTAAAGCGCAGCACAAACGGCTCGAAACCGCCGCCCCGTATCGTTTGCGCGCCCCATTGCGTGAACAACGGCACCAGGTTCACAGCATATTCGAGCTCGAATCGCCGCCAGCCCGTGCCGACTTCTCCCGTAATGAGCCGCCCGGCGGAAACTCCGCCGGTCCAGACTTGCGCCTGGGTAAACGAGTTCAAGTTCTCTTCGCCCGTTGCGCCCGCCGTCCAAACGCTGATGTCCCACGGTCCGCGCCCGGTTTGGCCTTTCAATTGAGCCGTTGCCGGCGTCGCGCAGACGCAAACGAGCAGCGCCAAGCATGCAAATCGAACCGCAGCGTGCAAGCGCTCGCCTTCGCGGACGGATTCGCTTTGATTGAAAAACGAAAAGCCCGCGTTCCCGTGTGAGGCGGAAAACAAAGCTAGGGAATCAGCTCGACGCGCCGGCTGACCAAAGTGACGTCGCCATCCTGCGAAGGCGTCGCCGTCAGCGGCCGTGCCTGGAGCAGAAATTTTCCTTCGTCCGGCAGCTTGAACGTTTTGTCGAGCACGAAGACAACCACGGGGTTGCCACGGGGCAGCGTGAAGCTCAACGTAACGCCGTTCGGCGGCATCGTTTTGCAGCCGTAAGCGGTCCACCCGTTCAGAAACCGGAGTTCGCGCTCGCTTTCCGATTGAATGGGGACGCCCTCCATCCGCACCGAGTCGATTCCGGAATTCGGCGGAAACAGAACGGTTTCCTCCGGCGCGCCGCGCTCGGAGAGCAACAGCGTCTGGTACGCGTGCCTCCCGTTCAGAACGTAGGACTGCTGAATCGTGAACGAGGGCGGCGCCAGATCGAGCCGCGGCGCGTTTACAGCGAACGCCGTTCTCCTGCTCCACGGAAACGGCCCCCGATCCTCTTCGAATTTTGCGGCGTGACGGAGCGAAGACGGCAACCGCCCGGAATCGGGCAGCGCGAGCCATTCCGCGCGCCCGGAGTCTCCGTCGAGCCAATATTCGATGTTCAGCCGTTCGGGCGCCTTCGCGGAAAACGCGGGCATCACCGCAGCGAGTAAGCACATGGCCAGCGCCGCCAGAATGGGCAGTCCAGGAGTGCCCAGCCGCGGCAAAAGCGTCGCATTTTGAGGATCCACGCCAAGCGGAAGCAGCGGCGCGAGAATCACCGCCGCGACCACAGCCACCATCGGCAGAAATCGAACGCCAAGCCCGGCGTAAAGCATCAGCGCCACAGCAAAACCGGCCGTTCCAGCCGTTACGAGAGGAAGAATGACCGGAAGCAGCGCGCCAGTTCGTCCTTTTTCGCGCCGCATGGTGAACGGCAGCGCCGATAACGCCGCAACGGTCGAGCTTGCCAGGAGGATAAAGCTGAATCCCGGGGCCAGCCACCCGCAAACCACCGACAAGACGGCCATGGCGGCCCACACACCACCCCACAGTCCCCAAAACTTGGCGCGGCCTGCGAACGCGACGGCATGCACGATCACCACGGAAAGTGCGATGCACCACATCGCCGCGCGGATCGGGATCGGATGCGCGACCCAGTTCACGGGCAAAGCGCCAAAGAGCCGGAGAACGCGCACGAGAATCAAGGCGATCACACCACTCGCGAGGACAGCGGCGATCCAGGCGATCACCCCCCAGACGAGCTGCGGCGGGGTCAACCGTCCTTTGTGAATCAGCCAGAGGATCTGTCCGGCAATCAGCAGCAGCACGACAATCGCCACCGGCAGGGTCCAGCGCGAAGCCCAGCGGGCAATCCAAAGACCGAACACGTCGGAATAGACGGCCTCGCTTTTCGTCGGGTCGGCCAGATCGGGC
>Ga0209167_10001327_pt1 | contig 14852 bp, 9 predicted proteins | sample Coa_R1_9_FD_187154 | JGI IMG/M metagenome (GOLD analysis project Ga0209167, IMG submission 187154) | Surface soil microbial communities from Centralia Pennsylvania, which are recovering from an underground coalmine fire - Coalmine... | ecosystem: Environmental > Terrestrial > Soil > Unclassified... | reverse complement strand
CGACCTCGAGGCAACCGACGGCCAAAAGCTGACTCTCGGCGATACGACTATCACGATCTACATCACACCCGGACATACGGCTGGCACGCTTTCGTTTCTCATACCGGTTAAGGATCACGGTGTCCCGCACATGGCGATGGAGTGGGGCGGCACGGCGCTGGGCGCCAACACTTCGAAGGAAATGCTGCAGTCCTACATTTCGAATGCCAGCCGCTTCAGGGATATCGCAGAAGGGGCGGGCGCCGATGTGATCATCGGAAACCACACCGAATACAACGATGCGCTGGCGCGGCTCGATCGGACCAAAGCGCGGAAGCCCGGCGACCCGAATCCATGGGTCGTCGGCAAAGCTGAAGTCGGGAAATACCTGACCGTCGTGGCGGAATGCGCAAAGTCCTGGCTCGCAATAGACGAAGGGCATCCCTTCAACTGAGTATGAAAGTTTTCCATGCGGTCGCCCTGCTCGGCTTGCCCGGGCTCGCACTCAGCCAGTGGGTGCATTATCCGACGGCTGGTGTGCAGAGAAAAGCCGATGGCACTCCCAATCTGACTGCACCGGCCCCTCGGCTGGCGGACGGAAAGCCGGATTTTTCGGGTATTTGGCACACGGCCAGGCTAATCCCCTGCGATGCCGACCTAAGCCGCTTCATCAACTGCGGCAACGAAATCGGCGGGTCTCCGCTCGCGCGCAACTTCGGCCTCGATATGCCCGGCGGCCTGCCGTATCAGCCATGGGCCGCCGCGCTGGTGAAACAACGCACGGCGGATCAGGGTGTCGATGATCCCCATGTCCGTTGCTTGCCCGATAATCCGCCCCGCACGTGGGTAATGCCTCATCTGACCAAGGCGGTGCACACGCCGAAACTGCTGGTCCTGCTCTATGAGGTGAATGCGATGTACCGCCAGATATTCATCGATGGTCGGCCGATCCCGCAGGACCCGAATCCCAGTTGGACCGGCTACTCCACTGCTCGATGGGAAGGCGACACGCTCGTGGTCCGGACGGCGGGCTTCCGCAACGATCTGTGGGCCGACATGAGCGGCAGCCCTATGAGTGAAACGGCCAGGCTTACGGAGCGAATTCGACGTCCGAATTATGGAACGCTCGAGATCGAAGTCACAGTCGACGACCCGAAGGTGTACACGAAGCCATGGACCGCGAAATTAACGCAGAAGCTCGAGGTCGATACAGAACTGATCGATGAGATCTGTCTGGAGAATGAAAAATCCTACGAGCGTATGCGGGCTGTGCGGGCCGAAGGTGGCATCAGCGGCCGCTGGTCCGCGGGCGGAGATTCTGTTTTCGTACTTCGCCAGGTCGGAGATGTTGTGACAGGTCAGATTGAAGGTAAGCCCGGAGAGCGCGTTTATAGGATTGTTGATGGATTCGCCCGCGACGGCCGGATTCGTTTCTTCGTCCTGCATGCCGACCCCGACGATCCCGAGGTAGAGGCGAACGGCGGAAATCCGTTCCATAATGTGGCGACCGGAACTTTTACCGGGGACGCGATTGACATTTCAGGCTCGCGCGAGAACACAAAGCTTCGCGAATACCATATGGTGCTGAAGAGAATCAGCGACAAGTAATTCATCCGGAGCACAGCTTATGAGGAACTTCCATCTGTTTGCCATAAGGGCCACGATCGCAGTGCTTCCGCTTCTTTGCGCGCCCGCTTCATCGGCGCTGAACAACACGACCTCCGGCGAGTTCACCGTCGAGCCGGCTACGCTGGTCTCGCTTGGCTTCGAATGGCGGATCACAGGGGACGACAATCGAAACGCCCGCGTGGATGTGAAGTTCCGCAAGACGGGCGAACCCCGATGGCACGACGCGCTCCCGCTCATGCGCGAACAGTACGAGCTGATCGGCGATCCGCCGCCCGCGCCCGCCGGCGGCCGGGGCGGAGCAGGAGCCGCGCGCTATCCGTTGTTTAAGTACACCGCGCCGAATATGTTTGCCGGAAGCATTCTGAATCTCGAGCCGGATACCGAATACGAATGCCGCTTTGTGCTGACGGACCCGGACGGCGTTACGGGCCCGACCGAAGAAACGGTCAGGGTCAGGACCCGCAAAGAGCCCGGCGTCGTCGCGGGCGGACACACTTATCACGTGTATCCGGTCGGCTATGAGGGGCCTCGCGAGGAGCCTTCCTTCACAGGCCTGATGGCGGCTTATTACATGGGAAACGCTCATTTCGACTATGAAAACGCCTTTCCGGCGCGTGTTCAGCCTGGCGATGTGATCCTCGTGCACGCCGGCCTTTACGTCGGCGACCGGTTTCACTATATGAACGGAGCGCCGCGACCGGGTTATCTGGCGATGGGAAATCTCTTTGACGGCACTTATTACCTCACCCAAAGCGGGACGCCGGACAAGCCCATCGTAATAAAAGCAGCCGGGGATGGTGAAGTGATCTTCGACGGCGCCGGGTGTCAGACATTTTTCAATGTGATGGCTGCCAACTACAACTATTTCGAGGGCATCACGTTTCGCAACGCCAATGTTGCCTTTCTGGTCGGAATCAAGAATATTGCGGGCGCCAGCGGCTTCACGCTCAAGCACTCACGTATCTATGACGTGGGGCGCGTCGTCCAGGCCGACTGGTCGGGCTCAAAGAACTTTTACATCGCCGACAACGTGATGATCGGCCGGCACGACCCCAACAAGATGATGGGCTGGACGGGTGCGCTCTGGTCTAAGTTTCCCGGCTATCCCGAATTGTTGCTGTCGGAATATGCGGTCAAGGTTTACGGCCAGGGCCATGTCGTTGCATACAACTACGTAGCGAACTGGCACGACGGCATCGATATCGCCACCTATGGCACACCCGATGGCGCGCCGAACGATATCGCCGACCGTTTCCCCATGGACATCGATTTCTACAACAACGATATCCACAACATGGGTGACAACTGCTTTGAGACAGACGGCGGAGCCAGAAACATCCGGGTATTCAGAAACCGTTGTTTCAACTCCGCGTCCGGCGCGTTGAGCGTTCAGCCGGTATTCGGCGGTCCGGTTTACTTCTATCAGAATCTGATTTACAACACGCCCACAGGGTCTCTGAAATATATCGAAGAGTCAGCAGGCGTCCTTACCTACAACAACACGATTATCGGGGAGGGCCGCGCCGGACCTGCGTCCAACGAGACCTTCCGGAACAATCTCATTCTGGCCCAGGGCGCCATGGATCCGGTGTTTGCGATCACGACATTCACCAACTACACGACTTCCGATTACAACGGCTTCCGGCCCAATCCGGGAGTGAGTGATTCGTTCGAATGGAATTCGCCGCCGTTTGAGGTCAAAGCCGATTTCACAAAGAACCCTGTGACGCGCCGCTTCAAAACGCTGGATGAATACCGCGAAGCAACGGGACAGGAGCAACACAGCGTTCTTCTGGACTATGACGCATTCGTGAAAGTCAGCAAGCCGGACATGACTGACCCACAACGGGTATACGATCCATCGGGCTTCAATTTCGAACTCAGGCCGGGGGCCGCGGCTGTAGACGCAGGGATCCTCCTGCCGAACATCAACGACGACTTTACCGGCCGCGCCCCTGATCTCGGAGCCTACGAGGTGGGTAAACCGATTCCGCACTACGGCCCCCGGCCATAAAACGTTGGCCGATCAATTTCCCCGCGCAGCTTGCGGCGGATTGATGACGGCTTCGTCCCAGTGCTCTTTGATCTTCCCGTTCTCAACCCGCACGACATCGAAGTGGTCCCAGTGGTATTCGCGGGTGGGGTCATCGGGATCCTTTGCCGTGCGGTCCCACATCATCAAGCTGTAGGGGCCGTCGATCAGCGTTAGCGCGGGCGGATTGATCCAGACTTGCTGAATCGGCTTGGCATCTTCGGGACGGCGGCCGGGAATGCGGCTCATGAACTGCTTAAAGCCATCGCGGCCCTGCGGCACGTTGGGGTTGTGCTGGATGTAACCAGAGTCCATCGTTTTATCGGCCAGCTCGAGATGGCCGTACTGCAGCATGTCTTTCAGCTCTTCCGTGGCCAGGGCAAGCGTTTGCTTCTCCTCTTTGGAAAGCTTCCCCGTGTTCCACTGCATGGGAGGTTTCGGCGACACGCCCGCGGCAACCGTGCCCGAGCCTTTGTTCTTCTGCGCGCTGTCCCAGTGCTCCTGCACTTTCCCGTTCTGAATGCGCAGGACGTCAAAGCTGTTGGAGTGATAAGTCTTCGAAGGATCGCGCGGGTCCTTGCGCTCGGTTTCAAATACGAGCCAGACGAAATCGCCACGCGCGCCGATGACAACGGGTGGGTTCGACATCTTGTCGGGGATCGGATTCTTCGGCTTGGCGAACTTCGAGAAGAACTCGACAAATCCGGCGCGGCCGGTGGGAACGTTGGGATTGTGCTGGATGTAGGTTTCCGCCTGATATTTCGGCGCCAGTTCCAGATGGCCGCCGTCGATAACTTCGCGCCACCAGTTCAGAACCATATCCAGATTCTTCTTCTCCTGGGCGTTCATCGGCGCAGTCTGGGGCGTGGTGGGCGGATTGATCGATTCGGCGAACGAAAACGCGGCTGCCGGCGCGAGCAGGAAACTGACGGTAACGAAAGCGATTTTTGGGAAGCTCATGGTAAATCCTCCTGACGATTGCGTTTAGTATATTCGGCAGTTCTCGTTTTGGCAAAACACGCTTTGAATCAGTGAATCAAAGTGAGCTGAACTTTGATCGCAGCAAGATATCGTCGGGCGCGCGGTGTCAGCTCGCATAGGCAGTATTTTGATCGTTACCCTTCGCCTGGTGTTGGGAGCATTGACAAAAGCAGGATGCCGGAGAGTCTACCTCGACGGCAGTTTCGTTACGAGCAAGCCCGAGCCGGGCGACTACGATGCTTGCTGGGACATCGCCGGGGTGGATGTGGAAGTTCCGGATTCGGTCTTCCTGGATTTTTCGAGGGGCAGTGTTTTTCTGAGGGTGTTGCGAGTTCGAATCCACCCTCACCGCCACGACGGCAAGTATGAGCGGTATCCACAGGCCATTGAATAGTGCGAGACTTGACCCTCGAGAGTTGCATCATCCACCCGAACTGATGTAACATCTCCTTATTGATGCCCACGCTTCGGATCACATCACGCTCGGCGTTCGGCGTCTCCATTGCCCCTCTCCTTCTGGCCCTTAGCGGCCCCTCAGAGGCTGGCTCGATTTAACTTCGAGACAGTCCTGACGGGGCGAATCCGATACACCGGCGCTTTCGCGCCTGAGCCAGTTCAACTTAGATCAGTCCCATTCGAAAAGGGATGTGTTTATGCAACCTGAGAAGGTATACGTATTCGATACGACGTTGCGCGACGGTGAGCAGGCGGCCGGAACCCGCCTCGGACGGCGCGAGAAGCTGAGCATCGCCAGGCAACTTTCGCAGCTGAGAGTGGACATTATCGAGGCTGGATATCCTAACTCCTCGCCGGAAGACTTCGCTGCCGTGGAAGACATCGCGCGCGAGATTCAGGATGTTACGATCTGCGCTCTGTCCCGCGCGGTGCCCGAAGACATTCATTCGTGCGGCAAAGCTTTGGCACGGGCAAAGCGGCCGCGAATCCACACCGGAATCGGGGCGTCCGATATTCACATCATGGGCAAGTTCCGCGATGACAAATACGGGCGGACTCTCGCCGAGAAGAGAATCGCAATCCTGAAGATGGCAGTTGAGGCAGTGAAACTAGCGAAAAGCTACAGCGATGATGTCGAGTTCTACGCGGAGGATGCCGGGCGCTCCGATCAGGCCTTTTTATTTGAGATGCTCGATGCGGCAATCGACGCCGGAGCCACGGTGCTGAATATTCCGGACACGACGGGCTACACGGTTCCGGAGCAGTATGGCGCGTTGATCCGCGATATTCGCGCGAAAGTCCGCAATGCCGGCCGCGTGACCATCAGCGTGCATTGCCATGATGACCTCGGTCTTGCGGTGGCGAATGCGCTGGCGGGCCTTCAAAACGGCGCGCGTCAGGTGGAAGCCACGATAAACGGCATCGGCGAGCGGGCGGGCAACACGTCGCTCGAAGAGACAGTCATGGCCATCCGCACGCGGGCGGACTATTTCAATCTTCGTACCGACATCAACGCGCGCGAATTCGGCCGCACGAGCCTGTTGGTTTCGGAGTTGTTGGGAATGCCTGTTCCGCCGAACAAGGCGATCGTCGGCGCCAACGCTTTCTCCCACAGTTCGGGTATCCATGTTGACGGCTTCCTGAAGGATCGGCAGACCTACGAGATCATGCGACCCGAAGATGTAGGTTTGCGCGAAAGCCGCGTCGTGCTTACGGCACGCACAGGACGTGCAGGGCTGCGTGACAGGCTGGAAAAACTCGGATTTACGTTATCGCCCGAGGAACTGAATCAGACATATGCGCGTTTTCTTTCGATCGCCGACAAAAAACAGGAAGTATTCGACGAGGATCTGATGGCGATGGTGCATGAGGAGTTGCAGCCGGCCGCGGACCATTGCCAACTGGAATACCTTCATGTGAGCGGCGGCACTTCAGCGGTACCGACGGCTTCGGTGAGACTCCTGGTTCAGGGCGAGTCCCGCGAGGCGACGAGCACCGGAGACGGGCCCATAGACGCCGTGTACAAAGCGCTCTCGGCGATTACTCACAGTTCGGTGAAGCTTCTCAAATATGAGATCAGGTCGGTAACCAGCGGCACGGAAGCGCTGGGCGAAGCCACTGTTCACCTTCAACAGGGTGAGGTGAAAATTGTGGGCCGCGGCGCGTCGACGGACATTATCGAAGCGAGTGCCAAGGCTTATGTGGATGGCGTGAACAAGCTCGCCCGCGTTTCAGCCGCCATTGCGTAGACGCGCCCGTTCAGGCGGTTTGCCGGGTTGCAACCTTTTCCAGGCTTCGATTGGCGATCTCGAATTCGCGCATTTTGAATTTTTGAACCTTGCCGCTGAGAGTCATCGGGAAGGCGTCGACGAAACGGATGTGCTCCGGCACTTTATAGTAGGCCAGCCGGGCGCGGCAGAAGGTGCGGATTTCCTCTTCATCGGCGGTAACCCCGGCTTTGAGCCGAATCCAGGCCACCACAATCTCGCCGAGCCGCTCGTCCGGGATACCGATAACCTGCGCATCGGCGATCGCGCTGTGCGTATACAGAAATTCTTCGATTTCGCGTGGGTAAACGTTTTCGCCCCCGCGGATGATCATGTCGCGCGCGCGGCCGGTGATCCTGAAGTAGCCATCCGGGCGCATGACGGCGAGATCACCGGTATGAAGCCAGCCTTCCGCGTCGACGGCCTGGGCGGTGGCCTCGGGCTCGCCATCGTAGCCCTTCATGACCATGTAACCGCGAGCCAGCAGTTCCCCTTGCTCACCGACAGGCAGCGTCTCGCCTTCTGAAGATACGATCCGCACTTCTGTCTCGGGCAATGCGCCACCCACAGTTGTACAGCGCGTCTCCAGATCGTCATCGACACGCGAGCTGGTGATGCCGGGCGAGGCTTCGGTCTGACCATAGACCACCAGCATATGGCGGCAATGCATCGTATCGATAACCCTCCGCATGATTTCGATCGGGCAGGGAGCGCCGGCCATGATGCCGGTGCGAAGCGATGTTAACTGAAAACGGGTGAACTCGGGATGCTGGAGTTCAGCGATAAACATCGCCGGGACACCGTAGATGACGGTTGCCCGCTCCGTGTCGATAGCCTCAAGCGCAGCGACCGGATCGAACGTGGCGGAGGGGAAGATGCAGGTTGCGCCGGAAACAGCCGCGGTCATCGTGCCGATAACGCACCCGAAGCAGTGGAACATCGGCACGGGAACGCATATGCGGTCTTCTTCGGTGACGCGCATGCACTCGGCGAAGAAGCGAGCGTTGTTCACCAGGTTCACGTGCGTGAGCAGCACGCCCTTTGGCTGGCCGGTCGTGCCGGAAGTGTATTGGATGTTCACCGGCTCATCGGGGTCTGGCCTCGCGATGACGCCGTCGGGATCGCGCAGAAATTTTCCCCACTGCGCTGTATCGATATAAATGACGTGCTCCAGGGCAAGCGTCTGCCCGGCACGGGATTCTTCAAGAATGGCTTGATAGTTGGAGTGTCGGCCCTGCGTGTGGAGAAAGAGTGCCCGCATGCGGGATTTGCGTAACACAAAGGACAACTCGTGCGAGCGGTTGGCGGGATTCACGTTCACCAGAACAACGCCCGCCAGGGCGCAGCCGAATTGCAGAATCGGCCACTCGGCACAGTTTGTGGCCCATACTCCGACGCGATCGCCGGGATGCAGCCCGAGGGCGCGCAGGCCGGCCGCGACGCGCCGTGCCTCAAGCGCGTATTCTGCCCACGTGAGCCTGATGTTCTGGTGGCGCCCGCTTTTCTGGTGGCAACTGATGAGGGCGACGCGATCGGCAAATCGATTCGCAGTTTCAAGAAACGCTTCCCCTATCGTTTGTCGGACGACGATGCCCTTTGGACCTTGGGCATAACTCCGCATCGGGCCTCCTCAAACCTGCCGGCGCTTTCCCTGCCTGGGGTGGCATCAGACTGTCGCGGCAGTCCAATTATTGTATATTCAAAACTTGCCTGTAACGGCTGGGCCATCAGCCACGGAGAATCTTATGCCTCGTATTGCGCTTGCCGGTCTTGTATTACTGGGCGTGTCATCCGCGCCGCTCTTCGCAGAACAGACGTGCCAGGGACTGATGAGTATCGCGCTCGAACACGCGACGATTACCTCAGCATCGGCTGTTCCCGAGGGACCTGTGAGCGGCGGCGGGCGCGGCGGCGCCGCTCCCGTGATCGCTCCCGCGCACTGTGCCGTGCAGGGAATCATCCGGCCGACAAAGGACTCCGAGATCCATTTCGAGTTGTGGATTCCGGCGAGCGGATGGAATGGAAAATATCTGCAACTTGGCAATGGCGGCTGGGCAGGAGCGATCAACGCCGCCGGGCTTGCCGAGCCCTTGAAGCGTGGTTACGCCGCGGCAGCTACCGACGACGGTCACCAGGGTGGCGCCGGCGCAACGTGGGCAATCGGACACCCGGAGAAGCTGATCGATTTCGGGTATCGCGCCGTGCACGAGACCAACTTGCAATCCAAAGCGATTCTTCGGAATCTTTTCGGCCGCGCGCCGTCGCGCAGTATTTTCAACGGGTGCTCCGATGGCGGACGTGAGGCGCTGATGGAAGCGCAGCGGTACGCCGAGGATTTCGACGGAATCATCGCAGGCGCTCCGGCCAGCGATTGGTCCCATCTTTTCACAGGTTTCATCTGGAACGCGCGCGCTTTAACGGAAACCCCAGGCAGCGCCATACCGCCGGCGAAGCTTCCTTTGATCCAAAAAGCGGCGCTGACGGAATGCGATGCCGCGGACGGCGTGAAAGATGGGCTGCTGCAGGACCCGCGCGCATGCCACTTCGACCCGTCGGTTTTGACTTGTAAAGGCGCGGAAGGCCCCGAGTGTCTGACAGCCGCGCAGGTCGAAGCGCTTCGGAAGATTTATGACGGGCCTGAGAACCCCCGCACAGGCGCTTCGATTTTTCCCGGATATGCGCGCGGCACGGAGGCGGGGCCCGCGGGATGGGCCGCATGGATTGCACCCGCTTCCGTCACCTCTTCGATTCAATATGCCTTCGGCAGCTCATATTACGGTCATGCGGTTTTCGAGGACCCGAAGTGGGACTACAGAAACCTGAACTTCGACACGGACGTTGCGTTCGGCGACCAGAAGGCCGGACCAGTCCTGAATGCGACCAACCCCGACCTCAGAAGCTTCCGCGCAAATGGCGGAAAACTAATTCAGTATCACGGTTGGGGCGATCCGGCGATCTCGCCGCTCAGCTCGATCGCTTACTACGACAGTGTGCGCGCGTTTCTCGACAAGTTCCCGGATGCGAGACATCAGGCTCCCGGCAGCACGCAGGAGTTCTATCGTCTGTTCATGGTTCCGGGCATGGGCCACTGCGGCGGCGGTGTGGGGGCGAACAGCTTCGGAAACGGCGGCTCAGCGCAAACGGATGCGGATCACGACATTATCAGCGCACTTGACCGGTGGGTAGAGATAGGCGTCGCGCCGGATAAAATTATCGCGACCGGGACGGTAGTGGGCGAGACCGGCAAGGTTCTGACGCGGCCGCTGTGTCCGTATCCGCAGGTTGCACGGTACGACGGCACTGGCGATCCGAACAGTGCGGCGAGTTTCGCCTGCGCCACGCCGTAGATCAGCCGCACATCGCGAAGGAGCCGACGTGCGAGAAACTTCGCAAGGGGTTGTACTTTGCACCGACCGACTCCATGGCGGCAATGCTGGCGATCGAAGAGTCCGGACTTTCCGCATCGGCGGTTGACCGAAAAAACGGCTGTATTCGCGATCGACCGGCTGGCGATCTCATAACCGACCTGGAACGCAGCATTTGCAGCGTCCAAACCATGCAGGAGCATACGTGCTCGGTCTGCCTGTATTCGAGCCTGCTTCTGATCCGAAGCGGACTCAAGGCGGTCAGCGCCCGCAAACTCGCCACCTTGATGTTTGGCGGTTTAGGTCCCTACGGCGTTCCCGAAAATCTCATCCGCGCTCTGGTGCGAAAGCGCGCGCGCAACCTGCCCACCATCTCCAACAACATGGGCGTCGATGGTTTCGGTATGGAACTGAACGGAAATCCTCCTGTTGGCAAAGGGCCAGGAGCAAACTGAATATCCTCCGGCCACAGCCGGTTTGATATAGTGGCGGGCCATGCGACTCCTGACGCTCGTTTGTTTTGCCTCATCAATGTTCGGACAAAACGCGAAACTGCCGCCTGATATCGATCCGCAATCTGGCTCTCGTCTTCCCTTGATTCAAAGGGACCAGCTGAGCGACGGGGACAAGAAGGTGTTCGATGTTGTCTCGAATACGGCGCCCGGGCGGGTATCGCTCTACAGTCCCCCGATTGCCGAGTCTGTCCGGACGCTCAATTCGCGCCTGCGATCGACGGTGCTCGGTTCGCAGATGTTCGAAATCTGTGCGCTGATCGCGGCGCGCGAATTTGACGAAGACTTCGAATGGACAGGCCATGCGGCGGGCGCAAAACGTGCGAGCGTGTCCGAACAAACGATTCAGGCCATACAATTTAATCGCGATCTGAAGGGCGTCCCGGCCAAAGACGCGCTGATGATACGGTTCGGGCGGGCGCTGTTTCGGGAACACAAAGTCAGCCCGGAACTCTATGCGGAGGTTGTGAAGACGTTCGGACAAAGAGGAACCGTCGAAGCCGCATGGATTATGGGCGACTACGCCATGGCAGCCGTAGCGCTACGCGCCGTGGATCAACATAATCCGGACGGCGCGCTGCCGCTGACCGGTGGTTCGAAATAGTCGGGGGTTGACCGAGTCGGGTAACAGCGGCGCACTCCCTCAACTTCGTCACTTCCGGCTGATATTCTCGATGAACAGCTCGCAAGCTTCACGCCGCAGTCCCTCTCGCGCCACCGGGCCGCCTGCTGTCAGGTCCATATAAGCTCGGGCCGTCGCATCGAACTTCGGCCAGCGCGGCAGCGATCCGCCGTTCGGTTTCCCCGACTTCGCGAAGTTAGTCCAGTATTGCTGGATCTGGCCGGACACAGCCTCATCCGTCGCATCGTATCGGGCTGCGTTCGGCGCCTTCTGCGCAATCGAAAGCGTCCCGAAGACGTAAGGGATCTCACTCCCATGAGCTGCGCCGACGCTCTCCCGTCCTGAAGGTACACGCGAAAACTGAAATTGATAAGACGTATTGCCAGCGTGCGAATGCCAGACCAGTTCGGCGATCGTTCCGCATCGGAATTGCGCATCGGTTGCCCACTGCGCCATTGCGTCCCCGTACACCGGATCGGGCGCGGGTGCTGCATTCTCAGTGTCGATTCCGTAGACATGCAGAGCTCGCTCCGCCAGCGGCCCGAACTGAGCCGTTATACCCTCGCGCAATCCTGGCGTCGGGAAAAACGGCCGCATCAGCTCGCGGGCATTCGTCCCCAGCAGCAGATCGACGCGATGTTCCCGACCTTTCTCAAACGCTTCAAAAGGAGCGCCGGGCAACACCCAGCCATCGACTACGACGCCCAGCAGCGGTCCAAGAAACGACAATCCTTGTCCGGTCGCCTTCTGAAGCTCCGCGGCCGGAACAGCACGCAGCGCCTTGAGCGAGTCTGCATGCAGGCCCGCGCCTATACTCTGTCCTTTTTTCTCGCCGTCGGCCAGTGACGGCGGCGCCACCACTGGTCCGCTCTCTCCGATCAGGCGGGCGAACAGACCTTTGGTCAAAGGCGATGTCATCAGGACATTGATATCGAGCGCACCCGCCGACTCGCCGAAAATCGTCACATTGCCCGGATCGCCGCCGAACCTCGCGATATTTTCGTGAACCCACCTGAGTGCCGCGATCTGATCCATCAGCCCGTAATTTCCCGAGGCGTGATGCATGGATTCCGCGGTCAGCTCAGGATGCGCAAAAAATCCAAAAACACCGAGCCGGTAATTCGCGCTTACCAGGACGACGCCGTGTTCGGCAAATTTTTCGCCGTCGAAAATGGCGTCGCCCGACGAACCCGCGAAGTTGCCGCCGCCGTGAATCCACAGCATTACCGGCCTGCGCGATTTCACTGGCCATTCCGGGGTCCAGACATTCAGATACAGGCAGTCCTCGCTGACGTTATTCCCGCTCTGCATGCATCGCGAACCGAACACGGTCGCATCGCGAACGCCCGCCCACGGTTTCACCGGATTCGGTTCCCGCCAACGGAGCTCGCCTACCGGCGGCGCAGCGAAGGGAATGCCTTTGAATACCGCGTCGGCGGCGTTCAGCCTGTCGCCCTGAATTTTGCCGCCGGTTACGGTAGTTGACGGCGGCTCCTGAGCGTACATCGCCTTAGTGAAAACCGCGAATATCGCAATGGTACAAATCCAACTTTTTCGATGCTTTGGCATGCTCAGCCTCATTGGCGGCCCGGCAGACATTCTGCGCGGGCCTTTTCGTCGAATGTATCCTATCGCGTTTTGTCCGTTGACGCCGTTGTGCGCGGGATCATTGACGAGCGATTGTTACCGAGGGGGCAGCCCCGAGCACGTTCTTCGCAGTGGGACCTGAGCTCTCACACGAGTGATGCAAGTGTCGAAGCCAGCGCTTGGTGCTGGGTTTCCTGGTGCGGATGAAAGGGCTTGAACCTCCATGCCATTTCTGACCATATGAATCTGAATCGTGCGTGTCTGCCAAGTCCGCCACATCCACAGATTTAACCTCTTTGCCCCGCTCCGTTACGATCGGTGAACTCCTGCCGTGGAATCTGTTCCCAGCGGCGCTGGCGAAGGTCGAAGCGGCATGACACTTAACACCACCTCAATCGAAATCGTGTCCACAATCCCGCAATCGTGGCCGCGATTCACAATGAGACAGGGACTGCCCGCATGACCTGGCTGCCGCTCGAATCGAATATGTTCATCTTCGGCGGCTTACGACGCCGACAAACAGGTCCTGTATCTACGTTTCCGCAAAACGGGCGACGTCTATCGCTAACTTCGACTTCCCCCCTGCGCCATATCAGGCCTTCCTCGATGCCGAATCCAGAGGCCGATTCTTTCTCGCTCACATCCGCGATCACTTCCGCTACGAACGCATAGCCAGACTCCAGGCCGCTTAGTCTGTCAATGCGGCCCTGGCCGGACGCTTACTCCGTTACGATCTTGATCGCAGTAGATAACTGAATCTGGAATCTGGCGACGGCGAGAGGTTCACACGTGGCGGCAGACGATGTGATCGTCTGTGGACCGCGCAGGAGGTCAAGCCACCCAATCGCCCACCCAGTTCGCTCCCTGTCGGTGTTCTTCAGAACCGGGCGATCCCAAGTTATTGATTTTTTTTGGCACGAGCGCGAAAGCGGATCGAGAACCTGCGCGTGAGCCCAAACAGGGTTCACCCACCCATCTGCCCACCCATTTCCGTACTCAGGGTACTCAATTCTTGTCGGCAGATGACCGTAAGTTACTGAAATTATTGGTGGGCGCGCAGGGACTCGAACCCCGGACCTCCTGCGTGTGAAGCCTGCCCCAGGCTTCTCTTGGCTCCATGATTTCCATTGCGTTCTCTGTATTTTCAACAGGTTGGGGAGTCTGCTCTTCGCTCAATCAGCAAGCTCAACAGCCTCAACAGATGGGGTTTTGATACGGTTGTGATACGCTCCGGCCCGCCGTCTGACCACCTGCTTTTTCCTGGGAAAGCAGCAGGTCCTCGAAGATAGCGCCGGTTTTGATACGGTTCTGATACATCTTGTCCCGTAAAATCGGTTGTCCATTAGTAATGGACATGATATATTTATGGACAGATGCCTGCTGGTCCGACAAGCGATGAACCCCAACTCGATCAGATTCGCGCTGTGCCGTTCGTGCGGCACTTGCGGTTGATTACTGCGAAGTCCGGTGATCGGACATCCAGCGGCGTGCTCGAAATCACAACGCCGCGAGGCAAGCACCGTCTTCCCCTTATCGTAAGGAGATCCTATCTCGACCGCAGCACGGTGAACGCTTTGATCGGTCAGATCCAGGGTGAAAGGAAGGCCGGAAGGGATGGCCGGAAGAGACTCAGGAATGGCGAAACACTCCTGCTGGCTCCATACCTGGCCGCGCCGACTGCAAAGAGCTTCATTGACGCGGGAATTTCGTTCGCAGATGCGGTCGGCAACATACATCTATCTCTGGGCGATGAATACAACTGGACTGTGATTGGCGAACGCAAGTCGCCAAAGCCACCCGAGTCGGAGCGACTGACCCCGGCAGCGGTCCAGCTCTTGTTTCAATTTGCCACTAACCCCGAATCCGCGAGCTGGACCGTCCGCGACCTCGCCGCCGCCGTAGGACTCAGCAAGAGCAAGGTCG
>Ga0209167_10001326_pt1 | contig 14858 bp, 19 predicted proteins | sample Coa_R1_9_FD_187154 | JGI IMG/M metagenome (GOLD analysis project Ga0209167, IMG submission 187154) | Surface soil microbial communities from Centralia Pennsylvania, which are recovering from an underground coalmine fire - Coalmine... | ecosystem: Environmental > Terrestrial > Soil >... | reverse complement strand
CTTCTCAGGAAGAAATGAGTTTTGACCAACAACTCTTGCATATCGCGCAGGCCATGCAATATCTCTGTAAGACGTATCTGAACGGATCGGCCAATATGATTCAGGTTCCTGATTCCAATTTGAATAAAGAAGCCACCATAAAAATTTTAAACACGGTGTACGACTATGCAATCGCTACGCTGGAGAATTTTGACCCGGGCCGGTTATCCGATACGATATCTTTTTTTATCAAACCCATGAATAAGCTGCAGATACTGAATCTGATGAATGATCATCAGACACATCACCGGGCGCAATTAGTGGTCTATCTGCGGATCAATGGCATCAAACCACCTGATTACGTCGGTTGGTGATCTTTAGCCCGGACGTGCACCTGTTATAAACAGAATTGTTTTTGTCCCGGTTGTGTCCATAAAAAAGAGTTTGTTCCAAATTTACCCCTTTTGAATCCGGGTTCAATATAAAATTTAGGCTAACTTTTGATGAAAAATAAAAGATATGTTGGCCATAGACAGTGAACTGATTAAGCGTATTGAAAACGGAGATCTGATTGTAAGGGGATCTCCGGATGAGATATTAAAATCAAATTATGAGGACGGCTGGTATGTTCTCGGAAACCTCCGCGAAACCGAAGAACTGGAATTAGAGCGGTCTGGTTTTCCGGAAAGCTTCTCTTCCATCCGCAGGGTGAAAAGTAAATTGCCTTATGCCGAATTCGTTGACAACGATTGGTATGTCATGGATCAAAATGAAATGATACGATCATCATTTAAAAAATAAGAGAATGTCGAACCGAAATCAGTATGTGCAAAAAATGGACGTAAAATATCACAGTCTGGAGCTGATTGATGTGCCAGCCATCGTTACGGAGAACAAGGAAAAATGGTTTAACCAGACGCTTACAACAGTAAATGATAGTGCCGTCAGACTGGGTATTGTGCAGGGTGTGTATCACTGGCACAAACACGACAACGATGATGAATTTTTCTTCGTGCTGTCTGGCAAATTATTTATTGATCTCGAGGCAAGAACCATCGAACTGGAGCCGATGACAGGCACTACGGTTCCGAAAGGAGTAATGCATAAAACAAGGGCCCTGGAGAAAACCGTTATGCTAATGGTAGAGACCAGCAGTATAGACCCGCTTGGAAATTAATTATTTACTCAGATAAAATCGTATGCCATACCACTGTAACAGGTTTTTACCAGACCTGAAAAATCTCCCGTGACCCGGTGAGATACATTTCCTGGTATCCCTTCATGGCTTCTTCCATTTTCTTCATAGCTTCGGGATTCTCTTTCATCTTATCCCAGTTTTTCTCATATGCACTAAGGTTCTCGTACTGGCTAACCATGATCACGCGGTTGTAAGCGCCGGTCATGTCGGTTAATATATTTTTTACCTCAGGACTTTCTTTGGTGGCTTCCTTAAACATTTTGGCAAGTTTGGAAGCATTGCCTGGTTTGGCGACGAAGATATCGTGTACGATGATCATAAAATGATGGTTTAATTTAATGTAATTTAAAAAAAATACCCGGAGGCTTCCAGGTATAGTTTTTAAAAAGTTTTTGAAAGGTTTTTTCAAGACAATCCGTTCCATTCTTCTACGGTCATCACATCAGCCTGACGTATGAAGATCTTATTTGTAAGAACATGATTTACTTCTTCATCCGCGTCTGCGCAGCCATCTTTCAATACGGTCAGTCTATAATCTTTATCGGCTGCTTCGCGCACGGTGGATAAAACCACTCCACCGGTTGCCACTCCGGTCAGAATAAGATGTTGTATGGACAAGGACCTGAGTACTACTTCCAGATCGCTCCCGGAAAACGCACTCACACGACGTTTAATAACGGTGATGTCACCACTTAATGGCGTCAGTTCCGGATGCACTTTAATCATGTCTTCCATATTACCTGAAGCCAATAGATTACGGGATATAGTAAATCCTTTATTATTCGGACTGATTTCAGGTGCTCCCGGTCTGAAACCAACGACCACGTATATCACGGCTATCTTCTTTGCCCGGGCATTTGCAATAGCATTTTTAACATTGGTAAGCAATAAGGAAATGTCGGAAAGCCGGGATAGAATGGATGACTGCATATCCATGATCAGCAATGCACTGTTTTGTTTGATTTGTTCCATTTTTATTTTTTTTGTATGACTAAATTTTTTCCATTACCATGTTTTCAACCACTTCTTCTTCTTCCCTGCTAATTTCCGGCTCCGGCTTTTTCTTTCGGAGGAATTTATAAAACAGGGCCGCGATGAACAGCGCGGTGATGCCCTGTGCAAGGATGGCATTGGGGGCACCGATATGTTGGGAAACGACACCTGTCAACAGGCTGCCGAGAGGCAACATGCCGAAATAAGCCATCGCCACATAGCTCATTACTCTGCCGCGCATTGTTTTATCCGATTCCACCTGGACGATGGTGATGCAAATAGTTGTCTGGTTCATCATGCCGAATCCTGTTGCGCTGGCAAATAGCATAGCCAGCGGAAAGTTTGACATATGAGAAAACAACATCAGAAAAACACCTAAAATAATGGTGCTGAAGAACAGAACTGATTTTAGATTTGTTTTTTGATCCAGGGTTGCCAGAAAAACCGATCCGGCGACAGCCCCTACGCCGATAAAACTATTGATAAATCCGAATGTCGACGCGTCCCCTTTAAAAATCACTTTTGCGAATACCGGCAATACGGTATTATAGGGCAATACGAACAGGCTGAGCAGTCCCAGCAGCATCAGTATGACAGAAATCGATGGCGTATTTTTTAAATACCGGAAACCCTCGGTGATTGAGGATCCGTTTTTGTTTTTTACTTCAGCAGGTGTATAAGCTGGCAGTTTCATACAGATTAATGAGATGATCACCGCTATAAAACTCAGCGCATTCAAGAGAAAACAGATTCCAGCTCCAAATTTTACCAGTACGATACCTGATAGGGCAGGACCGATTAACCGGGCAATATTTACCATGGATGAATTGAGCGCCAACGCATTTGGCAGGTCCGCTTTGACCGTGACCATTTCATGTATCAGCGGCTGCCGGGCCGGTACATCAAAGGCGTTGATAATGCCGAGTATGGCACTTAGCAGAAGAATAACCTGAACAGAAAAATGATGTGTGAGTATCAGTGTCGCAAGTAACAGAGCCTGTATCATAGAGGCGATCTGTGTAATGAGTAAAACCTTATAACGATTATAGCGGTCCGATGTTATTCCGCCTGCCAGGGAAAAAATAAACGACGGGAACTGCGAAGCGAATACCGTAAGTCCGAGCATAAAAGAAGAGTGGGTCATGGTATACACCAGCCAGCTTACACCGGTACGCTGCATCCAGGTACCAATCTGCGATATGGACTGCCCACTGAAAAATAACCGGTAATTGCGATTTTGAAAGGCGCGGAATGTAATAGATATTTTTTTTGATTTTAAAAATGATATCATGCCTTGATCGCTATTTGCTGTCGATGATTTTGTTTAAAACAGGAATTGCCCTTGTCAGCAGTTCCTTTTCTTTTTCTGTGAGTGTTTTTTCAATGGCCGTTTTCAGCCATTCGTCCTTGTCGTACTTAGCCTTTTCCACCAGATTTTTTCCGGCCGCCGTCAGTGTGATATATACTTTACGCTTGTCTTCTTTTGAAGGCGTTCTTTTAATGATATGATTCCCCTCCATTTCCTTCAGGATCTGTGACATAGACTGCGTTTTTACTTTGGTTAAGGTGGCAAGCTCTGTGGGAAGCAGAGAACCTGAACGTGCCAGGTGACCAATGGTTTCAATCTCTGTCATGGAGTAAGAATTTACCGATGACATTTGCCTGCGAAGACTCTTATGCAAAGCAGAAATGACCAACCGGAGGGAAGATACCAGTTCGTGGGTTTCCATATACTCGTTTAACTTGGTTTACTAACTTGTTAGTTTACCTTACGAATATACGAAATAGCCGGTCTGTTCGATTTTTGCGAATGTTAATGAACTGTTGTTTACATCCCCGTTCTTCGATATTTCATTCTTCGTATTCATTTCTTATATTTAATATACCTAAAAACCCAATCATTATGAGACAAGCAATGATGGTCAGGAGAAATGTCGGCAGATCTAAACAAATCAGTTTACAATTTTAAACATGTCTGGTCATAAGAGTTCCGGTATTAAATTATTTTATTCCTTACTGATCACTGTGGGGGTAGGCGCCATCGCCGGTTTCGTTACTGCCTCCTGTATCAATACATGGTATACATTTTTACTGAAACCCGGATATAGTCCGCCCAACTGGCTGTTCGGACCGGTCTGGACACTTTTATACATATTGATGGGAATCTCTTTGTACCTCGTCTGGAAACAGTCTCCGTCACGGCATCGTTACAACGCAATGTCATTGTTCTTTATCCAGTTATTTTTTAACTTCTGCTGGAGTTTTATATTCTTTTATTTTCACGAGATTGGTCTAGCCCTGTTCGATATCGTTTTGCTCTGGATTTTTGTTCTGTTAACCATTATTTTTTTTGGAAAACATCATAAGACCGCAGCAGTCCTGTTGATACCATATCTGGCCTGGGTGAGTTTTGCAACCATTCTGAATGCGGCCATTTATCATTTAAACTGAACCGTTGATGAATAATTGCTTTCCGGTAATAAAGTTCAATGAATACAGATGAATTATTGATGCCTTTCTTTATCAAAATATTGAACATCGAACTGATCTATCAGATTCGAACAGATCCTGTCGATTTCAGAAGGATTGGAAGTCGATGAAACGGAACTCTTCAGCAACATATCTCCTGACTCATCTTTTGAAGTTCGGATCCGGCGGGTAAGCAGGGAATTCATATAAATCCCCACCAGTTTGTCCCCTGTTTTCAGGGTGGCATACTGGACAGTGATCATGAAAGTGGAGGAGTCAGTTGTATCACTCAGGATCACGATATTGGGCTTGTTTCCGAGATCATTTCTAAGATCACCCAGAATTTTCGTCGTCAGCCGCTCATCGGTTCCGTGAACTTTCAGTTTCATGGTGATATTATGTCGCGGAGGAATTTCGTGAAAACTCAGAATGACTGATAACGGCAATATGCTCCGGAAGATTTTTTTCATGGCGAATAGTTTGATGTTATTTTCTTTCGTAATTTATGAATAATGCATTGCTTATGCCTGAAGAAGGAAAAATCAGCGATCACCTTGCGAACGAAAGAACCTTTCTCGCCTGGATTCGTACCAGCGTGGGTCTGATGGGATTTGGATTCGTTGTAGTTAAATTTTCAATCTTTGTAAGACAGATTTCTATCGTCGTTGATCGGACGCCTCCTGCGTCTTCGCGCGGATACTCCTCTGCAATCGGTGTTAGTCTCGTTGCATTCGGGGCAATCATCGGTATACTTTCTTTTTTCAGGTACAGGAGAATAGAAAAACAGATCTCCGAGTCGGATTACAAGCCATCCGGTATTCTTGTTAACCTGTTGGCTGTTGCTGTTCTTATGATCGGGATATTTTTAGTAATCTATCTGCTGCAGAGTATTTAAAGGTAAAAACGTACAGTGAGATATTGGTTCTGAAAAATAATTGGGTTCTGCTGGTTTTACGCATATAGTTCTTCAAACTGACCGGTCTGACGATTCTTACGCACATTATCCCAATTAAAGTACCGTCCATTCATCGCCACATATACACCTGCAGGGAGGCACTGTACAAAGGCAAGTGCACAGCCGAGATTAAAAAATCCGTCCGAACTGCCAAATTTATAAGGGATCATAGCACCCGTGAGAACGATTGTTTTTCCGGAAACCTTATCCGCTAATGTGGCCGCCGTGATGGACATTGTATCGGTTCCATGCGTAATGATAATTTTATCTTCCGGTGTATTAGTGCATTGATTGGCGATGAGCTCCCGGTCAATCGGTTTCATGTCCAGGCTGTCGATCATCATCAGCGTGGTAACCGTGACCTGCGGACTGACGCGGCTGCGCGCGATCATTTCCGGCAGATGTGTTTCCTTAAAAAAAAGCTGTCCGGTAATTTCATTATACTCCTTATCGAAAGTACCGCCGGTAACGAATATACGGATGGACATACATTGAATTTGGACAGCAAGTTAAGAAGTATAAGAGTATAGGAGTATAGGAGTACAAGAGTGAGGTTATACCGCTATTTTGGCCTTTCCGGATTTTGTGGGTGCGGTTGTGGCGCAGGATTGTGTGGTTGAGATGCATGCTGCTGTTGCTGCATGTGCTGCTGTTGTTGTTGCGTGTGTTGTTGTTGCGATTGTTGTACGTGTTGTTGTTGCGTTTGGGGACTGTGTTGCTGCTGTGGTTGCGGATGCGACTGCGGATTCATATGCTGTTGTTGGGGGTTACCGTGTTGTCTGGCGACCTGATCTGTTTCTGCGGCAGGTCGTGGCTGGGGATGTACCTGCTGATGAACCGCTGATGCCGGGGCGGACGGGGACGGATTGTTACGCGGCTGTGATACATGGCTCACTCCCGCCCGGTTCATGGCAACGGTGGCAGGCTGTCCATGATTCGCGGAAACATATTGTGCCCGGTTAACACTGGCCTGATTTAAATGATTTGTTTGTGTGGTAGTAGCATTTATATGTCGTTCCCTGACAGCCGCCTGTTCCTGGGCATTGGGTCTGGCATTGATTCCATGCGGACCTCCATTGTAACTGATCCTGTTATTGACCGTTGTGTTATTATGAACGACGACCGTATTGTCAACGTATACATTGTGAACAACCGTGCGATTAACATTGACAACGGCCGTATTATACCTGAAGGAATTTCCCTGCCATTTGCCCCCGGTGAAACCGGAACCATAGTAACCATAGCCATAGTTCACACCGCCGTAAAAACCAACATGGGGCCCCCAGTAACCACGATGAAAGCGATAAGAACCGCCGTAAAATTCCCAGTAATCAGGTGTCCATAAGTATCCGGGTTGTGGTGGAAAAACCCAAACGCCCGGAACCCAGAAGTATCCGTCATTAGTATAGGCCCAATATCCCGGTACCCATAAATAACCATCTACGGGACAAGCAGGCTGTACATACACCGGTAGAGGCGGAGGAGGAATTCCGGCTGTAATGCTGATCCCCACACTGACCTGAGCATTTACGCCGGTATTTGATAGAAGCGAAAAACTGAGGATCAATAAGTACAAATATCTGAGTTTTTTCATCATATCATTTTTATGACGACAGGAAAGGACAGGCTTTCACGATCGCCGCTATGGTATCAGGTAAAAAACCGTGCCCGTCCGATTTGTATGAATGAATAGACGGATGATTTAACGTATCGTTATGTATATAAAAAAACGATCCGGCGAATCAGCAAAACGGTGAACACGTTCAAAAATATCATTCCTTAATTTTTGAATATCGCAAGGAATCCGTTTATCTGAATTCGCCTCAACGCAATGTATATCTGGATATATTTTTAGTGATCGGTCGTCGGTTATAAATAAAAACAAAAAAAAGACGATACAAATACTCCTGTAAAATCGGTATCGGGTTTCCGGTGTTGCTAAGGAATTATAATTTTTGGGAATGCCCGATTTGCGTTCATGGGCTAAGTCTAAGTGAATTCATTAGAATAGCCGGTACGTCTGATTTACAGAAATGTGAATACGATGAATCGATTCCCAGGATGGGAAAAAATAAACCGGCGTAGAGAGATTCAGGCTAATATTTCCTGTTCCTGTCTGTTCCAGATCCAGCTTCGTATATATTCAGTCAACAAACACATACCACGTGTGATCGGTAAAGTGTTGATTAGCTGGCCATGCTGATTAATACTTTGCTCGGTGGGCAAAGCGAACTTGTCAGGCATCTGGAAAAAGAAACCACTGGGCAAACCCAGTTTCGTTAATCCGTCACCTGTAAACTTAAAAATGTTGTCGAGAATTTTGCCTTGCGGAGTCAGGGTGACATCGTCACCGTAGATGGGGAAGTTCATATATATTGGATTTTATAGAAGTACGGAATAAAATAAATTCGAAAAGGAACCAGTTTATTCTACTTCTTAACAAAACAAAAAATATGCCTCAATTCAGCCAAATAGCCATAATTGATAATTGCCGTCAAAATAATTGCTCAAATGATCGATGATTCAGAAATTCCAGGCGTAGCGCATAGCCGTCATGAGAACGCAGGGAGATTAATAATATTTTATGACGGGACCGCCAAACCGAAATAACGGCTCAGGCTCAATGTCCCGCCCTTTAATTTTTCGTGTTTCTTTCTGGTGTCGGGGTTTTTTTACAGGCTCAGCGCCTTGGCAACGTACTCCATGGCATTTTTATTGTCTTTCGCTTTCGTGTACCAAAGTGTAAGGTGTCGTATTCTGCAATCAGCGGAACCGAACTGAATGAACCAAAATACCCCATTTGGGGTGCACGTTTATATGTAATTTCAGGTGGAGAATTGCCTATTAATTTTTGATAATTAAATTAAATATAGTGTTATGATCGCAAGGATCTGGCATGGATTCACAACAAAAGAAAATGCCGACAGTTACGAAAACTTATTGAAAGAGGAAGTTTTTATTGGAATTGAGCAAAAAGATATTAAGGGTTACAGGGGGATACGTCTCTTGCGCAGAGAACTGGAAGATGAAACGGAATTTACGACTATTATGCAATTTGAAAGCATTGAGAATGTGAAGCAGTTTGCAGGGGAGGAGTATGAGACGGCCTATGTTCCGGCAAAGGCAAGGCAGATCCTGAAGAGATTTGATCCGAAATCTGTTCATTGCCAGATTATATACGAATTAAATTATTAATATATTTTCTTATTCGCGCAGCTGTTGCAAATCCGGTTAACAGCCTGCGGTCTGTGTGAACCCAAGTTAATTTTATTACAATATTTTCCCGGCCTGTATGCGTAAGCATGAAAGGATTTATGTTTGGCCCTGAACGCGGTCCCTGTGTTCACATATTTATTAAAATAGCCTTCTCTGATGACCAAAGCTGCATCCGTACTTCTTTTTTTATTTTCATTTCTATTCATTCATGCTGCGCAGGCTCAGTCCCGGTTTACGGTTAGTGGTACTGTGAAAGAAAAAAAATCCGGGGAAGTAATGATCAGCTGCACAGTTTATCTCCTGGAAATTCCGAATTCAGGTACGATGAGTAACAGCTATGGCTTCTATTCCATTTCTGCACCTGCCGGTACTTATACGTTGATCGCCAGTTTTGCCGGATACCGCCAGGATACGATCAAAATCACACTCGATAAAAATGTGAACAGGGTGATTGAACTGGAGCAAAAGGCGACGGAATTACAGGAAGTAGTGATCAGTTCAAAAAAAAGAAACGAAAATGTGATCAGGCCCCTTGCCGGTGTTCAGAAATTATCCGTCAGTGATATTAAAAATGTACCCGTTATATTCGGTGAAAAAGATGTTTTAAAAACCATCCAGCTTTTGCCGGGTGTTAAAGCGGCAGGTGAAGGCAATAGTGGGTTTTATGTCCGTGGCGGAGCGGCAGACCAGAATCTGATCCTGCTCGACGAAGCGACGGTCTATAATCCTGCCCATCTTTTGGGTTTCTTTTCGGCTTTCAATTCCGATGCCATCAAGGATCTCACGTTATACAAAGGAGCGATGCCGGCTGAATATGGCGGCAGACTTTCTTCCGTCGTTGACATCAAAATGAACGATGGTAATAACAAGGACTATCATGTAAGCGGCGGACTGGGACTGATCGCGTCCCGTTTAACAGTAGAGGGTCCTATTGTAAAAGACAAAGGTTCATTTATAATCAGCGCAAGAAGAACATACGCCGATTTATTTCTCAAGTTATCCCCGGATTCTACCGTCAATAAAAACAGTCTCTATTTCTATGATCTGAACATGAAGGCAAACTATACTTTCAACCAGAACAACCGTGTTTATCTTTCTGGTTATTTCGGAAAAGATGTATTTGGTATTGGAGGTCAATTCAGTATCGACTATGGAAACAGTACGGGAACTGTGCGCTGGAATCATGTGTTCAACAGCCGCCTTTTTTCAAACACTTCCATCATTTACAGCAACTATAATTATAATATTGATCTGACTTCAAACGGTAACGATCTGCTGTTGAAATCCAAGATTGAAGACCTTTCCTTAAAACAGGATTTTCAATATTATATAAACAGCAGCAGCAAAATCAATTTTGGGTTTCAGGTTACGCGCCATATTATCAGTCCTGCAGTCCTGAATGCCACTCCCGGTTCAAACTTCAATTCGATCGATATTCAGAAAAATTATTCCTTTGAAAACGCCGTATATGTGAGTCACGAATATGCAGCATCTGACAAAGTCAGATTCAACTACGGATTGCGTTTTTCATCCTTTATTGTTACCGGACCGGGTACATTTAATACATATGACAGTGCGGGGGATATCACGCAAACCAAAACCTATGAAAGCGGTCAGGTTGTAGCCAGTTATTTTAATCTTGAACCCCGTTTTTCAGTTAGTTTTCAAACCACTGAAAACAGTTCTGTAAAAGCCTCCTATACGCGGAATGTGCAAAACCTTCACTTGCTTTCCAATTCTGCTACCAGTAATCCGACGGATCTCTGGATTCCAAGCAGTCCGAACGTTAAACCCGAGATCGCTGATCAGGTATCGTTGGGTTACTACCGGAACTTCAGGGATAATAATTACGAGTTTTCCACGGAGATTTATTATAAAACCATGCAAAACCAGATTGATTATAAGAACGGTGCTGAACTCCGTGCCAATGCGGACGTGGAATCGCAGTTGTTGTATGGACAGGGTCGTGCTTATGGCCTGGAATTTTTTCTGAAAAAGAAAACAGGCCGGTTCACCGGATGGATCAGTTATACATTGTCGAAAACTGAAATACAGATCAATGGTATCAATCACGACAACTGGTATCCGGCCAGGCAGGATCAGACAAACAATATTGCGCTCGTGGGAGTCTATCAGCTGAGCAGTAAGTGGACGATCTCCGCCAACTGGGTGTATAATACCGGAACACCTGCCACGTTTCCAAGCGGAAAATATGAGGTTGACGGACAAACAACATTTTATTATACAGAACGAAACGCTTACCGGATGCCGGCCTATCACCGCCTGGATTTTGCGGCCACACTGGATGGAAAGAAGCATAAAAAATGGCAGAGCAGCTGGACCTTTTCATTATATAATGTGTATGGCCGGGAGAATGCTTACGCCATTACGTTCCGGAATGATCCGGACGATCCAACGAAAACGCAGGCATTACAGACTTCCCTTTTCCGCTGGGTTCCTTCCGTCACCTACAATTTTAAATTCTAGTCATGAAAACAATCCGGTTTTTCAGACCCCTTTTATTCTTCTTCGCTTTGTTTTCATGCACGAAAGTGATCAACGTGAATCTGAACAATGCCAATCCAAATATTGTGATCGAAGGTATTGTGAGTGATGCTCCCGGACCTTATCAGGTGACCCTCACGCAAACCGTCAATTTCAGTGATCCGAATATTTTTCCTCCGGTAACAGGCGCAACGGTGAAAATTACAGACAGTATTTCAGGCATAACAGATTCATTGAAAGAACTTGTTCCCGGGACTTATGTCACTCAAAAACTGCTTCAGGGATTAACCGGTCATACTTACCAGTTATATGTTTTATCCAAGGGACAGGAATACACCGCGTCTTCGACCATGCCGGCGAAGGTAAATCTGGATTCCGTAACATTTTCCACCACGAATATATTTGGAACAAAAAGTACCAGTGCGATTGCCAATTTTCAGGATCCGGCGGGTATCGCCAACTATTATACGTTTACAGAAAATGTAAACGGACAGGCTGTTAACCAGACTTTCAATTTTAGCGATCGTTTATCGGATGGAAAATATATCAGACGTCAGCTTTTTAACGATAGCAGCTATATAAATCCAGGAGATCAGGTAACCATTGAGATGCATTGTGTAGACAACCAGGTATGGCAATATTTCAATACACTGGGCCAGGCCAGGGGTAACAATTCCCAGTCGGTAACACCCGCCAACCCGCTGAGTAATATTTCCAATAATGCTTTGGGATATTTTAGCGCGCAAACAACCCAATCGGGTTTGGCTATTCTGGAATAGGCCTTGGCCTAAGGCTTAAGGCATTTCTGGGGTGACCGTCGGCAGTCAACGGTCAACGAATCATTCGGAATGAAGCATATTAGCTGGATTCAGCAACGCTTCCCCTATACTCCTGAAAACTTACGGTAAACAAAGTGGTGGCCGTTGCACCAGCGCTTGTCAATCCAAAAATCCACCGGAATGAAAAGCGATAAAAATCTAAATTTGCGAAAACTGTTTATCAACGATGAGTAATGAAAAAGGTGATTATCAGAAATTCAATTTACTCCGTATTACGGCCATCATCATATTGTTTGCCGGAGGTGTTGTATCTGCCTGGTTTACATTCGACGCCGGGCAGGGTAATCATTCAATTCTCCTGAAATCCCTTTTCCTGATCTGGATATTGTCTCCATTTCTCACTCTCATTCGGGTATATTCGATTTCGGGGCATTGGTCAGCTATCAGAAGGGGTTTGCTTTACAACCTGATGCTTTTTGTTTCATTGGTTTCCATGGTTGCTTACAGCGGGGAATGGAACCTGCCCGGCATGAAACCGGCTTTTCTGTTCCTGGTGATTCCCTTATTCTGTTGGGCCCTGATGATTATAGCTTATATTATTGTAAATTTTCGCCAGCCTAAAGCCTAAATCTAACCGTTAACCATCAACCGCCTCCCGCCTCAAGCGTCCAGCCTCCAGCCTCCTTCCCCATACACTTAAAAAGTTTTCAATCTCAAAGGGTTTCAGGGTTCGTATATCCTTCGGAAAAATTTTCACTGGCAGAGCTCGCTGCATCATCGGCATTTTTGAAAATATTTTTTTGATTCCCTTCATAACGGCTTTTTGCACAAATACTGCCTGCGGATAAAACGTCTTACCCCGGTTAAAAGCCATCCTGAGAGCTGTATCATAACTCCATAAATCCCCAAGACCTTTCATTTCCGATTTAACGGCTTCCGTAATAATAAAAAGATGCTCAAATGACTTCGCTTTCCGAATGACAGAAGTATATTCTTTCAGCAACGAAGCGCTTTTCCGCAGCTGTTTCACACCAATTCCCCTTTGATGCGGATGAATCTTTCTGTGAGGTGTTATGCCGGAAGCGGCATATTCAATGGCAGAATGGAATGACAATGATTTAAAGAACCGCACAAGTTCATGCAGTTCACGCATTTCGTTTTCGCGGTAATCAGCAATTTCCGAGTGCAGGCTCATATTTTGAAGATACTAAAAACGTTTGTCAATATTATTCGGAAATTTGAGCGGCTAAATTATTCTGCCAGGGATCCCGGGAAGAACATAAACAGGTTGCTCAAAATTTTGCAACGGCTGAAATGTTGATACGCAAACCGGGTCGCTGACAGATTCCCGCAGTGACCAAATAAAATCTACCGATGACAATTTTTGCGGAAACGCCAAGGACGATATTAAGAGAAATCACCATGGACGATGTGGATCCTTTTTTTGAAATGGATTCAGACCCGCAAGTACACAAATACCTTGGTACCCCGCCAGTTCGGAACAAAGATCAGATTGCAGAAACAATCCGTTATGTCAGGCAACAATATATTGATAATGGAATCGGACGCTGGGCCATTGTTGAAAAGTCAACCAATCAGTTTATCGGCTGGACAGGTCTCAAAATGGTAAATTACATGATGAATAACCGGACAAACTACTATGATCTGGGTTACCGGCTGATCAGAAAATACTGGGGGCATGGCTTCGCGTCAGAAACAGCGTGGGCTTCTTTAGATTATGGATTTGATAAATTGAATCTGAATGAAATAATAGCTACGGTAAATTGCGAAAATGCGGCTTCCAACACGATAGCCGAAAAACTTGGATTTACATTTTGCGAAACATTTTACGTGCAAGAATTAAAACATAACTGGTATAAAATCAATAAAAACGATTGGGCGGCCATTCTTAAGAATAAGATCCGACCATGACAGTTCAGACAGCAAATGAATGGTTCCCCGGAAACACACCCTGTTATTCTTTCGGTATGATTTAAATGAATAACTTTAGAAAACTGTTTTTTCCCGATAATTTATTAAATAAGTTTCCCACCCTTCCGAAACTGCGATAAAGGATTAGGCTAATCCTGATACCTGGAAGCCTCCCCGGATTCCTGTTCAATCCCGGATACTTACTACTCTATTAAAACGATTGGAAAGGAATCGTGACTGCCTGTGAAACGCTGTGGGCGATCGTATCCATCAAATCGTCTGATTTTGAAATTTCTATTATATCACCTCTAAAACACTATTTATGAAATGGGTAAAATTTAAACATGAGTTCGATGAAGGCCAGCCTCTCCATAGGTTTTTGGAGCAGGATAATATAAAGGAACTTACAATTGACCCTGAAGCTCCTGAAAATAATGTAGGGAAACATCCAATTATTTTTAAATCCGCGAATAAAAACGGAATTATTAACCGCTGCTTCCGAATTTATAATTTAAGTCAGGCAGAATTTGAGGATGATTTACTGAAAGACGGTGCTACATATAAGGATCGAATCGTTTTTCATAGATGGGGATACGTAATTGAAATACCTGAATCATATGATCCGGATAAGCTTAAAAGCCTTAAAAGCCCTAATTATTCATTACTTCAGCCTTATGAGCTATTTTTTGGCGGCTGGATTGATTTTTGGGATACGGAGGTCCGGCAAGATGGTACAGATCATGCTGTCTATTTTAGATTAATTGAGCATGCCAGAGGAAGGTATACGGTGATCACTTACATAACGCAAACAAAATCACCTGTCCACTTAAAT
>Ga0209167_10001325_pt1 | contig 14863 bp, 11 predicted proteins | sample Coa_R1_9_FD_187154 | JGI IMG/M metagenome (GOLD analysis project Ga0209167, IMG submission 187154) | Surface soil microbial communities from Centralia Pennsylvania, which are recovering from an underground coalmine fire - Coalmine... | ecosystem: Environmental > Terrestrial > Soil >... | reverse complement strand
TTTAGAAGGAAAAATTCATGCTGACATTGTCGACTATCCCGATGCCGCCCTAGAGTCATGGCGGTCACCCCGCGTGGTAATATGAATTGCGGCGGCGCGTGCAGGTCTCGCGTTTTCGATATTCACGCACTGGGGATTCGCGGCAACACCCTCCAAGCAAATGATCCTTGCCTCTGTTGATGAGCTTTATTCGCGGGTCGTACGGCACCCTGCTGTAGACGCGGCGATTGAGGACCTTCGCCGCGGGGCAAAGGAATCGCAGCTGGATGGCTTGACGGATCCCGCGCGGACCATTGTTGCCGCGCAAGTCTCCGCGGCGCTGCGCAGGCCGACGATCCTCTTGGTTGCTTCAGCGGCCCGCGCGGAAGCGGTGCTCGAGCCTGCAAGGTATTTCACGCGCGCGGCTACCGCCAGCGAAACTTCCCAGGTGGTGATCCTCCCCGCGCTGGACGCGCTTCCCTGGGGCGCGCTCCCTCCCCATCCTGAAATCCTGGAAACCAGGGCCATGGCCCTGTGGCGATTTGTTTCGGGGCAGGCGCAAGTTCTGGTGGCGCCTGTGGGCTCGGCGATGTTGCGGTATCACGCGCCCGAAACTTATGCGAACCTGGCGCTCACGGTGGAACAGCATGCGGATCTTCCACTGGAAGACCTGACCCGCCATCTGGAATCGACCGGATACATCCGCGCGGAGATGGCGGAAATGCCGGGGCAATATGCGTTCCGCGGCGGGATTGTGGACGTGTTCCCGCCGGAAGCGGCGCGCCCGGTAAGAATCGAGCTGCTGGGCGACACAGTTGAGTCGCTGAGAGAATTTGATCCGGACACGCAACGATCGGTGAACCCTATTTTGCGTGTGGCGCTTCCGCCGCTTTTGGAAACTGCACACTCTTCGCCCGATTCTGATTTTGCTGCCGACAATGGAGAAGGCGGGCACGCGCACAAAAGGTGGGGCGACCTGTCTCTGTTTGAACTCGTTCCCAGGCCTTTGGTAATCGTGGACGAACCAGCCGTGCTCGAAGAGGCTGCGGAAACATTCGCCAAACGGATCGCTGAGAGCGCCGACCAGAATTCCAGATCCGAGCTGGCTGAGGCCTTCGTTTTTAATTTTGCTGATTGGCGCGCGGAACTGTTGTGCCAGCAGCGCCTGCTTCTGGAGCATCTGGCTCTCGAATCGCCCGGGACTGCGGCGCGGCACATGCTCTCCCAACCGACGCAGAGCTACCACGGCAACGTCGCCGCATTCATGGCTGAATCGCGGTCACGCATCTCCGAAGGTGATCGTGTGATTGTTTCCGCGGCAACGCTGGGCGACCTCGAGCGGCTGGCTGATCTATGCCACGAGTACGAAATGGCCTACCAGTTGGCGGAGGTCGAGGAGACGCCAACCGGGACGCGCCTGGCGGAAGAATCTACCGCGGGTTCGGTCCCCGCGCTGGTGCTGGCGCGCACGCCTCTCGACCAAGGGGTCGTTTTTCCTGAATGTCACTTGACCATCTACGGAACGGGCGATCTTTTCGATTCTCATGGAGCGGGACCCGCCAGGCCTCACGCCAAGACCGCCAAATTCTTCGGCGATTTCGCGGAGTTAAAGGCTGGAGATTACGTGGTGCATGTGGACCACGGCATCGGCCAATTTGAAGGCCTGCGCCAGCTTGCGACCGACAGCGCCACGGGTGAATTCATGCTGCTGCGCTATGCCGATGACGCCAAGCTTTATGTCCCTCTCGCGCGCATGGACCTGGTGCAGAGCTACCGCGCGATGGAGGGCACCGCGCCTACACTGGACAAGCTGGGGGGCACGGGCTGGACGGCGCGTCGAGCGAAGGTCAAGAAGTCGCTCAAGGAGATGGCCGACAAGCTGATTCGCTTGTATGCCTCGCGCAAGTTGAGCGGCGCGCATGCCTTTCCTCCGGACACTCCGTGGCAGAAGGAGTTTGAAGATGCTTTCGAGTTTGAAGAGACTCCAGATCAAATTACCGCCATCGCCGATTTAAAGCGTGACATGGAGCGGCCAGTGCCGATGGACCGTCTGTTATGCGGCGATGTTGGCTACGGCAAAACGGAAATCGCCATGCGCGCGGCGTTCAAAGCCGTGATGGATGGTAAGCAGGTGGCCATCCTTGCGCCCACCACGGTTCTGGTTTTCCAGCACTACGAAACTTTGCGCCGCCGTTTTGCGGCATTTCCGGTGAAGATTGAAATGCTCAGCCGGTTTCGCACCGCGCGTGAACAGAAGAAATCTCTGATCGCGATTGAATCCGGCGAGGCGGATCTGATAGTCGGCACGCACCGGTTGCTTTCCAAGGACATTCAGTTTCGAGATCTGGGCCTTTTAATCGTGGACGAAGAACAGCGCTTCGGCGTGGCACACAAGGAGCGATTGAAAGAGTTGCGGAAGGATGTTCACGTACTCACGCTCTCCGCCACGCCCATTCCACGGACACTGCACATGTCCATGATGGGATTGCGGGATCTGAGCGTCATTGAAACTCCACCTAAAGACCGCCTGGCCATTCAGACCGTGGTTGCTTCGTTTGAGGAAGGGTTGGTGCGGCGCGCCATCGAGGAGGAGTTGGAGCGCAAAGGGCAAGTCTATTTCATTCACAACCGAGTCGAGTCCATTTTTGAAATTGCGGCCCTGGTTCAGAAGCTGGCACCCAAAGCGCGAGTCGTGGTTGGCCACGGCCAAATGGGCGAGCGAGAACTCGAGTCGGTCATGCTCAAGTTCATGCACGACGAAGCGGATGTCCTGGTCTCCACCACCATCGTTGAAAACGGAATGGACATTCCGCGTGCCAATACAATTATCATCAATCGAGCGGATCGTCTGGGCCTCTCGGAACTCTATCAATTGAGGGGCCGAGTGGGTCGGTCCAACCAGCGCGCCTACGCTTATCTTCTGGTGCCTCAGGACCAGGCCCTGACCCCACTGGCCCGCCAAAGGTTGGCCGCGCTGAAAGAGTTCAGCGAACTTGGCGCGGGATTCCGAATTGCCGCGCTCGATTTGGAGCTGCGTGGCGCGGGCAACCTGCTTGGCGGCCAGCAGCACGGCCACATCAATGCCGTGGGCTTTGACCTGTACTCGAAAATGCTGGAACGCGCCGTGGCCGAGCTTCGCGGTGAAACTTCCGCGCCCGAGCTTCGGGTCACAATCAACCTTGGCGTCGATGTGCGCATCCCACCTGAATACATACCCAGCGAGAATTTGAGGCTGCGCACCTATAAACGCATCGCCGAAATGACCAACGAAGGACAACGCGAGGAAATCCTGAAGGAGTTGGCGGATCGCTTCGGTCCTCCGCCGACGGCAATTAATAATTTGCTCGATTATGCGCTGCTAAAAGCATTGGCGGAGAAGATGCTCGTTGCTTCCATTGATCGGCGTGGCGCTCAGGTCACCATGAAATTCCACTCGGAAACGCCGGTCAAGCCCGAAAGGATAGTGGAACTACTGCGGGCGCGCCGAGGGCTTCGTCTGGATCCGGCGGGGGTCCTGTACATGGATGTCGAGCGCGGGCACCATCCATTGGCTCAGTCGGTACGGAACTTATTGCTGGAACTACATACGTAGAGATAAGATATCCAGGGGGATGAAGATGAAATCCGTTTGCTCTGCCGCAACTTTGTTCTTGCTCATCGCAACTTCTTGTCCGGCGCAATCTCAGACTCAGAAACCGGGAAAAACGCAGAATCCGCCTGCTCAGACGCCTATCCCGGCTGTAAGGACTGGCGCCATCCCCGCGACGCCGCCTCCTGCGAGGGGCGCGGTGGTAGAAGAAATCGTGGCGCGCGTAAACGCCGAAATTATCACCACCGTCGACCTCGAAAAGTCCAAGACCAGCGTGACTCAGGATGCTCGGGACGAATGCTCGTCCAAGGGTTGCACCCCCGACCAGCTTCAGGAGTTAATCGCCCAGAGGCAAAAGGACTCCTTGCGAGATTTGATTGACCAGTCCCTGCTGGTGCAGCGGGCAAAGGACGTGGGGATCAGCGTGGAGACCGACCTGGTCAAGAGACTGGACCAATTGCGCCTTGAGAATAAAATGGCGACGCTTGAGGATCTGCAGAAAGCGGTGGAAGGCGAAGGCATTGATTATGAGGAGTTCAAGAACAACATTCGCAACAGCCTGTATACAGACGCGGTGATTAGCCGCGAGGTAGGTTCGAGAATTTCCGAGGCCATAGACCAGAACGAAATCAAGAAATATTACGAGGAGCACAAAGAGGAGTTTCAGCGGCCTGAAATGGTTTATATCCGGGAGATTCTGGTAAGCACTCAAGGGAAATCCGAGTCGGAAATTCCAGCGCTTGAGAAGAAGGCGGACCAGTTGCGCGAGCGCGTCAAGACCGGCGAAGATTTCGGCGACCTTGCGAAGCACTTTTCTGACAGCGGTACCGCCAGCCAGGGAGGGGAGCTGGGTGGTTTTGCAAAAGGCAAGCTCAGCAGGCAAATCGAAGACGCGGTTTTCACCCTGAATCGCAACGAGATGACGCCTGTCCTCAAAACCGACAAGGGATTTCTGATCATTCAGGTAGTCCAGCGTTATGAAGCTGGAATCCAGCCGCTCGACAAGGTTGAAAATGAGGTTATGTCCAAGCTCACTACCAACCGCGGGCCGACCAAACTTCGCGAATACCTGACCACGCTCCGGCGCGATAGCTTCGTGGAAGTGCGGCAAGGTTACGTGGATACCGGGGGCGGCGAAAACTCCATCATTGCCGAAGCGAAGGTACCCGTCGACAATCCCGATGCACCTCAGAAACCGCCTAAGAAGCACAAGAAATTCCTGCTCTTCTGAGCGGCATTGAGCCCCAGCCAATGAAACCCGCCTATGTAGCAGACCTGGTCCCCGACCAAACCATTACTTCCTTTTTCCTGGTGGTGGAGAAAGAAATACGCTCCACCCGGGAAGGGAAGTCTTATTTGCGCTTGGAGCTGGGCGACCGCACCGGCACGGTTGAATCGCGCATGTGGGACCGATTTGAGGAATCCACGGCCGGGATTGTGCGCGATGATTTCGTGAAAGTTCAAGCGCGTGTAGAGACCTATCGCAACAAATTACAGCTCATGCTCGACCGCGTGCGCAAGGCGGAGTCAGCGGAAGTGGATCTCGAGGATTTTTATTCTCATACCGAAGCGAATGTGGATGAGCTTTGGGGCCGGCTCCGCGAGCATGCCGCGGGGGTCAACAATCCCTGGCTGAGGCAGTTGCTGGACTCCGTGCTCGATGACCCCGAGATTTCACCGCGCTTGCGGCTGGCCCCCGCGGCCAAGTCGATGCATCACGCCTACCTTGGTGGCTTAATCGAGCACGTAGTAAGCCTGTGCGAGCTTGCTTCCGTGGTCGCAGCCCGCTATCCAGAGGCGAATCGCGACCTACTCATCACCGGAGCGGTTCTTCACGACATCGGCAAAGTGTACGAGCTTTCTTACGACCGCTCGCTTGGTTACACGACGGAAGGCCAACTAGTGGGCCACATCGTGATGGCTGTTGAGATTGTGGGCCGCAAGGCCGGCGCTATTCAGGGATTTCCCGACGAGCTTGCTACCTTGGTGAAACACATGATTTTAAGTCATCACGGCCAATATGATTTCGGCTCTCCGAAGCTGCCCATGTTTCGTGAGGCCGTGATGCTGCACTATCTGGACGACTTGGATTCAAAGATGGGCGCCATGCGCGTGATGCTCTCTTCCGATAAAGGTGATCCTGATTGGACGGAACGCGGCGCGGCGCTCGAGCGTCGCCTGCTTCGTGTGGATCATTATTTGCCCGCGGAGCCCATCGCAGCAGATCCGGAACAGTTGCGCCTTGATCCTCCCCCTGAGAAGCCCGCCGGGAAAGCTGCTGGTAAGAAGGCTTCGCAATGAATTCGCCCTCCAACGGGAAGAGAGACGGCGAACGCCGGCGCTCCATCCTGGATCTTGCTCCCTTTGAATTGGATTGCATGAACGCGTTGTGGCCCATGGAAGAAGCCACTGTGCGGCAGGTTCAAGAAGCGCTCTCTGCCCGCCGTCCGCGAGCCTACACCACGATCATGACCATCCTTGACCGCATGGCACAAAAGGGAGTTGTAGCCCGGAGAAAAGTGGGACGAACTTACGTATATCGCGCCAATCTAAGGCCGGCCGACGCCCAGGAAAAAGCCATTGAGCAAGTTGTGGCCGGGTTTTTCGGTGGTTCGCGGGAAGCTCTGGCGGCCCATTTGGCAGGGAAGGTAGCTCTCGCAAGTCCTAACGCGCCAGCAAGGCCGCAGGCTGTGGTTTCAAGTTTGCCTGCACAACGAATTGAATCCGAACCGGAGCGGATCGCTCCGCCCGATTTGGACAAGACTCTCTTGTAAGAAAACGCGAGGATGATTTGACTTCAGTGATTCCAAATTCGTATCGAGTGCGCGACACGGTCATCGCACCGGCAACGGTCCTTGCGCCCATGGCCGGCGTCACCGATACGATCTTCCGCCGCGTGATTCGCGGCCAGGGCGGGTGTGGACTGATCATGACCGAGTTCACCAGCGCTGAGGGAATCACCCGGCAATCCGCGCGCACGCTTCACTACCTTTATTTCCAAAATGACGAGCATCCCATTTCCGCGCAGTTGTTCGGGGCTGACGCAATGGTTATGGCCTCCGCAGCGTCCTTGGTGGAAGAATTGGGCTTCGATTTTGTGGACATCAATCTCGGGTGCCCCGCGAAGAAAGTGGTGAAGTGCGGCGGCTCGGGCCTGTTGCGCGATTTGAGTTATCTCGGCCAGCTTCTCAAAATGGTTCGGGCCGCTGTCCGGATTCCTCTGACCATAAAAATTCGCGCCGGATGGGACGATCAAAGTATCGTCGCCGTAGAGGTGGCTCGCACGGCGGAACAGATTGGCATCGAGGCCGTTGCCGTGCATCCTCGCACACGTTTGCAGGGATATGCGGGACGCGCCGATTGGAGTATTATCCGCGCGGTGCGAGACGCCGTCCACATTCCCGTGATTGGCAACGGAGATATTCAATCGCCTGAGGACGCGGAGCGGATGGTGAATGAAACCGGCTGCCATGCGGTGATGATTGGCCGCGCCGCGCCCACCAATCCGTGGATCTTCCGCCAGATTCAGCAATACGGCGAGACCGGGCAATACACTCATCCAACCGAACTTGACCGCTACAAATTGATGACCAACTACTTTAACGAATTGATGGCCGCCGAGCTTCCCGATGCCATCGGCAAGATGAAGCAATTTGCTTCTTCCTTCACGCACGGCATTCGCAATGGCAGCGACCTGCGCCGGCGCGTGCATCTGTCTCGAACTCCGGGCGAAGTGCTCGAGCAGGTGGAAGATTTCTTTGCGCCGATCACAGCCGGAATGGAGGCCTCATGAGCTACATGGGTCAGGCCGCGAAGATGGAGCGCCGCAGAGAAAGGCGAATCGCCGTTCACCTTCCCATGCAAGTTCGCGGCAAGGATTTCGAGGGCGCTGAATTTGAGGAGAGCACGCGCAGCGAGAATCTCTGTCGGGGCGGCGCTGCATTTGTTTTGCGGCGCAAGCTCGGCCAGGGCAGCAGCCTGGAGATCCGCATTCCGCTTCCAGCTCCCAGCGGCGTCTCGGAGGACGAGTTCTCAACGGTCGGTCGCGTTGTCCACATAGTGGATTCGGTGCAACCTACCGGACAGTTGGTCGGCGTCGAATTCATCGGCCCACGTTTCCGCAGAATCTTCCAGACCGAAGACCCGGATGAGGCGCAGAACTAGATCGGTTTTGTAGCGCGGTTCAATCTTTATTTGTTTTTCCGGAGAGCGCCGCCTCCAACAAGAGTTGTTTGTAAGCCTCGCGACGGGCAATTCCCAGCTCACGCGCAGCCTGTTTTAAAGCAGCCTTCCGGTCAATTCCTTGCTCACAACAAATTTGCTCGATTCGTCCGGCCAACGTCTGTCCCGGGGGCAGCGCTTTGATTCTGTCCGGATCACCAGGACCCACCACCACCGTTATTTCACCCTTCGGCGGAACCTTGCGCGCCATCTCGGAAAGGTCGAGCAGCGTTCCGCGGCGAAACTCCTCATGAAGCTTGGTGATTTCCCTGGCCACAACCGCGTTTCGCGCCCCCAAAAGTTCCGCGGCGTCGGCAAGCATTCCTGCAACCCGGTGCGGCGCCTCAAAGAAAATAAGTGTGCTGGTTTCGGGTACAAGTGCGCGGAGGGCTTCTCGCCGCTCACCCTGCCGCGGTGGCAGGAAACCCACAAACAGGAACCGTTCCGCCGAAATCCCCGAAGCCGCCAGCGCAGCCACCACGGATGACGCTCCGGGCACGGGTATGACGGAAATGCCGCGCGCCACGCTTAAAGCCACCAGCCGGTGGCCTGGATCGGAAATAACGGGCGTGCCCGCGTCGCTTACCAGCGCGACCGTCGCGCCGTTCTCCATCTCCTCGACCAGCTCCGCCGCCCGGATTTCTTCATTGTGTTCGTGGTAACTCACAGTGCGTTTCTGGATGCCGAAATGATTCAAAAGTTTCTGCGTGTGCCGGGTGTCCTCGCAGGCAATCACGTCACACTCCTTCAGGACGCGCAACGCCCGCAAAGTGATGTCCTCCAGGTTCCCAATAGGCGTGGCGACCAGATACAACTTTCCCAACACGCTTCCGGCATTCGCGCTGTTTTTCATGATGGCGTGGCCGAGTCTAGCATGGGCCCACTGGCCTCCGGTATACAGGGACAGCCCGGCACCCATGCTAGAATCATCCAGTGAATCAAGCAGAGGGAGTTGCGAGTGCCTCTTTACGAATACCTATGTGACGACTGTCACCACAAGTTCGAAAGAATTGACAAATTCACCGCTCGACAAACACGCAAGTGTCCGAAGTGTGGCGGCAAGGCCAAGCGTCAATTGGCCGCCCCGGCCATCCAATTCAAAGGCGCGGGATGGTATGTGACGGACTACGGCGGGAAGAGCGGCGGTGAGTCCAAGTCCGAATCGTCCGACAAGGCGGAGAAGGCGGAGAAGACCAGCTCAGCGGATCAGGCCGGGAAGGCGGAAAAAAAGGAAACAAAGACCGAGAAGGGCGGCGCGAAAGCCAAGGAAAAATAGCCCCTTTGAATTCAGCGGCGAACCTGCAGGAATAGCTTAAAGCTTCAGAGATTTCAAATATTTGCGGAAGGCTTCCCCCAAATCCTGATTTGCCAGCGCCATCTCCACCGTGGCCTTCAGAAAGCCAAGTTTGTCGCCCGCGTCGTACGTTTTTCCATCACAAGTCAGCGCCCAAAGTCCGTGCTCCTTGGCCAGCAATCGCAACGCATCCGTGAGCTGGATCTCTCCTCCGCGCCCGGGCTTCGTTCTCTGTATGCAGGAAAAGATATGCGGAGGGAGAACGTACCGCCCGGTTACCGCCAGATTGGAAGGAGCTTCGGCCGGTTTCGGTTTCTCCACCAGATCATTTATTCGCAGAAGTTTCTCTCCCCACGGCGCTTTGTTTTCAGGTTTGGCGTCCGCGATACCGTAAAGGTGAGTCTGGTCAGCCGGCACTTGCTCCACCGCGATTGCGCCCATGCCGGTCGCTTCGTAAACTTCAATTAATTGTCGGGTCGCCCTGCGGGGGTCCGGCGCAATCACATCGCCGAGCAGTACAGCGAAGGGTTCGTCGCCGACCAAATCCTCCGTGACCAGAACCGCGTGACCCAGTCCAAGCGGTTCCTTCTGTCGGGTATAACTCACCTTGGCAAGGTTGCTGATCTTTCGCACCATTTCCGCCAATTCCGGACGCCCGCGTTTGTCGAGGAACTCTTCCAGAGATGGCGACGAATCGAAATGGTCTTCGATTGCATTCTTGCCCTTGCCGGTGACGATGATAATGTGCTCAATCCCTGAATCCACGCATTCTTCCACGGCATATTGAATCAGCGGCTTATCCACAACCGGCAGCATTTCCTTGGGCTGGGACTTCGTTGCGGGCAGGAACCTCGTCCCCAATCCTGCGGCGGGGAGTACGGCTTTTCTCACTTTAGGATGAGCCTTGGTCAAGCAATCCCTCCAATAACTTTTGATCAGGGCTGAGCAAAACTGACATAACTTACGTGGAGCCGCGCAGAGTGTCAACGGCTGTGCATCGGCTGGTGCCTAGCCGGGCAAGCTTCCGCCAATCAGTCCGTAGCAGAATGAGTTTTTACCTGGTGTGCTACCATGAAAATCTCTTACGGCAATTTGGTCAGTCAGGGAGCATTTCAAGGAAAAGGTACGTGAGCTTTCGCATCCTCGGAATCGAGTCTTCGTGCGATGAAACCGCCGCCGCCGTGGTGGCCGACGGTCTCGATATTCTTTCGAGCGTAGTCGCCTCGCAGACCGATATCCACCGAAAGTACGGCGGCGTGGTCCCCGAGCTTGCCTCGCGCGAGCATCTCCGCCACATAGTTCCCGTGGTGCGTGAAGCGCTCGAACGCGCTGGACTCAGCTTCTCCGATCTGGACGCCATCAGTGTCACGCAGGGGCCGGGGCTCGCGGGCGCTTTGCTTGTGGGTGTTACCTACGCGAAGGCGCTGGCGCTGGCCCTGCAAAAACCGCTCATTGCCGTCAATCACTTGGAAGGACACGTCCACGCAGTTCTGCTGGAGGCGCATCGAGCGGGGAAGCAGCCAAAACTGCCCGCGGTTTGCCTGATTGTCTCCGGTGGCCACACCTTACTTTACGAAGTGACCGGGCGCGACACGAATGGCTCCACCGCGCAAGGATTTGAATATCGCCGTCTGGGTGGCACGCGGGATGACGCCGCCGGCGAAGCCTACGACAAAGTGGCCAAACTTTTGGGACTCGGTTATCCCGGCGGGCCAATCATCGACCAGCTTGCGGATTCTTCCTCCAAGACAGAGTCGCCATCGTCTGGCGAAAACGGATTGAAGTTTGGCCCCACCAAAATAAAGGGCAGCCCTTTGGATTTCAGTTTCAGCGGCGTCAAGACCGCCGTTCTTTATCACCTGCGCGAGCACCAGGAACTGGCGCCCGAAATCGAAGCACGGCGCGAGGCTCTGGCCCGCGGAGAGCGATCCGTCGCCCAGCTCAAACCACTATGCAGTCGCCAGACGCTCGAACTCGTGACCAATTTTCAGAAGAAAGTGGTCCACGAATTGGTGAGCCGCTCCTTCGCCGCGGCCAGCCAGTGCAACGTGCAAACAATCTTGGTTTCGGGCGGCGTAGCTGCAAACCGGGAACTCCGCCGGACTTTTGATGCTCAGGCACGCAGCCACGGAATTGAGATTTATTTTCCCAGCCGGGAGCTTTCCACCGACAACGCCGCCATGATCGCTGCGGCAGCTTTTGCGCGTTACTCCTCCGGTGATCGAGCCGATTCCATGCTGAACGCCGACCCCAATCTCCGACTCGGAGTGCGGTAGGTTTTCTAGTGTCGCTGATTGCTGTGCACCGGTTTTGACCCCGTTTTACCGACTCCTGATCTTCTCTTGAATTCTGCGTTTGCCCCAACGCCATTTCGATCTTTGTTGTAAAATCCCGCGGCCATGAGAATCGCCCTATGAGAATCGCAATGGATACTGGCGGCACGTTCACCGATTGCGTGTTTGTACGCGACGGCCGTCTCGAAATCCTCAAGGTGCCCTCCACTCCTGACAATCCCGCGCGCGCCATCGTTCAAGCTCTTGAAAAGGTAATCGGCGCCCCGGAGCCTGAGCTGGAATTAACCTGTGGCACAACCGTGGGCACCAACGCCCTTCTGGAACGCCGCGGCGGCCGCGTTGCTCTGGTCACGACCGCCGGTTTTGAGGACGTTTTGGAAATCGGCCGCCAGGCCCGTCCAAAGCTTTACGATTTCTTTGTGGACCGGCCCGCCCCCTTGGTTCCTTCGGATCGTCGCTTCGGTTTGCGTGAGCGCATCGCTGCCGATGGCGGCCTTGTCCGCCGCCCTTCTCAGAGCGACATCGCGGCCATCGTCCTCCAGGTGGTGCGCAGCCGCGCCGAATCCGCGGCCGTTTGCTTTCTTTTCTCGTTCACCAATCCCGCGCATGAGCGCGCGATGGCCAAAGCGCTGCGCGCCTCGGGAATCCCCGTTTCGGTCTCGCATGAAATCCTTCCTGAGTTTCGAGAATTTGAGCGCACCTCAACGACCGTGGCAAATGCTTACCTGGTCCCGGTAATGGGTCGCTATCTCGCCGATTTGGCGGGACAGGTGGCCCGCTTCGCCAGTTCCCGCGCCCGCCCGGCTGTGCGCATCATGCAGTCCAGCGGCGGAATCGTCTCGGCCGAAGTCGCCTCGAGCGAGCCGGTACGAACAATTCTCTCCGGGCCTGCCGGCGGCGTTCTCGGCGCGCAATACGTCGCCGAGCTTTCCGGCTTCCATCGCATCATCTCCTTCGATATGGGAGGCACCTCCACCGACGTGGCCTTGATGGACGGCAGCGCGGGCACCACCAACGAAGCGCGCGTGGCAGATTTGCCTGTCGCTGTTCCCATGCTTGATATCCACACCGTGGGCGCTGGCGGTGGGTCGCTGGCGCGCTTTGATCGCGCGGGCGCGTTGCGCGTCGGCCCGGAAAGCGCCGGCGCCAATCCCGGCCCCATCTGTTACGGGCGCGGCGAACGCCCCACAGTCACCGACGCACATTTAATCCTGGGACGAATTCCCGAACGCGGATTTCTCTCCGGCGATTTTCCTCTCGATTTGTCGCGCACTCGAAAATGGATGGAGCGTTCCCGCGGCCCCATGCGCAGCATCGAGCAGTTCGCGCAAGGAATTGTGGACGTCGCCAATGCGGTTATGGAGAAAGCTATCCGCGTTATTTCCGTCGAACGCGGCCACGACCCCCGCGATTACACTTTGGTCGCCTTCGGCGGCGCCGGCGGACTTCACGCCTGCGATCTAGCCGCGGCTTTGCGCATCCCTCGCGTCCTCATCCCGCGGTTGCCCGGGGGCCTTTCCGCACTGGGGATTCTTCGCGCCGATGTTGTCCATGATTATTCGCGCACCGTTCGCTTAAATGTGCTCTCTGTGACTGCCACTCGTCGAACACTGGCACTTGAATTCGCGCACTTGGAATCCCGCGGCCGCGCCGTCTTGCGTGATGAAGGTTTTCAGGGCAACAAAATCCGCATCGAGCGCCTCCTGGACATGCGATACATCGGTCAGGCCTATGAATTGACCGTACCCGAAGCGGGGGATTTCCTGTCCGCATTCCACCGCGCGCACGACCAACGTTATGGATATTCCGACACCGCGCGCTCCGCCGAAGTCGTCAATGTTCGCACGCGGGTCATCGGACTGACGTCGAAGCCGCAGCTCGACCGCATGCTCGCCTCTGGCCGCAACTCCGCCGGAGCACTCGTTGAAAGTCGATCCGCTATTTTCGGCGGCCGCGCTGTTCCCACGCGAGTTCTTGACCGCGCCCAGCTCTCGCCGGGCAGTCCGTTCAGCGGGCCCGCAATCATTTCCGAGTACAGCGCGACAACTGTTGTGGCCCCCGGCTGGCGAGGAAAACTCGATTCCTGGGGGAACTTGATCCTTTCGCAAACAGCTGCAAAGGCCAAAAGATGATTGCGTGCATGTCGGTGCGAATATGAAATTCGATCCCACACGCCTGGAGATCTTCAAGAACCTCTACCACTCCGTTGCGGAGGAGATGGGCGCCAGCCTGCGCCGATCCGCTTTCTCTCCCAACATTAAGGAGCGCCGAGACTATTCCTGCGCCGTGTTTGACGGTAAGGGGAATGTGCTGGCCATGGGTGACCACATGCCTGTTCACCTGGGATCCATGCCCATGTCGGTCGCCGCGGCAATGGCTGAACTCGATCTGGGCAAGGGCGATCTCGCGCTACTCAATGATCCCTACGCGGGTGGCACTCATTTGCCGGATATTACGATGGTCATGCCCATCTATGTGCGTGGCGTGCGCGGCCCGGTCTTCTACGTCGCCAACCGAGCCCATCACGCTGACGTGGGCGGCTCGCAGGCCGGATCCATGGGCCTGGCGCGCGAAATTTTCCAGGAAGGCATTCGCATCGCGCCGGTCAAGCTCATGCAGGGCGGCAAAATTCAGCGCGACATCTTGAAACTCCTGCTCATCAACGTGCGCACGCCGGAAGAGCGCGAAGGGGATTTGACTGCACAAATCGCCTCCTGCCGAATTGGCGAGCGTCGGCTGATCGAGATCTTCACCAAGTATGGCCAAAGGGAAATTGACGAATACGCGCGTCACCTGCTCGATTATTCCGCAACCATGATGCGCGCGGCGTTACGCACTATTCCGCGCGGCACTTATCGCGCCGAAGATTTTCTGGACGGGGACGGAATTGTGGACCGCCCCATCCGGATTGCCGCCTCCATCAAAATCTCCGGTGAAAGTGCGCAAATCGATTTTACCGGCAGCGACCCGCAGTGCGCGGGCAGTGTAAACGCAGTCGCCGCCATCGCCTATTCCGCGGTATTCTACGTTTTTCGTTGCCTCCTCAATGAGGAAGTTCCCGCGACAATCGGTTTGATGCGCCCCATCCGCGTGATCTTTCCTGAAGGATCAATCGTCAATGCTCTTCCACCGGCTGCCGTTGCCGGCGGAAACGTGGAAACCTCTCAACGCATCACCGATACTCTTTTGCGTGCCATGGCCCAAGCCCTACCCGACAAGATCCCCGCCGCCAGCCAGGGCACCATGAACAATTTCACCTTCGGAGGTGCTGACCCCCGCCGCGGAGGCGCGCCCTTCGCCTACTACGAGACTATCGCCGGAGGCATGGGCGCTCGCCCTGATCGCGACGGGATCAGCGGCATCCACACGCACATGACCAACTCCTGGAATTCTCCCATCGAGGTTTTGGAACACTCTTACCCCGTACGGGTGTTGCGCTATGGATTCCGCGCCGGGTCAGGCGGCACGGGGCTTTATCGCGGCGGC
>Ga0209167_10001323_pt1 | contig 14874 bp, 14 predicted proteins | sample Coa_R1_9_FD_187154 | JGI IMG/M metagenome (GOLD analysis project Ga0209167, IMG submission 187154) | Surface soil microbial communities from Centralia Pennsylvania, which are recovering from an underground coalmine fire - Coalmine... | ecosystem: Environmental > Terrestrial > Soil >... | reverse complement strand
AGTCGAGGAGTATGGTGACGGGTCCGTCGTTGGTGAGCTCGACCTGCATGTGAGTTTGGAAGACGCCGGTTTCAACGCGGACGCCCAGGGCGCGAAGAGCACGGACGTATTCTTCATATAGACGATTGGCTTCGTCCGGCGGGGCGGCGCGCGTGAAGCCGGGGCGGCGCTGGCCGCGCGCGTCTCCGTAGAGCGTGAACTGCGAAACAACGAGAGCGGCTCCGCCGGCATCAATCACCGAGCGATTCATTTTTCCATCGGCGTCGGGAAAGATGCGCAAATGAGCGGTCTTTTCGGCTAGATAAGTGGCCGATTCCTGCGTGTCCTCACGGCCGACTCCAAGGAGAACCACAAGCCCCGCGCCGATTTCCCCGGTGGTTCGCCCTTCGACCTGAACTCGCGCGCGGGTTACACGTTGAAGCACCGCCCTCATCGCTGACGCTCCTTTGCGCACACATTCTACCTATTTTTCTTTTGTTGCAATGTGTGCTAAAACTCCGGCGTGCCTTGGGAGAGGACTCGCCCATTGAAGCTTGCCCTGATTGGAACGCATGGCGTCGGCAAGACTACTCTCGCCTATGAAATCTGCTCGCTGCTGAAAAAAGCAAGTTACAACGTGGAGCTGGTGACCGAAGTGGCGCGCAGATCGCCATTTCCCGTGAATGAAGGTACGACGCTCGAAGGTCAGCTCTGGATTTTGCACGCGCAAATCGCCGCGGAGCTTGAGGCCGCTGCGCACGCGCCACATGTTATCTGCGACCGGTCCGTGTTGGATAATTACGCCTACCTGGTGAACAAATTCGGGCGGCAATATCAACTGGAATCGTGGCTCTCCTGGTGGATGGATACTTATTCGCTTCTGGTGGGCGTACCTCCTCTTGCGGACGGGATTCCGGCGGATGGATTTCGTTCCGAAAATCTGGAATTTCAAGAGCGGATTCACGGGTTGATTGGTGAACTTCTGGATGAAGCTCCGTTTCAAAAAATTCGTAGTCACGTGATCTGGTTGGATCGGCGCGACCGGCGCGTCTGGGGAGAGTTGATATTCGCGGCCGCGGCGCCGCGGTTGCGATCGGTTGACCAAGCCCACGGAACTGCGGCGGATTAATTCCCTAACGGTTTTTTCGAGGAGCAGGCTGGCAACGCGGGCAGAAGTGTGTGCCGCGCCCGGCGACGATAATGCGGCGTATCGCACCGCGGCAACGCGGGCAGGGCTTGCCTTCGCGGCCGTAGACCCGGTGGCGGGCTTGATATTCGCCCGGGCTGCCTGCGGCGTCGAGATAATCGGAGATGGATGAGCCGCGCAAGCGGATCGCCGCGGACAGAACTTTGCGCATGGCAGCGAAGAGTGATTTCAGTTGTCGCGGCCGCAAATTCGCCGCGATCCGGGCGGGATGGATGCGCACCCGCCACAGGCTCTCGTCGGTATAGATATTCCCCATTCCACTTAAAACTTTTTGGTCCAGCAGGAGAGCCTTGATCCGTGCGCGGCGGCCGCCGACGCGGGATAAAAACTCCTCCTCGGTGAGTTCCAGAGGATCGCGGCCGACCTTTTGATGAAACGCGCCCATATTCGATTGGGGCACCAGCAGCATGCGTCCGAAACGGCGAATGTCGGTGTAGCGCAGTTCGAGGCCGTCATCCAGCTCGACGAAAGCATGCGTGTGCGCCGCGACCGGCTCATAGGGCTTGCGCGAGGTGAGCTGGCCGGTCATTCCAAGGTGAATAAGAAAATGAAAATCGCGGTTGGCGGAATCCAGCGGCTCGAGAGCCAGGTTGATGAATTTGCCGAAGCGTTCGACACTCGCGATGCGGCTGCCGGGGAGTTGCTCGCCGAGAGCGATGGGATCGTCGATGAAATCGGTCTTGCCGAAGCGCACGCCGACGATTCGGCGGCCTACGAGCGGGCCGCGCAATCCGCGGACGACTGTCTCAACTTCGGGAAGTTCGGGCACCGGAAATGACCTCAATTCATATTACACCGTAAGCCTGAGGGGTGCAGGACGACTCGCTCAAGCTCAACGGAGTGCCCGCAAGGACATTCAATTCTCAACGAATGGATCCGGCGGAATCAGTGGAATTGCGATTACCGCCGCTTTCCTAAATATTGGCTTTCCTCAAGAAATCCGGCGAAGAAGACCTCCGCGACCAATCAGTGTGCGCCGGACGCGGGCCAATAGCCCGGTTCGGAAATGGAACGCGTGTCCATATCCGGCGCGTATTTCTTGACCACCGGACCGATTTCGCTGGCCTTGCCAATGACCACGAAAACCAAATTATCCAGAGGGTAGTACCGGTCAATCACGCGCCGGGCATCGGCCATGGTCATGGCGTCCACCTTCGGATAGAAATCATCAATTTCCTTTGCGTCCAGACCGTAAAACTCGAGATCCGTAAGTTGTGAAGCCAGTTGGTCCGAAGTTTCGATTCGCAGTGGATACTGCCCCTTCAAGTAACTCTTCGCGGAAGTAAGTTGATCTTCGGTGATTCCCTTTTCATGGAATTGTTTCAAAACATCGAGCGCCATGTCCATGGCCTTTTCGGTGGTGGCGTTGCGCGTGTAGGTGTTGATGTAGAACGGGCCCGCGGCTTTGCGTTCATCGAATGCAGAATTCGCACCATAGGTGAGGCCGGACTGGATGCGCAACGCGGAATTAATCATGGACGTGAAGCGGCCGCCGAACAGTGTGTTGACGACGTTGACATAAACTCGGTCGGGACTGGTGCGCGCGATACCCAGGTTGCCAATGCGGAAATAAGTTTGCGTCGAATCGGGCTTGTCCACCAACAAAAGGTGCTTGCCCTGGGCGGGTGTGGCCGCCGAAAGTTGGACGGCGGGGACCGTTGCATTGGCCCACGCGCCGAACTGTGCGGCCAGGGCTTTTTCCATTTCGGTGGAGTCAAAATCACCAACGACGGAAAGTATGGTGTTCCCCGGCTTGTAATAAGTTGCGTAAAATTTGGCCACGGCGTCGCGCGTGATCTGCGCAAGGGATTGTTCATCGCCACTGGTTGGCCGCGCGTAGGGATGCCCCCCCAACAAATATGCGTTGAAGTAGGTGCCGAGGACTCCTTGCGCTTGATCCTTCGCGGCTCGGATGCCGTCTTTCCGCTGGGCAACAAGCTTGGTGAATTCATCCGTGGGGAATGTTGGATTCAAAATTGGATCGGAGAGAAGGTCCAGACCCTTTGCGAGATCCTTCTTCATGAACTCCGCGGAGATGAACGTGAAATCCGTGGAGGCACCCGTGTTGAATGATCCGCCGATGAAATCCAGGTCATTGGAAAACTGCTCGGCGGAGCGCGTTTTTGTTCCCTTGCGGAGCAAGGCGGCAGCTAGTGAAGCTGTGCCCTCCTGGCCCGCGGGATCGGAGGTCGATCCGCTTTTCACGTCCATATTGAAGCTCACCAAAGGCAGGTTGTGTTTTTCCATCAGCAGGATGGTGAGACCGTTCGGGAGCTTTGTTTTTCGATAGGGCGGAAATTTGAGTTTGGCGGAGGGCGAAGCCGCCTGCGCTTTTGCAGGCAGCGCGAATAACGAAAGAGCAAGCAGCGGAGTCAGGGCGGCAAGAATCATTCGCAATGTTCTCCTGGAAAATCCTTTTGGCACGGGATTCATGGTTATTGGCCTCCGCTCTTCTGCCCGCCGGCTTGATTTGCGGACTTGTCGGGGATCAATGTGGCAACAGTGCGATTGTTCTCTGTGAAGTAGGCTCGCGCGGCGCGTTGAACATCTTCTTTGGTCACTTTTTGATAGGCGTCGGCGGCTTCAAAAAGTTTGTGGTAATCCCCGAAATAGACTTCATAGGAGCCGATGGCGTTGGCGCGGCCATTAATTGTTTTCATTTCGCGATAAAAATTCGCCAGAAGGACGTTCCTGGCCTTTTCGAGCTCGTGATCCGTGATGCCCGCGGTTTTTACCTTATCGAGTTCATCATAAATGGCCTTCTCTACTGCCGTTGGATCCACTCCAGCCTTGGGTTGTGAGGTGATGGTGAACAGCGTGGGATCAAGGGCAAATTGCTGGCCGCCGCGGACACTCAGCGCCAACTGATCCTTGTCCACAATCCGCGAATACATGCGGGAGCTTTGTCCGGAAAACAAAATTGTTTCCAGCACATCGAGCGCGTAGTAATCCGGGCTGGTGCTTTGCGGAACATGGTAGCCAATCATCAAGAGAGGCAACTGCGCGAATTTTTTTACGGCGATGCGATGCTCGCCGAGTTGGGGCGGCTCCTGAGTGGTGACCGGGGGCGGTGGATCGTGTGACGGAATCGGCTCGATGTATTTCTGCGCGAGTTTGAAAATTTCGTCGGAGGTGACGTCTCCGACCACAACCATGGTCGCGTTCGAGGGCGAATAACCCATCTGGAAGTGATGCCGCAGGTCCTCCATCTTCCAATTTTCGATGTCCACCATCCAGCCGACCACCGGCCAGTGGTAGGGGTGGGCCTCAAATGCCGCCGCCCAGAGTTGCTCGTCGAGGATGCCGAAATTGCTGTTATCCACCGAGGATCGGCGCTCGGAGGCAACCACGCCGCGTTCCGACTTAATCATTTCGGGATCGAAAGCGAGGTTTTCAATGCGGTCGGCTTCGAGATCGAAAATTGTTTCGAGCGCGGTGCGCGGGAACCAGTCCTGATAAACGGTGACGTCGTAGGAGGTGTAGGCGTTGTTGGTGCCGCCGGCGGCTTCCATTGTCTTGTCAAATTGGCCGGGCCCGTACTTTTTTGCGCCGTTGAACATCATGTGCTCGAAAAAGTGGGAGATGCCGGTGGTGCCGGGGCGTTCATTGCGCGAGCCGATGCGGTAGAAAATGTAGAGAGCGACGTTGGGAATGGAATGGTCTTCCTGGACCAAGACCTTCATCCCGTTCTTGAGAGTTGTGGTCTTCACATCAAAACTCTGCGCGGAAAGCTGTGTGGACAAAATGAAACCGCAGGCAAGAATCGCGCACGCGGCGCACAACGATCTGATTTTTCGCATAGATGGTTTGGTTCCCCCTCATCGAATCGGAGCAATGAGTTTATGCATTGTGTTCGGAATTCACAAGTAAGGCGGCAAGCTTCGCGAACGCTGAGAGGGCGTGAGAGTCTTTCTCACCCAGTTCCATTTTGAAGCGGGTCCCTCTCCCCTCCCCTTTTTCTGTAACTGCGGATTCTGCGGGACTTAGGTGGTTGCGTTTTTGTAACTGCAGATTCCAAAGGATTTATTTGATAACCGTATAGTTAACACTGTTGCTGATTCTAATGGACTTAGCGTAGGCGGCTTGTAACTGCGGATTCTAATGGGGTTTAAGTGCCGTAGAATGCGCAGTTACGAAAATGGCTCCAAATCTACCTATTTCTTACATCCGGCAGGATTGGCGGGTTCCATTTCGGGAGGCAATTCGAACACCGCTTCCAAATCTGCGGCTGATATTACCATAGAGTTAATGACTGTGTCAAAAAAAGTCTACAGAAGGCCAGACTAAAGATCTTGATAAATTTGCACAGCCAGGAATTGCTGTGGCACTAGGCGGGGACGATGGCGAAAACGCGGCAGGGGCCACCGGAACCGCCTTCGAGCTTGATGGGGGCAACGATGAGCCATGCGCCGGATTCGGGGAGGGAGTCCAAATTTGCGAGGTTCTCTAGCTGAAACAAGTCCGAACCGAGCGCGAAATGGTGGACTTCGTAATTCCTGGAGTCACCTGGGTCGACGCTCATGGCGTCGGCGCCGATGCCGCTGATGCGCTTGCTGAGAAGATACTTCACAGCTTCGACTGAAAAACCTGGGAAATGCATTGAGCCTGCTGAATCGAGGTTGCGATAACGGTCGGCGTGTGGCCAATGTTCCGCGCAGCCGGTGCGGAGCAGCACGATAGCCCGTTCGGGAACGGGGCCGTGCAATTGCTCCCATTGTTGGACCCGCGCGACAGGTAAGCGATAGTCACGGCCGCCCGCGGGCTTGCTGCGCGACTCCTCGCGAACATCCAGGACGACGGCGGGGCCAACCAGGCGCTCGACCGGAATTTGATCCACCGTAGTCTTGCCCGGAGGAAAATGTGCGGGGGCGTCCAGGTGCGTCCCATAATGTTCGAGCATCCAAAAACTGCGAGTGAAATACCCCTCGCGTTCGATGGTTGCGTTCGGTTGAGCTTCAAAAGATTTTTTATCGCCCGGCCACGGAGGCAGGTGATCGTTGATGGTGTGGGTCAGGTCTATAACGCGCGTGCGGCCGAGATTGATTCCTTCGAGAGCGGTCAACATGGTAAGAGCGAGGCTTTGGCAAACTAGGGCAGCGGCATGCCGGGAGATGGCACAATGCCCGCCATGCGCAGCAGCTCCTGATATTCCTCTTCCAGAAGCGGCGAAATGATCAGCCGCACATTTTTCAAGAATTTCACTTTCCGCACGGCGGGATTCTCGCGCATCTCTTCAAGGGACACTTGGCGCGGGAGCCTTTCGAGGGCACGCAGGTCAGCGACCAGATTCTTGCCCGAGGGATCGGCGGGGTCGGGATAAGGAGTGCGCGTCACTTCGGCGAGCGCGTACAAGGATCGCTCGGGCGCGGAGTGATAGGCGAGGACACGGTCGCCGCGATGCATCTGCTTGAGCTGACGCTGCGCGTCGGCCTTGTCGTAGGCGCCGCGCCACATTTCCTTGCCCTTCACGAAGAGGGTGTCCCAATGGTAGTGATGAGGGTCGGCAGTGAACAGCCAGTAGCGCCGTTTGGGAGCCGGGGTCGTCATTTTCGGGTCTTTTCCAGACCTTGCGCGGTTGTTTCGCCGATCGAGAGTAACGGTCGCTTTCAGGCCGCAAACTATACACAACTCAGGGGTAATTGTCGAAGGAATCCGACAAAAAATGGCAGAAAAGTCCCGGGGAAGCAGATGGACCGGGATGGGTGACCTAAGAAATATCCACGAAAATGTCGTCCCCTCGGACTTCAACCGCATAGCATTGCACGCCGACGGCGGGATTCATGGTGAGTTTGCCGGAGGTTACGTCGTATTGCCAGCCGTGCCAAGGGCAGGTCACGACCTTGCCGTGAAGCTCGCCGGTACCCAGAGGGCCGCCTCGATGGAGGCAAGTGTTATTGATAGCAAAGAACTTACCGTCCACATTGGAGAGTGCGATGGTTTTGCCCTCCACGGCAAATTCGCGGATGGAACCGGCGGGAATCTCGTCTTTGCGTGCGGCGCGGAGAAATGGCATTTGAGAGGGCTCCTCGTAGGTTGGGAATTATCGGGGGGCAGGGGTCTGGGCGACCATGACTCCCTGCTTGAAGTCATTGACCATGTCAGGGCGAAGACGGACTTCCGTGGGGCGCTTGGCGAGCGACATCAGGTCAATCCTGTCCTGCAGCTTCAGTAAGGCGAAGAATAGGCCCTCCGGGCGAGGCGGGCAGCCCACGACATAAACGTCCACGGGTACGATTTTGTCGACCCCCTGCAAGACGGAATAGGCGTTGAAAGGGCCGCCGACGCTGGAGCAGGCACCCATGGAGATGCACCACTTGGGGTCGGGCATCTGATCCCACACGCGCTTGAGCACAGGACCCATCTTGAGAGTGACCGTGCCGGCGACAATCATCAGGTCAGCCTGGCGGGGGGAGGGGCGAAAGACCTCGGCGCCGAAGCGGGCCATGTCAAAGCGCGAGGTGGTGGAGGCGATCATCTCGATGGCGCAGCAAGCCAGACCAAACGTCAGCGGCCAGATGGCGCTCTTTCGAGCCCAGTTGAAAACGTAGTCCACCGACGTGATCATGAAGTTTTTTTCAAAGCGCTGGTCGAGTACGCCCATGTCCGCGAGAGCCTCCGTGATTAAATTCGGAGTATATCCGGGCGGGTGGAGGCAGTCAAAGGCAACGATGAGCAATTGCGAGCCGAGAAGTGCCGGTCGAGCGGGAGATTATTGTTAGAATGTGTGCCATGCGGAAATTCTTGATGGGGATGCTGGCGCTGTTCTTGGTGTGCGGCGCCGCGATTGCAAGACAAATCTGGGCGGTACAGACTTCAGGTATACAAACCAACCTGCGCGGATTGAGCGTCGTTCGGGGACCGATCGCATCGAGCGAGGCTGTTGTATGGGCCTCGGGATCGAATGGCGTTGTTTTAAGGTCAGATAACGGTGGGGCCAGCTGGAGCCGTCTGCATGTGGAGGGCGGAGATACGCTCGACTTCCGAGGCGTTCGCGCCATTGATACGACGACAGCGTATCTGATGTCGAGCGGTGAGGGCGACAAATCGCGGATCTATAAGACGGCGGATGGTGGGCAAACCTGGGAGATGCAGTACACGGATAAGCGACCAAAGTTTTTTCTGGATGCGCTGGTTTGTGCAACAGACACAAAATGCTTCGCCCTTGGCGATCCGATCGACTATAAATTCCTGATTCTGACAACTGAGGATGGTAAGACCTGGAAAGAATTGCCCGGCGACAACATGCCGGTTGCTATCGCGGGGGAGGGTGCTTTCGCCGCAAGTGGAACTGCTCTCGCGCTTTACGGCGGAACAAACATTTATTTCGGGACGGGGGGCGGGTCAAAGGCGCGAGTATTTCGATCGGAGGATTCAGGACGCACCTGGACAGTTTCAGAAACTCCCGTCGCGGCGGGAAATGCCTCGTCGGGAATTTTTTCAGTGGTGCGAGTTGGGAACACGGTCGTCGCGGTCGGAGGGGATTACCGTGAAATTGCGAAATCCTCCAGCGTGGCGGCATATTCCACGGATCAAGGCGCGACGTGGAAGCTGGCCTCGCAGTTTCCAGGCGGATTTCGATCCGCCATAGCGAGTCTTGAAAGCTCAACATTGATCGCGGCAGGCCCGAGTGGTGAGGACATCAGCCAAGATCTGGGAAAGACTTGGACGCAAATGGATTCTATTGATATGAACGCCGTTGCTGCGCTGGACGGATCGAATGCCTGGGCGGCCGGTGCTCATGGGCAGGTCATTCGGTACTTCGATGCGGGCTACTCCGGCCGCTCTGGAAAGTAATTTTTCAGGTTAGGAATTCGCATCGCGCGGCTTCGTGCCGCGGATTAGCAAGGCGCCTTCGCGATGGAAAGCGGCCAGCTGCTCGGCGTCGCGGAACCATTTGCCGGTGTAAACGGCGGGAGCTGGCGTGGGGTCGGGGACGCGCGTGTAAGCGACGCAGGTGAAACCAGCTTCACGGAAGAGCGCGGACCACTCGTCGGCGAAAAGTAATTTCGTGGGAGTGGAAAGCAGCTCGCCCCACTGATGGCAATGCGGGTTGTCGCGGTAGTAGTTGATGAGGATCCAGGCCGAGCCACCTTCGTGCAACACTCGAAAAATTTCGCGGAGTCCGCGCGCGGGATCGGGCCAGTAGTAGGCCGACTCAACGCTGACCACGCGCGTGAAAAAATTCGGCTGCCAGGGAATTTCATCCACGGAACCAACCACACATAAAACATTTTCAAGATTCGCGGTGGCGCGGCGCGCGTGGCGAACCATCTCATCGGAAATATCCATTCCGACGATCCGGCCTTCGGTGATCTGCGAAGCGAGGAGCCGGACCAACCAGCCGGAACCGCAACCGGCGTCGAGGACGTTTTCGTCGGGACCGAGCGCCATCTGAGCGAGCATGGGCAACACGATGGGCAGGTGGTCGCGCTCCATGCCTTCGCCGCGGCCCGCCTCGGCCCAGCGGTTGAATTCCTGGCGGAGCTGTTCGTTTGGAGTGGCTTCGGTCATTAAGTCAATCGAAGGCCGGATTAAGAAATAATTCCGGCCCTCAATTCACACTAGAAGATATCAGACGCCGGCGGCGGCTTTAAACGGATCCTCATCCGCTGAGGGGCCGTAAATGGAAGGTACGGCAACATCATTCAACCGCAGGTAGACGCCGAGTTGAGCGCGGTGATGGACGAGATGGTTCAGCACGAAACCGCGAAGGACGGCAATCTTTGGCATGCTCATCAGGGTTTGGCCGCCATTGGTCAAGGACCACATCTCAAAGAACTGCTGGTCAGTGGCCTTGGCGAGCAACCCTCGCGCGACCGCGGCGTTCTTGTCAAAGAGATCGAGGATTTCCTTGCGATTCTTGGGAGGAGCCGGCGGCGCGAATCCGCCCATATCCAAAGAACTGAGTGTCAGGGTTTCCTTTACCCAGCCGGGGATTTCAGCGACGTGCTGAGCTAATCGGCCGAGCTTCATGGATTTCGGATGTGGAGCCCAATCAAACTTCCCTTCTGGAACGCGTTCGAGAGTCTTGCGGGTACCGATCATTTCGTGGTCAAACTCACCGAGTAACCCTTCATTGATAGGCATGGTGAAACTCCTTTGGTTGAAATGGGGGACTATATTCGCTTTTTCTTCGCCCTTTGTCAAGGCCGTTCTATAACTTGCCGGTGCGTGTTCAGATGCGGCGGGGGGGCGCCAGGATACGCCAAGAAGATTAAATCCTGGTTAAGTCGTGAAGCTTGCCGGCGAATTACTTTTGGACTTTGGCCAGCAATTGGACGAATCGCTCCTGACGTTCCGTCTGGTCCTGCCCTGCGTGGCCTTCGGCGAGTTGGGTGATGTTCATGGAACAGAATTTGGGGCCGCACATGGAGCAGAACTTGGCGTCCTTGTAAAAATCGTCGGGCAGAGTTTCGTCGTGCATGCGCCGAGCGGTGTCGGGGTCGAGCGAAAGCTCGAATTGTTTGTTCCAGTCGAAAAGGAAACGGGCATAGGAGAGAGCGTCGTCGCGGTCCCTCGCGCCCGGGCGGTGGCGTGCGACGTCCGCGGCGTGGGCAGCGATTTTGTAGGCGATGACTCCCTGCTTCACGTCTTCCGCATTAGGCAGGCCGAGATGTTCTTTTGGCGTGACATAGCAAAGCATGGCCGCGCCGTACATGCCGATCATGGCCGCGCCGATGGCGCTGGTAATGTGGTCGTAGCCGGGGGCGATATCGGTCACGAGAGGGCCGAGCGTGTAAAACGGCGCTTCGTGGCAGAGCTCGACTTCTTTTTTTACCTGGAGCTCGATTTGATCCATAGGCACGTGGCCCGGGCCTTCGATCATTACCTGGACATCATGGTCCCAGGCTTTTTTGGTGAGTTCACCCAGCACGCGAAGCTCGGCAAATTGAGCGGCGTCGCTGGCGTCGGCCAAACTTCCCGGGCGCAAACCATCGCCGAGGGAAAAGCTAACGTCGTGGTTTTTGAAGATGCGGCAAATATCTTCAAAACATTCGTAGAGGAAATTTTCTTTTTTGTGAAAATTCATCCACTGGGCCATGATCGCGCCGCCGCGGCTGACGATTCCGGTGATGCGCTGGCGCACCAGCGGGACAAATTCGGCAAGAACGCCGGCGTGGATGGTCATGTAATCGACGCCCTGTTCGGCCTGCTCTTCGATGACTTCGAGCATGAGCTGTGGAGTGAGATCTTCGGCACGCTTGACGCGAGAAACCGCTTCGTAGATCGGCACTGTGCCGACGGGAACGGGCGAAGCTTCGATGATGGCTTTGCGGATGGTGGGGATGTCGCCGCCGGTGGAAAGGTCCATGACCGTGTCGGCTCCGTAGTGGACGGAATGGTGGAGTTTTTCGAGCTCGGCGGCAATCTCACTGGTAACTGCGGAATTACCAATGTTCGCGTTGATTTTGCACTTGAAGGCAACGCCGATGCCCATAGGTTCGAGCGATTTATGATGGATGTTGGCGGGGATAATGGCGCGGCCACGGGCAACTTCATCCCGGACAAGTTCCGGGGTGAGCTTTTCACGCTGCGCGACGAATTGCATCTCCTCGGTGACGACGCCTTGCCGCGCATAATGCATTTGCGAGACATTGCGATTGCCGTTTGTGCCGGCTGAGGCCAGGCGCTTTTCCAGCCATCTATCCCTGATTGCCATTCGATTCCCCCTGAAACACTTTGCCGCGTCGCGGCGCCGCGATGACGCGAAGATTATGGCACCTGCGACGAGGTGCGGCAACCGTACGGCGAGGACGACCCGATGGTGAAAGTGATAGCATGTGCGCAACATTCCGGGGATCGAGGATGGCTCATGAAAAAACCAATTCTTGTGCTCACCGCGCTTGTTTCCCTGTTCCTTGCGGGATGTCCGACGTCGAACCTCTATCCTCTCTACACGGATAAAGATGCCGATCTGGATCCAGCGCTGGTTGGGACGTGGGCGGAAAAAGGTGATTCACCCAAGAATGGAAACGCCCGATTCGAGAAGGGCTCCGGGAATAGCTACACGATGATTGTCTCCGATCCCACTGCGGGGGCGACGGACAAATACGAAGTTCACCTGGTGCGGCTGGGCGGGAATCTTTTCGCGGATATTTGCTTTTCAAGCCGGACGCGGAAAGATGCGGAGCAATATGAAGATATGCCATTTGGCATGATTCCTCTCCACACCATCGTGAAGATTCTGGTCACTGGTGATGATCTGGCCTGGTCGACGATGGAAGACGACCCCATCACAAAAAATCATGCAACAAGTGGGCCGCCACTGGCGTATCTGGATGCGAATGGGAATGGTGTAGTGGTCACATCGGCAACAGACGCTTTGCGGAGGTATGTGACAGCCCATGGAACAGATGGATTCTCGAACGTCGTTCACTGGCAAAGAGTCCACTAATTAGCCTGGCACAAGATGGGGGATTCGGGCGGGGGAAGCTGGATTTGGTAGTGGCTGTCGGAAGAATCTCAGACCAATTCAACGGAGGATTGAATCATGCGTTTATCAGCACGTGTGTTGACAACTGGCAGCTTGTTGATTTTTGCGGCAGGAAGCGCGTTTGCACAAGGCCAAGGCACAAAACCGGCGCCGAAGCCGGCGGGGACAGCTTCGCAGGAGCTGCTGCTGCAATGGAATGACGTTCACAATAAGCTCATCGCGATGGCAAAGGATTTTCCTGAGGACAAGTTCGACTTCAAGGTTCAAAAGGATCAGCGCACATTCGCCGAGAATTTGCTGCACATCGCGGGCGTTGACTATATTTTCCTGAACTCCATTTCAAGCACAAAACTGGGGCCTGATTTCGGCAAAGACCCGGAGAATCCTGCGCGCACGGTTTATGCGACCAAAGCAGACGTTGTAAAGCTGATGTCGCAGGTTTCCGCAGACGGCGCTGCGCTGATTCAACAAATCGGTGACGCAGGCCTGAACAAGGAATATAAATACCCGTTTGCCAACATGATGGCGCACGGTTCCTTCTCCTTGTGGGGGGATCTGGAGCATTGCGGCGAGCATTACGGACAGTTGGTGGTGTACTACCGCGCCAACAACATTGTGCCGCCGGACTCGCGGCATTAATCCAGACAATAATTTGAGTTTCAGCGTGCCGAGGCGGCGCCGGTAGAAACTCCTAGAATCAGCGCTCGAAGTTTTTCGGGGTCAGTAACCGGCGGCTGACAGGTTGTGCCCATGCAGACTTGCGCCTGGGCGGCCTCGGCGCGCAAATGAGGCAGCGTTTCGGCAAGCGCGGGAGCAAGCCAAGCGGTTGATTTTGTTTCCGGAGTAATCCGCAGGACGGACATGCCGAAGCGGAAGGAATCCGCAGCGGCGTGCTCCAATCGTTGGGTAGTGGGATCATCCGGTCGGCCGGTGATCACCACTTCGATTGGGCCGCGCGAGTGTAGAACCGCTGCCAGTGAGTAGCTTGCCGCGAATAGGCCGTATTTCGGGGCCGCCGCGGCAAAAGCGCCCAGTGTCGCGTCAGCGCGCTGGCGATAAAGCGCGTTTCCCGTGTATCCATAAAGCCTGTCGAGAACCATCGCGGCGATGGGGTTGCCCGCCGGGGTGGGCGAATCCTGCAGAGGCTTACGCCGAACGTTGAGGCCGCCCATGGGCGGCGCGTCGGCCGCTCGGTCAAAAAACCCTCCCGATTCCCGATCCCAATGCTGGTCGAGTACGCGCATCATGGCGAGTTCCGCGGCCGCGAAATAGCGGCGATCTAGCGTGGCCTCATAGGCGTCAAGTAGCGCCAGCGCCATGAAGACGTGATCATCGAGTGTGCCAGGAAGCCAAGCGCCCCCCAGCCGATGCGCGAAACCGCGCTTATCGTCCCAGGCGCCGGCAAGCAGCCGGTCCAGAGTTTTCAAAGCGAATTGTCGGCATTGGTCGCCGAGCGTGCCACCCAAAGCGCGCGCGGCTTCGAGATAGGCTGAGGCAAACATGGCATTCCAGCCGACATAGATCGTGGTGTCCACCGTGGGCGTGGGGCGCGCGGCGCGAGCGGCGAGAAGCTTCTTGCACGCGCCGGCCAAAATCGAGCGGATTTCCGATTCGACAGGCCCAAGCTGGGCGGCAATTTCGGGGACCCCTCGAGCGACCCACAAAACATTTTTCGCCGGATTGTGATGCATCTCGCCGTTGGCCTCCACGTCGAAGTGCAATTCTGCGATGCGCGCTTCCTCGAGGGAAAGCACGGCGCGCAACTCATCGAGTGTCCAAGTGAAATAGTCGCCGTCGTCATCGAGCGAGTAATCCGCGTCCTGACTGGCGTAGAAGCCGCCGTGGTCTTGGTCGGAGAGCGTCGTATTCACCCAGCGGATGATGCCTTCGGCGACTTCGCGGAAGAATAGTTTGCCGGTCACCTGCCAGGCGTGCACATAATTTTTCAGCAACTCGGAATTGTCGTAGGACATTTTCTCGAAATGCGGCACCAGCCAGCGCTCGTCCACCGAGTAACGGTGGAATCCGCCGGCAAGCTGGTCGTAAACACCGCCGCAGGCCATGTTGACGAGCGTGCGCTCCACGATGTGGAGGATGCGTTCATCGCGGGTGGCCTGGTAGCGCTCGAGGAGAAGGTCGATGGCCAGCGAATGCGGGAATTTCGGCGCGCGGCCAAAGCCGCCGTATCGCGCGTCGAACAATTCCGTTGTGGCCTGGACCGTGCTTTCAATGATGGCCGGATCGAATTTGCCCT
>Ga0209167_10001322_pt1 | contig 14880 bp, 16 predicted proteins | sample Coa_R1_9_FD_187154 | JGI IMG/M metagenome (GOLD analysis project Ga0209167, IMG submission 187154) | Surface soil microbial communities from Centralia Pennsylvania, which are recovering from an underground coalmine fire - Coalmine... | ecosystem: Environmental > Terrestrial > Soil >... | reverse complement strand
AGCACCCGGATTCGCACTACGCTCCCGGCGGATACGAATTGTCGACTATCGAGCGGACGAGCGCGGACATTACTCAGCCTCAAATGACACCCGGGAGTGGAATGTCGAGCAGCTCAACAACGATTCTGGGCACCTATCGAGACAATGTCGTCGCCTCGTGGGGGCCGTCGTGGTGGAATTTTCGCGTCTCCGCCAGCATGAAGGCACTGTTCCGGCGCCCGCCTCCTGTCAACAGTCGTGTGCAATTTTCGCATTCAGTCCATCCAGCCGCAGGCCTCGTCTTTCGCATGAACGAGAAAGGATATTACGCGCTGCTGGTCAGCCCCGCGTCTGAATTCAAGAAGAACGAGTTGGTGAGCCGCCCCGGCGACTACAAGAAGAAGCTTGCGTTCGAGGTGGTGGCAATGACATTTCAGGTCGATTCGACGACCGGGCGCCCGTCTTTCGTACCATCGGTGATCGTGCCGTGGATCGTCGTTGATGGAGCGTCGGCCATGGACGCACAACTCACTGTCGACGATGTCGGCGACCACATCACGATTTTTGTCAATGGACGCCAAGTCGGATCGGTGCACGATCGCAGGTTCACAGAAGGCTGCGTGGGATTCACGGTATTGGCACCCACGAGCGCCACATTCGGCAATTTGCTCGTCGAGCAGACGTCCCTGTCTGCCCCTGACACCTCTGTTGCGTTCGCCCAAGAGAAGCCTTCGCCCTCCGATTCCGGACAGGCCGCCGCGACCGCACCTCCAGTGACCGTCGAATCGAACCTGGTTCTCGTTCCCGTATTCGTTTACGACCCAGCACGAATGGCTCAAGCTCCCAAAGAGGAGTTGCCATGCGCTCGCGCCGACGTTACCGCTTTGTTTAAGATTCCAAGCACAGAACCCTACTTGCCGACAGACTGCGACGTGACGGAAGTTCACGGCCTGACAATCAAAGATTTCCGTTTATTCCAGGACGGCACTGAACAGCGGATCGTAAAAATGGACTCCGGAGACTGGTGGACCCTGGTGAGAGATAACTTGGGATGGCACATGCAATCCTCGGACGCGCCGGGCGGGATCTGGGACTTGAGCGAACTCAGCACAATCAAGCGCGTGCCGGTTCTGAACCGCGAATTTCAACGGCTTGCGTATGTGCCAAATAGTCCCAAGGAAGGGTGTCATCGAATCAGCGTGCAGGTCGATCGCCCGAATTTGCTCGTATTCGCGCGCAACGAATATTGCACCGGGCAAACCCGTCTGACCCTTTAAATGGGACCGGCCTGGGGAAAGAACTGGAACGCAAATTGGCTTCGCAAAAACGTGGGAAAATTCCGTTGTCGCTTCAGACGGCGGCTTTCCGTACAAGCGGAGACGAGTCGCGGGTAGACGTGAGCGTGCAGTTTCCATGGAACGATCTTTATCGCAAATGGGACACCTCGAGTTGGACGCTCTACGCCAGGATTGCGGTTATGGGCATCGTCCGGAGGACAGATGGAAGTATTGCGGCGCGCTTCAGCGACCTTCTATATCCGTCATACTGGCCCACGTTTGACCAGGGTGGAACGAAGTTTATTGCCTGGGAGAAAGGCACGTCAAAACTATCAGGCGGAATTCCAAGGCAGCTCAACGGAGCATATTCATCCCTCAGTCTGGGTTCGAGTGACAGCTACTTTGGAAATGACACCCTGGCCCTTGCTTTTCACGATGGAGCGGGAACTGCGACATTCGCTCCAGCCGGATCGGTTGCTCCAGGGGCAGGTGATATTAAGCCGGACTTGGCCTCCGTAGAGACAGCTCTAGACAGCTCCGACCCATTTTGGATCCCGACCCGCTACAAAACACAATTCGACCTTCCGCCAGGCGAATACAAGCTCGAGGTGGTGCTCAGCGATGGGTGGAATCTCGGCCGGGCAGAGATGCCGCTGACACTTGCTCCCTACGACCGGAAAGAATTGGCGCTGAGCTCCGTGGCCCTTTGTAGGCGATTGCGGGATGCCGACGCTGCCGCCAAGGAAGCGGCGGTTGCAAATTTCGCGCCGCAGTACGTCCCGCTGGTGAGCAACGACGCCGAGTTCAGCCTTGCCGCGGATACGACCTTCGAGAAAGATAGCCAGTTTTTTGCCTACTTTGAGGTGTATGAGCCATTGCTGGCGCGAAATCCGGCCACTAGCGTCAAGGTGCAGATGAGAATTCTCGACGCCGATGGCGGCACGGTCAAAGCCGAACTCGCTCCCGTCGACGCAGCTCCTTACGAAGATTCCGACACTGGAATGTTTCGCATCGCGCAAACGATTCCCATCCGTCAACTGCCCAAGGGTGCCTATCGGTTGGAGGTGCGTGCCCAGGATTCAGCGGGAGGAATCACAACCTGGCGCGCAGCCGATTTCAAGGTCGACTAGATTCTGCCGCCGAACGACACAGTGCGCCCGATCAGAGGCTGGGGATCCATAGTGAGCACGCCATGTTAAGCCGCACCCCAAGCCAAGTCAACAAAGAGGGGTCGGCTTGCCAAATAAGGCGGTTTTTAGCCGGTCGGAGCCTGCCCATCGGCAGATCTTTGCCCAGCGCCGGAGGCGCGATTGTACTTGGCCCGGCACAGAGTAAGACGGAGTGCCGGGAGCGGCGTGAATCACGTTATTAACGGGAGTCGTGGACGGACGATTGGGAAATCCGCGAAATCGCGGACCTTCCGTCCGCCAAATTAAGCCACGACCTGTCCAGAAGTACTATTGACTTTCGCTTTTGATTCGCCTACAGTCCGGTGCGTAGAGGGGAAGGGAAACGTCGCGGAAGCGGCGGCCGATTTCTGATTGACGATCTGCGGGGCCGGAGGCGAAAACCGATGGTGCTAACCAAGCGTCAGAAGGACGTTCTGAACTATCTGGTGAATTTCAGCAACAAGAATGGCTATTCGCCCAGCTTCGAAGAAATCGCGAAGGGCATGAGGCTCACCTCGCTGGCCACGGTCCACAAGCACCTCTCCACCCTCGAAAAGAAGGGATTTATCCGCCGCGGCTACAACCAGAGCCGCTCCATCGAAGTCCTGCAGCTCCCCCAACCCATCAGGAAGGACATTCTCGACCGGCACACCGTGGAATTGCCCCTCGCAGGCCGCATCGCCGCCGGGAAGCCGCTCGAAGCAATTGAGGATCGCGAGACGGTGTCGCTCGGCGACTTTGGCCGCGGCAAGAACACGTTCGTTCTCCAGGTGAAGGGCGAATCCATGCGCGACGACCACATCCTTGACGGCGATTACATCGTCGTCGAGCAAACTCAAGTGGCCAATTCAGGCGAAATCGTCGTGGCGCTGGTCGGCGAAGACGAAGCCACCGTAAAGCGTTTCTATCGCGAGTCCGGCGGCAAGATCCGCTTGCAGCCCGCCAACGCGCAAATGGCCCCCATCGTCGTTCCCGCGGCCAATGTCCGCATCCAGGGCCGCGTCGTGGGCGTCCTCAGAAAATACTAGAAGCCATCTAAGCCCTCTCAATAATGCAGTTCAGGGGGTCGGACCTTTAACTCCGACATTCAAGCAGCGGTAAACGTTGGGCTTTTTAGCCCCTGAAGAAAGTTCCCTCCACCACTCATAGCATTTTTGAGGCAGCTTGTAGTCGCCGGCCGACTCGTAACCGGCGCGCCATAACCTCGGCCCGCGCCGACCTTCCGAACGAGATCGAGCCACTGGCCCGGCTGCCCCGGCCAAACTCCGCTGTCCATCGCGCAATTCGAACTCCAACTTGCTAATCTAGATTTGCTCGCCCCTCAAACCCGCTGGGAGGTAGGCAGTTGCTCAAGGAAATCCTGTTCCGATTCCTCGTGGGCGGCGCGCTCGTGTCCGTTTTTTCGCTGCTCGGGAGCCTTTTCAAGCAGCGAAGCTTCGCCGGATTGTTCGGAGCGGCGCCCTCGGTCGCTCTGGCCACGCTTTCCCTGACAGTGAGGCGCGAAGGAGCGCCGTACGCGAGCTTCGAGGCCCGCTCGATGATCGCCGGCGCCGCCGCGTTCCTAGTTTATGCCTGCGCTGTCACCCTGATATTGGCCCGCTACCGCACTTCCACCCTCCGAACGACGGCGACAAGCCTATTGCTTTGGCTGGCGCTGAGCTTCGCGATTTGGTTGGCCTGGCTGAGGTAAGTGATGAAGGTAACGTTCTACACAGGGGCGCTGCGGAAGACCCAATGGCGCGAGTTCGGCGTTCGTTTCCTGTTTGGCGGTTTGGTCACGGTTGCTGCGGGATTGATTGCGAAGAAATTCGGACCATCCGTGGGAGGGCTTTTCCTCGCATTCCCCGCGATTTTCCCGGCCAGCGCGACGCTCGTGGCCAGGCACGCCAGGGAAGAGAAGGAGCAAGCGCAGCTCACCGGGTCCAAACGCGCTCCGGCAGTCGCCGCTCTGGACTCGAGAGGCACAGCCATGGGCACCGTAGGCCTGATCGTATTCGGCGTCCTCGCGTGGAAATTTCTGCCGCGACACAACACGGCGCTCGTTCTGATCGGCTCAACCCTCGTCTGGTTTTGCGTTGGGGCGACGCTCTGGTGGTTACGCAAGGCAATTCGCACGTCGGCATGGGCCAGACGTCGCAGGCGCAGAACGGCATGATCGGCCGCTCCGGCAATTCGCGCTGAACGGCACGGCACGTCCAATAGTCAGGGGAGGGTCGCTCAGACGACTCCTACTCGATACAGCTGTCGAGTAGAAATCCCCGTAACCCCATGAAAACAAGGGATCGGCAAATTTCTACTCGATAAAAGATCCGTTTTCTTGCCTTCGCCCTGTCTTCGCCAATTCTCATATTTTGTCAAACTGGCCCGCCGCGGCCGCTAACGCAAACTCTGGCGGACTGCTTTCCGTTCAGCGTAGAATGGCACGCGCTCTTGCGCCCTCGGATTCGCGCAGGAAAACGAAATGACGAAGACTCGACCGGAAAACAACAGCGCGCGTAACACGATCATTCTGACGGTCGCGGTGATCGTGGTCGCGGCATATTGCGTCGCCTTCGGGCTGCAGACGCTCGTGTGGTTCGAGGCGCGCCATTGGGCCGGCTCGAATCCCTGGATCAAAGACGTGCCGCAGGCCCTGAATTCGCCGGCCGTTCAGGAGGGAAGCACGCAACTTAAGGCGTTCAACTACGAATTCAAAGTTCCGTGGGACGCCAAGCAGAAGATCGTCACCGACCAGGCAAGAATGGAGTTCCACTTCGATTCGGGACAGGTAATCATCTTTTACGATCCCGAAGCGCAGGCCGACGTGCTTCGCGGGCTCACTTCGGAAAATACCGCCGAATACCAGCAGTTCCAGAACGCGTTCGTCGGCCAGTCATTTGATTCGAATTACGCGATTTATCAGGCGGTGTATGACGCCTCGCCAGCTTCAGTTTCGCCGGTGAGCTCGCTGCGCGATGCGATTCGCGTGAACCAGCTTCTGCTCTGGAAGATCGCGTTTGGCGCCGACGCGATGCCCGGGTTGCATTCCATCCAGTCCGGCAGCAATCGCGGATTCGAGTTCGGCGATCCGTCAACCGGACAGCCCGTCGCATTGCGCCTATTCGACGGGCGCGATAGACAGTTCCGCATCGTGTTCGCCAATGCCGCCGGCGCGACCACGAAGTTCACCCAGGCCGACATCGATTCGGCCGTGCAGTCACTCCAGCCGATTCCCATCATGGAACGGTAGCGCTTTTCAGGGCTTCGCTGACGCCAAGCCGATTTCTCCACCGTCAGGCGCGGGCGGTGGCGCCGAGGGAATTCAGGACTTTCTCGTAATACGCCTCGTACATCGGGATGACGTCGTTCGCGCAGTAGCGTTTGCGGGCGTCGATGCGAGCCTGCTGTCCCATGGCGCGGCCGCGGTCGGGACGCGAGAGAATTTCGAGCGCGTATTTGGCTCCGGCTTCGACGTCGCGCGGCTCGATCAAGTAACCGTCCACGCCATGGTTCACGACTTCGGGCAGCCCGCCCACGTTGGTCGCAATGACGGGCACCTCGCACGCCATCGCTTCGAGCGCGGCCAGGCCGAAGGATTCCAGGTCGCTGGGCAGGAGAAACAGGTCGGCGAGGCCGAGCTTTTCTTGAACGCGGTCCTGCTTGCCGAGAAACAGGACGTCTTTCTGCAGCTTCTTCTTGCGCACAATGTATTCGGCGGCGCCGCGGTCGGGACCGTCGCCCACGAGGACGAGCTTGGCGGGCATCTTCTGGCGCATGAGCGCGAAAATCTCGACGACGTCGGTGACGCGCTTCACGGGACGGAAGTTCGAGAGGTGCATCAGAATGGGTTCACCATTCGGCGCCCATTTCGAGCGCACGGGCGCATCGTCGCTGCGCATGTAATAATCGCAGTTGACGAAATTCGGGATGACTTCGATGGGCCTCTTGATCTCGAACTCCTTGACGGTGCGATCGCGCAGGTAATTCGAGATGGCGGTGACGCCGTCGCTCTGCTCGATGGAAAATCGCGTGATGGGCAGGTAGCTGCGGTCGTTTCCGACCAGCGTGATGTCCGTCCCGTGCAGGGTAGTGATGAACGGCAGTTTCCTCGGCGCCGTCATCATGCGCGCGAGCAGCGCACTGACCGAGTGCGGAATCGCGTAGTGCACGTGCAATAGATCGAGTCCCTCGGACTCAGCGACCTCAGCCATTTTGGTCGCCAGCGCTAGCGTATAAGGCGGATGGTCGAACAGCGGATATGTGGTGACCTCGACTTCATGAAAATAGATGCGTTCGCCGCCGTTGTTCAGCCGGATGGGTACGGCATAGCTGATGAAGTGAACCTCGTGACCGCGCGCGGCCAGCTCAATTCCCAGTTCCGTGGCGACGACGCCCGATCCGCCGTACGTCGGATAACACGTGATCCCGATTTTCATGGTTCCCCCGGCCTTCTTTGGAGCCTGCTTGCACCCGGTTGATTTTAGATGCTAGATTCGCGGTTCTGCTTCGCCTGGCTGCCGCAGGCACGTAATTAGACGATCCAGGGGGCCGTTACGGTGCCGAGACTTTCGGGAAAGGTAGCATTCATCACGGGAGGCGGCACGGGCATTGGGCGGGCCTGCGCCGTCTTTTTCGCCAAAGAAGGGGCTCAGGTGGTCGTTTCGAGCCGTCGAAGCGAGCCGCTTCGGTCCGTTGTGACCGAGATCGAAAGTTCCGGCGGGCAGGCGGCGGCGGTGGCCTCGGACGTCACGAAGCGCGAGTCGGTGGAATCGGCGCTTTCAGGCGCCGTGGAATATTTCGGGCGGCTGGACGTCGTGGTGAACAATGCGGGCGCGGTGGTGGTGGCGGACGCGGATCATACGAGCGATGAAGAGTGGCAGCGCGTGATCGACGTGAACTTGACGGGCGCGTTCCGCGTTTCGCGCGCGGCGTTGCCTCTGCTGCGCAGGGCGGGCGGCGGCTCGATTATCAATATCGGTTCGGCGCTGGGCCTGGTGGCACGTAAGCAGCGCGCCGCCTATTGCGCATCGAAATTCGGCCTGACCGGGTTGACGAAAGCGATGGCCATCGACCACGCCCACGAGAAGATTCGCGTTAATTGCATCTGCCCGACGATCGTCGAGACGGAATTGGGAATGCAATCGATGGCCACGTTGCCCGATCCGGAGGCGGAACGCCGCAGGCGAAGCGCGGAAATTCCGCTGGGCCGCATGGGCAAGCCGGAGGACGTTGCGCACATGGCCGTCTATCTGGCGTCTGACGAATCCGAATGGGTGACCGGCGCGGCCTTTCCGCTCGACGGCGGGTTCACGGCTTACTGACATGGCGCCCGCGCGAAAACGATCCAAGCGTCTTGACGCGGAAGACCTTCGCGAGCGTCTGCGCGCCAGCAATACCGCCAAGCAGTTCGGTTTCGTTTTAAAAAAAGCGGAACCCGGGCACGTGATTCTGGAGATGCCCGTCGATGATCGCCACAAGCAGATTCACGGGGTGGTCCACGGCGGGGTGATCGCGGCGCTGGCGGATACAGCTGGAGGCCTGGCGACCTACATGGCCAGCCCGCGTGGCCGGCGCGTGGCAACCATCGAAATGAAAATCAATTATCTGGAAGCAGTCGCCGACGGAACGGTGCGCGCCGACGCGCGCGTGGTGCGACTGGGCGCGCACGTCGCCGTGGTGGACTGCGACGTGCGCGACGATTCCCGGCGCCTGGTTGGAAAAGCGCTGATGACGTTTTTTGTCAGCCCACGCAAGCGACCCGGTCAAGAAAGGCGCTGACCGCGGTCCGGAACGCTGCGCCCCAATCGAATCCTACTGACCGTTCGTTCCGCCCAACGCCGCGTCCTCACCGTCCTTGTATAGGTATCGTATGGAGTGCTTATAAATGAGGAGGTTTGGGCTGCCGAAGCGCGTGAGCTTGATGCAATCACGGTCGTACCATTCGATCGTTCCGTGGAGAACTTCGCCGTCGTTGAGCACCACGGCGACGGGATTGCGAGACTGCATTTGCTTTACGTAATAGAAGTTTTCCGCGTGAGTTTGCTCCGGAGGCGCCGGCTTCTTGCGCGCCATCGGCCCCGGCTGCGGCCCGTTCGGCGGCGAAGGACGAACCGGGTACGGCTCCTTCACTTCCGTAAGGGTGGGACGAAAAAGCTTCCGATTCACCATCTTCTTGCTCCTTCGGAGATTGCTGCCCTGGGATGCTAGTCTTATGACTGCGTGAGACAGTTTTCGGTTGCAGGCTGCCGGAAAAAAAATCGAAAAAATCTGCACCTCGCGCTTCAGCGCGTGGCGAGCGACACGGCAAGCGCGTCCATTCCGAGCTGCCGCGCAATGTTCCGCCGCAACCGGCTCTCCAGCCGGTCCACGCCTTGGGTCGCGCGCACCACCCACTCCAAGCTGACCTGCTTGCCGAGCGATTCCAGTTCCCGGCGCAAGTCGGGGTTGCGCGGAAGACTGCTCTTTGGGCTTTGGGAAATTTCGAGCAGGTCTGTAAGCAAACTATAGAATACAGCGAGAATATTTTCAAAGGATTCCTTCTCCTGCTTGGCAAGCTGCGCGGTGGCCGCGAATACGTCACGATAGTTTTCGCCGGCCGCAGCCTTTTCGAGCAGGCCGAGAACACTGGCGCGCAGACGTTTCGATTCGTCGAGATCGATTGAAAGCGCCACGCCGGGGCTGCCGTCGGCCAGTTGGGCGGCGATCTTGCGCTCCGCAGATTTTCGTTCGCCGCGGTCCTTCAGAAACGACTCGATGGCGTCGACAGGAACGGGTGCGAAATGAAACTGCAGGCACCGCGAGCGAATTGTCGGCAGCAAAGAGTCCGGTGTCGTGGCCAACAGGATCAGCGTCGCGGTGTCGGGCGGCTCTTCGAGGATCTTCAGGAAGACGTCGGCATCGGTCCAGCGCATGGTGTCGGCGCCATCCATGATGAAGACGCGGCGGCGTCCTTCAGGACGGAAGTAGGCAGCCCGCTGTACGGCTCGCAACTGGCCTACCCGAATCATGGGCCGTGCGACCGGCGTTCGCAGGCGCACCGGATCGGGCACGATCAGCCAAACGTCGGGATTGGTCTCGATGATGAGAGGCATGCGCTCGACGGCCGCCGTGTCGGCGTTCTCGCCGCGCTCCGTGAGTCCAGCGTTGATCAAGGGCGCGGGATCGGCAAGGCGCGCCATCTTCAGGCAGGATGCGCATTCACCGCAGAAATCATCCTTCAGGCGCTGGCAATTCGCGGCTTGTGCAAACATGCGAGCGAGCGTGTACTTGCCAATCCCGCGCGGGCCGGTGAAGAGCAGGGCGCTCGGGACGCGGTCGCGGCGCAGCATTGCGCGCAGCGCGCTCACCACGCGTTCGTTGCCCAGAAACTCGTTGAAACCCATTCGATTCCCTTGACTTCAGCTCCGAGGCCGACCGCCAAGACCCAGCAGAGCGTGCTTCTCGATTGCCGCGAGGATCTCCTGATGAATCGCTTCGGGCGCGCGAAGCAGAGACGCTCCGCTCGATCGCCCGCGCCGGGCGTTCCGGCCACGCGGTTGCGGCGCGCGCGCTTTTGCGCGTGAGGATTCGCGAGCGACCTCAGCGCACTCGATGCGAATCCAGTTTGGCTGGCGCGAAAGACGGTCGTAAACCGACGACGCCTCCTTGAGGTGCGCCAGATTTGCCTCCTGCAAGTCGCGCTTGCGTTTCGTATAGTGGCGCTCCGCCTTGTTTCCGACGAGCCGGTGCGCTTCAGCGGGCGGCACTCGGAGGTAAATGACAAGATCCTCTCGCGGGAGCCCGTAAACGTCGTATTCGAGTTGCGTGAGCCAGTGAAGGAACGCGCCGCGCTTGCGCGGCGGCACGCGCGCCCCCTGATGCGCCAGATTTGACCCGATATAGCGGTCCGCCAGCAGAATTCTTCCAGCGGCAAGCGCTGCTTCCATTTCGGCGCGCGCTTCGAGGCGGTCGCCCGCGTAGAGCAGAGCCGAGAAGTGCGGGTCGACAGCGGCCAGCGGACCGAACTCGCCGTTCAGAAAGCGAGCGACCATTTTTCCGAAAAATCTCTCGTAGCGCGGGAAACTGATGCGCGCCGAGCCGATTTCGTGCGAATCGAGCGCGCGCGCGAGCATTTCGATCTGCGTCCGCTTGCCGGAGCCGTCGATTCCTTCGAGGACGATCAGTTTTCCGCGGAGAGACATTGCGAGCCGCTCAGTCTAGCACGAGTGCTCGCGTGCTAGAATCGCGACAATGCCCAGCCAAAGTGAGATCGCATCGAATCTGGCGCGCGTGCGCGAACGTGTTGCCCGCGCCGCCGAGCGGGCCGGCCGCCGAGCAGAGGAAGTTACGATCGTCGCGGTGTCGAAGACCTTTCCCGCCGAAGCGATTCGAGCAGCCTACGAGGCAGGGTTGCGCCATTTCGGCGAGAATCGCGTGCAGGAATGGGAATCGAAGCGCGCGGCTGTCTCGCAACTGGATGCGATCTGGCATCTGATCGGCCACCTGCAAAGCAACAAATCGCGGCGTGCGGCATACCTGTTCCATCGCGTCGATTCCGTCGACGATCTCTCGCTGGCGAAACGACTGGATGCCGCGGCGGCGGCGGAAGGGAAGAATCTGCCCGTGCTGATCGAGGTCCGCCTGGGGGACGAAGCGACGAAGACCGGGGTTGCCGAAGCCGATCTGCCATCTCTCGCCGCGTCCATTGCGCCATTTGCCCACATCGATCTGCTGGGCTTGATGACGATTCCACCACTCTTCGACGATCCCGAGAGCGTCCGCCCTTACTTCGGGAAATTGCGGGGATTGCGCGACGATGTGAGCCGGCGGCTGGGCCGGAAGCTGCCCGTGCTGTCCATGGGGATGACACACGATTTCGAGGTCGCCATCGAAGAAGGCGCCACGGAAATTCGCGTCGGAACCGCAATTTTCGGCGAGCGCACGTTAGAGGAATGATTGAAATCGACGAGCGGGACGGCGGCGTGACCTTTGCCGTGCGAGTTGTGCCGCGAGCCAGCCGGAATTCGATCGAAGGCGAGCATGCGGGCGCGCTGAAGGTCCGACTGACGGCGCCGCCGGTGGAAGGGCGCGCAAACGAAGCCCTGAGACGTCTGCTGGCCGAGCGTTTGAATGTCCCTTTAGGCGCTGTTAGAATCGTGGCCGGAGAAGCGAACCGCACAAAACGAGTCTCCGTTGCGGGCGTTTCGCCTGCCCAGGTCATCGCGCTTTGCGCTCCACCACGGAAAGAGAGCCGCTGAAAATGGTCAACATTCCCGCAATTCAGGCTGAACTCCGCGCCGGCAAGATCGACGGCTGGCTCTTCTACGACCATCACCGCCGCGATCCGATCGCCGCGCACATCCTCGGGCTTGGCGGGAACGGGCTGGCCACGCGCCGCTGGTATTACTTCATTCCGGCGAAAGGCGAGCCGCGCAAACTCGTCCATCGAATCGAGCAGGGCGCTCTTGACGCCGTGCCCGGCAAAGCGCTGGTCTACTCCGGCTGGCAGGAGCTGTATAAGCTGCTTCCGAAACTGCTGAGCGGAAAAAAGAAAATCGCGATGCAGTACTCGCCGGAAAACAATATTCCGTACATCGGGCTGGTCGATGCGGGGACTGTGGAGCTGATTCGCAAGCTGAAAAAGAAAGTGGTCAGCTCGGCGGACCTGGTGCAGATTTTCGAAGCGAGCTGGAGCCCCGAGCAGCTCGAGTCCCACCTGGCTGCTGGAAAAATCATCGATCGCGTGACGAGCGAAGCCTTTGCGCGCGCCGCGTCGTTCGTGCGCGAAGGGAAAGGGCTTTCCGAATTCGAGCTGCAGCAATGGATCGTCGCGCAGTTTCGCTCCAACGGCCTCTACGCCGAGCCGCCCATCGTGGCCGTCCAGCCGAACAACGGCAATCCGCATTACGAGCCGAACGAGCGCGATTCGCGCCCGATTCGCGCGGGTGATCTGCTTCTGCTCGACGTGTTCGCAAAATTGGATCGGCCGGGCAGCGTCTACTACGACATCACGTGGATGGGCTACCTTGGCGAGCGCGTGCCCGACACCTGCGCGAAAATTTTCCGCATCGTGCGGCAGGCGCGCGACAATGCCGTAGAATTCGTCCGGGAAAATGTCGCAAAAGGCCGCGAGATTCGCGGCTGGGAAGTGGACCGCGTGACGCGCGAAACGATTCGCAAGGCGGGCTACGGAAAGTTTTTCGTGCATCGCACCGGGCACAGCATCGGCCAGTCCGTCCACGGAAACGGCGCGAATATGGACGGGTTCGAGACGCGCGACGACCGCAAGATCGTCCCGCGGACCTGTTTTTCTGTCGAGCCCGGAATTTACTTGCCGGAGTTCGGCGTGCGCAGCGAAGTGAATGTCTATGTAGGAGAGAAAGAGGCGCGCGTGACGGGCGCCATCCAGAAAGAAATCCTGGCGCTGCTGGCCTGAGCGAAAGATCGGGAGTTGAAGGGATCGTGGATAAAGAGTTTCACGAGGTGACCGCGCAAGAAGCCGATGAAAATCGGCCTGTCACGATGGAGGTGGCCACAGTTGCCCCCGCGGGGCAGGACGCATCCGAAACAGCGCGAATGGCAGCCCATTCGACGGCGGAAGGGGTCGCGGAAGGCGAGCCTTCTTCAGCCGAACGGGGATTGCCGGCGCGCGCGGCGCGGTCGGTTCTCGCGCTGACGGTCGCACTGCTCGCGTGGCTGGTTCCCGGACTCGGGCATCTTGTGATGCGCCGCTGGCAGCGCGCGCTGGCGTTTCTTGTGGCGGTGGGAGGGCTGGCGGTCAGCGGCCTATTGATGCGCGGCAACGTTTTCCATCTGCACTCGCAGGACCCGTTCGGCACACTGGGATTTCTTGCAGACGCGAGTTCCGGTGTGTTTTATCTGCTCGCCCATGCCTTCGAGAAGGCGGGTCCGGACGTTGCGCGCGCGATGGGCGACTACGGGACGCGCTTCATCGCAGGCGCGGGAATCGTCAACATGCTTGGCGTATGCGATGCGTACGAAGTCGCGCGCGGAAGACGGCACTAGGTCCATTTGCGAACGAAGTGCCGGCGGCCACTCCAGCGGGGAACTGAGAAATCGGGGCGCACGGGATGTTCTTCGGTCATCTGAGTCATTTTTCGGCGATGCTGCTCTTCGCAGCTCTCGCTTCGCTGGCCGTCGGTTTTCTTGCGCGGCGCACGGCCGCGAACCGCATTCGCTACGCGCTCTGGACGTTCGCGCTTTTCCTGTTCGTGAGCATCGCCATCGCGTGGATTTTGTACCCGTTCTCGCGCTGACCACTGTTCTGCCAATCCATCGTCTGCGCACTTCTCCCCTTCGCGCGGCGGTCCTTCCGGCGATCTATTCCCAGCCGTCCATTCCGATTGGATCGCCCGCGGGCGGTGGCACCGGCGCCGTCAGATGCGCATCCGCTGGATTTTTCTCGAAGCGATTGATCTGCTGGATCGCAAAGAAAAACTGCGCGCGGCGGCTCTCGTCCATCGTGCTTTTGACCTGGCCCGCGATCCAGTCTTTCAGCTCGTTGATTTTCAGGGAAGCGACGGCGCGCGTTTGCGGCGCAGCGTGCTCGTCGGCGGCGAGCGACATCAGGCGATCGAGAACGACGGAGTCTACGGTCCGCTGGATTGCACCGTCATACCCGTTTTCGGGTTGCGCTTTCCAGGTGGATGTCAGCAAGTCGTCCACAAGTTCCGCGAACCCGGGATACTGCGCGTCGCGCGCGTGATACTCGATCATACGTTCGTCGCGGTTGGGCTCGAGCAGCAGGCTCGAGACGATTTCCGCCGCGGCTTCCGGACCGGCAAGCGCGTCGAAGGCCGGAGCCGTGCGCCGCGCGAAATTCTCCTGGGAACTCGGAAACTCCGAAGGGCGTGGAGGCAGTTGCTTCAGGAGCGGTTCAGGGAAGGCCAGCTCTCGCGGCGAAAGCGTGTCGAGCACGGCGCGAATGGCGGCGCGTTGTTCGGAGGCTGGAACGATCTCGGGCGGTTTCTGCACGCCGCCACGAACGTTGAACCAGTAATTGAGCCCGCCAATCCACTTCGAAACCGCCGTCACCTGATAACGGTGATACAGATAGACGGGAACGAGCACATCTTCGAGCGTGGCGACGGGCTCGTTTTCGCGAATGGCGTCGATGGACAGGCGCTTCAGCGCGGCGTCACGAACCGCCATCACCTGCTTCAGGCCGTCCAGGTCGTTCGAGCCAACGTCCCACAGATGCGCCACGGGACTTGCAGAGCCGAGCGGCCGGGCATCCTGGTCCGTCAGATAGATCTGGCCGCGCGCGAACGCGCCATCCAGAATTTTGTTGAGCGCCTGCTTTTCGTTCGTGCCCGGCGGGAAATCCTGATAACCGTAGTCGATCGTGACTCTGTCCCACGCGCCGATGCCGACCGCATACGCATTCGACACGTCCGGAATGCCATTGGCGCCGACGGTAACGACGGGCGACGGATAGTCCATCACGGAAGCGCGGTTCACGATGCTCGACGCGAAAT
>Ga0209167_10001320_pt1 | contig 14884 bp, 12 predicted proteins | sample Coa_R1_9_FD_187154 | JGI IMG/M metagenome (GOLD analysis project Ga0209167, IMG submission 187154) | Surface soil microbial communities from Centralia Pennsylvania, which are recovering from an underground coalmine fire - Coalmine... | ecosystem: Environmental > Terrestrial > Soil >... | reverse complement strand
CCGTCACTTCGTGCACTCGCGACTCTTTTAGGACCTCTCCGCCAGCGCCACTTCGTCCTCAAGAGCGGTGGCATCTCGCGCTTCGCAGCCCATACCCGGTGGACTTTTCCGCCTCGCGCGTTCCGCGCGCCCTTTCGAAGACGGTGGCGTGTCTATCTCGCAACTGTGCTCGCTGCCCCCCTCTCGCTCGGTTGGGCGCTCGCCCAAAGCCGCCGACTTGCGATGCTCTCGACTCGCACTCCCCGCCTCGCATGTTTCCGTCGTTTCCAATCGACCCTCTCCAGCACCTCGGCCACGTCCTCCTAAGTAAAATAGTTACATAACTATACAGTATGGCAGCATGGTGATGTGGGAGAGGTGTATGGAACATAGGCGATGAAACAAGCTGCTGCTGCAGTCGGCGGGTGACGGTCCGCCCGGGCGGAGCGTGACTGGGACTGAGGCGAGGCACCGCCGCGTGCGAAACCTGCGAGCTCGTTCGGGTTCGGTCGGTTGTTCGGCGATGGCCGCAGCGGTGGGGCAGGCGGCCGGGCGCGCACGTATTACTATGGAGACTTATGGGCGAGTTCGAACTTGATGAAGTCCTCGATACTAGTGAGATCGCCGCCGATCAGCGGCCGACCGTTAACGAACAGCGTGGGCGTGCTGGTGACGTTGAGGGCGACCCCGTCTTCGTGATCGGCGTCGACGGCGCGCTTGGCTTGGGGCGACGCCATGCAAGCTTTGAAAGCGTCGGTATTTAGCCCGAGTTGGCCGGCATAAGAGGCCAGCTGGTCGAAGACGTTCTCGGGCGAGGTCGAGTCTTGATTGTCAAAGATCAGGTCATGCATTTTCCAGAATGCAGGCGGCGACTGTTGGAGGGCGCAACGCCCTCCGATGGCGGCAGTCTCAGCCCAAGGATGTATCTGGGAAAGCGGGAAGTCCTTGAATACAAGGCGAATGCGAGGATAGTCTTTTTCAACTGTTTTCAACGCGGTGTGGACCTCGCGACAATGCGGGCACTCGAAATCGGCAAATTCGACGATGGTGATCACGGCGTTGGCCGGGCCCTTCGACGGATCGTCCTCGATGTGCAGCTTTCCGCGATTCGCGGCGAAGGGGTCGGCAGCCGTATCGAACATTTCCCCGCGAATGAAGGACTTGCCGTCCTTGCTGATGTAGAAGGTGGCGCCTTCCGTCTGGCCCTTGTACGTGACCTCGACTGGAACTGAATAAAAATCGCGCGCGGGAGACGGGCCGAGGGGGCCGAACTTGATCTTGTAGTCCGGACCCCAAGTGAACAGATTGCGGATGAACGCTTCCGCGGAGCGGATGAGCTGCGGCTGGTCAGGCTGCGAAGCCGTTGGCCGCGACTGTGCGCGGGATGAAGGCGTGCTGAAAGCCAAGACGACCATCCATAGGTGTAAACGACGCATCGATATGAGTCTCCTGCGATTTTTTGATAGCGAGATATAAAACCACAGATGATCTCGGATTAAAAGGAACGGTTCGTAGGGAAACTACGTGACGGTTGCATACGTAGACTCCGCATTTTAGCCTTCGCAGGTTGCGCCATCGTGTGCCGGGCTTCGCAGCTTTGCCAGCCGAAACCGACGGCGACCGCGAAGAGACCAGAACGAGCGACCCGAGGGCGACTGCCGGGAGAGCGGGGCTTCAACCCTCCGAAGGCTTGCAGGTGGATGAAGGCGCGGAGACGGATGCAGTGGTAAGATGCCGCGCCATGCGACCACCGACGAAGCAGATCCTCATGTTCCTGCTGCTGGTATTTGCGTTCTCCAGCCTTCCGTATTATTTCATGATTCACACTGGACACATCGGCGCCGGAAATGGGTTCGTGGTGTCGCTCGTGATGTGGTGCCCCGCATTCGCCGCGTTCGCTACCTGCGGGCTATTTCGAATTGACCTGGCAACGCTCGGCTGGAACTGGCGGCCGGCGCGGTATGTGGCGTGGGCCTATGTAATTCCCGTCCTGTACGCGTTGCCCGTTTACATTGTGACGTGGGTGGTGATTCCCGGGTCGTTCGCGTTCTCGGCGTTCGCAGCCCCTTGGGGAGCGGCTTTCGGACTTCCGCATTCGCCGCGCGCGGCGGCGCTGTTCCTGGCAGTGCCGTGTTACGCGACGCTGGGAGTGATCAGCAGCATGTCGCGCGCACTGGGAGAGGAAATTGGCTGGCGCGGATTTCTCCTGCCCCGACTCGTACAACGGGTCGGCTTCACCGGAGGCTGCCTGCTGAGCGGATGCATCTGGGCGGTGTGGCATTATCCGGGGCTGTTGTTCGCGGACTACAACGCGGGCACGAAGCCGGCGTTTGCGTTGAGCTGCTTCACGTTGATGGTGATCGCCGACAGCTTCATTCTCGGCTGGCTGCGGCTCAAGTCCGGTAGCTTGTGGACCGGCGCCGTCCTACATGCAAGCCACAATCTTTTCATTCAGGCGATTTTCGATCGCATGACGGCGCCGGCGGGGCGAGCGCTGTATGTCACGACAGAATTCGGCTTCGGATTGGTGCTTACACTGGGAGCATTCGCCCTGTATTTCTGGACGCGGCGCAACGAAGTAACGAGCGCGGGGGAAAATCCGCAATGAGCTAAGACTGCGTGCCGGAACTATTCTGCGCCATGACTTGCCTTATCAACCCTTCCGAATACTGAGAAGCATTCAAACTCTTTCGAGGTGCTCGCGAAAGTAGTTCTTTCCAACTGGCTGGCAACGAGGCGACTTGCAACGCGCGCCGCACCGATGCTACGTCCTCCTCGGCCCAGCGCTTCGCAATATACAGGCGCGTGATTTGAGAGACAGGCACAGCGACGGGGCCGCTGGCAACCACGCGGATGTCATCGCCGGCGCCAACTTCTCCTTCGCGCAGAACCGCGAGATAGAAACCAGTTCGCTCGCTTTCGAGGAAGCGCTTGACCATTAGCTGTAGTGCTCGAGTGGGTAGCAGCAGACGGCTTTGTGCGGGCCGCCGTGAACGGCGAGGTCGGCTTGACGGTCGCCGTCCAAATCCAGCTTGCGCAGGGTGACGCGGCCTTCGACCGGCTGCTTGTAGATCGCCGTGGTGACGCTACGTCCGTGCCAGGTTGTTTTTAGAGAGATGAGCTTCACGAGAGCCGGCCACAGGCCTTGAATTCTTCGACCACCTGCCAGCTCTTCCTCCAGTATGGCTGAGCCAGGCAAATCGTGCGCGCGACTACTTGATGGCGATGACCATGGAGTCGGGTCCGACGAGATGCTCAATGCGGGTTTCGCGGAAGCCGGCTTCCTTCATCCAGGACTGGCACTCGGCGCCCGTGTAGTCGAAGCCGCCCGACGTCTCGATCAGCATATTAAGACTCATGAGCAGGCCGAACGCGTTTTCGCAGCGATCGTCGTCGATGATGGAATCGTAGGCGATGAGCGCGCCACCCGGCGGAATGGCGTCAAACGCCTTGCGAATCAGGAGCTTTTTCTGTTCCAGGTCCCAATCGTGAAGGATGTGTCCCATGGTAACGACGTCGGCCTTGGGCAGCGGAAGATCGAAGAAACTGCCGGCGCGAAACGAGACGCGCGACGACAGACCGTGCTCAGCAACGTACTCCTCGAAGATCGGAGCGACTTCCGCGAGGTCGAAGCCGATGCCCGAAATGTGCGGGTTGGCCAGAGCGATCTGGACGATCAAATCTCCCTGCGCGGTGCCGACATCGACGGCCGTTTTGTAGTTTTTCCACGGAAATTTTGAGGCGATGATGCGATTCGCGCCTTTGCTGATTCCGCTCATCGCTTTTAGAAAGCCCCGAAGCCGCTCGGGATCGGCGTAGAGGTGCGAAAAGACGTCCGGGTCCCCACTCTTCACTTCATTCTGCGGCTCGCCGGTGCGCAAAGCCGTTGTGAGATTGTTCCAGAAGCCGAAGAGGCGATGATTCGCCATCTCCAGCATGCCGCCGACGTAGGAAGGCTTGCGGCGGTCGAGAAAGAAATCGGCGGGCGGGAGATTGCGATACTCATCCCCACGGCGCTCGATAAGACCCAGCGCGACGAGGGCATCGAGAAAGTCGCGGGCCGAGCGCGGATGGAGGCCGAGACGGCCGGTCAGCTCCGGAAGGCTTTCGGGGCGCCCGGCAAGTTCGGTAAAGACTCCCATTTCGACGGCGCTCAAAAGTACTTTTGAGGCCCAAAAGCCAAGGCCGATTTGCATGATGTGGTCGAAGCTGGGTTGTTGTTCGGTGGTCACCAAGATTTGCTCCTTTCGGTCCCTTCGGGATTTTGCCCCTGCGTATTGCGTGGCCCCAGAAGAGTGCGCCGAGCCGCGCGCTTCCACGCGAACCCGTGGAGGATACCACGTTCGCGCGGCAGTTGAGCTGCGGAAGCGTACACGGGTCAGGTGTTGAGTTTTTGGGCGATGGGGAAACGGCGGCCGACGCTGAATGCTTTCGAGGTGACCTTCAGGCCCGGTGGGGCCTGCTTGCGTTTGAACTCGGCGCCATCGACGAGGCGCGCGATGGAGCGAACGAGATCGAGCGAATAGCCCATGTCCTCGGCAATTTCCTGCGGGTCGCGCAAGTCCTCGACATACGCCTTCAAGACGCGGTCGAGAACGTCGTAGGGCGGGAGCGTGTCCTGATCGGTTTGATTCGCGCGAAGCTCGGCGGACGGCGCTTTGCTGATGATTTCACGCGGGATCACCTCCCTGCCGCAATTCACTAGTTCGGCGAGCGCGTACACCATGGTTTTGGGCACGTCGGAGATGACGGCGAGGCCTCCGGCCATGTCGCCGTAGAGGGTGGAGTAGCCGACGGCCATTTCGGATTTGTTCCCCGTGCTCAGAACGAGCAAATTGAATTTGTTGGAGAGCGCCATCAGAAGATTGCCGCGAATGCGCGCCTGGATGTTTTCCTCGGTGATGTCCTGGGGCCGGTCGGCAAAGACCGGGGAAAGAGTCTTGCGATAACTCTCGAAGGTTTCGCTGATGGGTAGAACCAGCAACTCGATGCCGAGATTGTCGGCGAGGCGGCGCGCGTCGTCGCGACTTCCTTGCGAGGAATATGGGCCCGACATGCTGACGCCGAGAACGTTTTCGCGCCCGAGCGCTTCGACGGCGATGACCACAACGAGCGCGGAGTCGATGCCGCCGCTGAGTCCGACGACGGCCTTGCGGAAGCCGCACTTGCGGACATAGTCGCGCGTGCCGATAACGAGCGCGCGGTAGACGGCTTCGAGCTCATCTTTCGGCTGGCAGCGGATGTCGCCCTTGCCCGTGGCGCTGTCGAAGAAAACCAAATCCTCGTCGAAGGACTTCGCCAGGGCGGCGACCCGTCCGTCCGGCATGAAGGCGAAACTCGAGCCGTCGAAGATGAGGCTATCGTTCCCACCGACCTGGTTAACGTAAACGACAGGCACCTTGTGCTCGATGGCTGTGGCACGCAGCATGTCATGACGCAGGCCGCGCTTATCGAGCGTGTATGGAGACGACGAAAGATTCAGAATGATCTCGCTTCCCTTCCCGACCAGCTCGCTGACAGGGTCGCGTTCGTACAGCCGTTGCTTCCAGAAACTCTTGTCGTTCCAGACGTCCTCGCAAACGGTGATGCCGAGTTTCGCGGCGTTGAGCGGGAAAACGTATTGCGTGTGCGCGGGCTGGAAGTAGCGCGACTCGTCGAAAACGTCGTAGGTGGGCAGCAACATCTTGCGCTGCTCGAAGAGAATGCGGCCGTCGCCGATGACCGCAGCGCAGTTAGCGACGCGCTTGCCGGTATCGTCCTGCGCCTTGCCGACGTAGCCCACGAGCGAAGCCAGCGGCACTGATTTGGCGAGCAGCGCCAGTTGCTTGAGGTTGCGATCGAGAAAGGAAGGACGCTCGATCAGATCCTGGGGTGGATAGCCGCAGATGCAGAGCTCGGAAAAAACGGCGAGCTCGGCGCCCCCGGATTTGGCTTCGCGGGCGAGTTCCAGGATGCGGGAGGCGTTACCCTCGAAGTCGCCGATTGTAGGGTTGAACTGGGCGAGTGCGATTTTCATTGAAGCTACAGGATACGGGGGACTTAGCGGGTTTTCAATGGAGCGCGGGTGGGGGTAATGCTCTGATTCACACATTTGGAGCATCACGCGGGTGGGGATGTGATTTGAGGCCCTGCGCATCCACGTCCGGACTGATTTACGCATTCGTCGCCGGGCGGGTGACGAATTTCGGGTTCAGGACTTTGCGGGCGGTTTCGACGCCGAAGACCGGAAGATTGCGGTCGTCCAGGAGACCGATCTGCTTGAGGACCGAGGCCTGGTCCCAATAGATGTGTTCGTGGGCGAGTTTGCCGTCGCGGAACCGGACGATGGCGACGAGCGGCACTTCCACGTGGCGATTCGTTGGCGGAACGCCCGGCAGCATCCACGGCATCTCCTGCGTGTGTGTGAAGGAGAAAATCATCTCGTCGACGATCTGATTTTCGCCGACGGTCCGGGAGACGGGCGTGAGCGTCGTATCAGGCGGCATTTTCGGAATGAAATCCTGCGAATAGAACGCGCGCAGGGCCGCTTTGCCGGAACCGCCGGTCAGGACGGGAATGTGGTTGACGTACGCGTCGTCGACCATCGTGGCGAGCGTAGCTTCGGTGTCGCGCGTGGCGAATTCATGCTTCGTGTGCTCTTCCCACAGACGGGCGAGATCTGGCTGTGTCATGCACGCAACTTTAACACGGCCGGGCCGGCTGCCGAATCGGCGCAGATCGATCATTTGGCAAGCTGGCGCGCGGAAGGGCGAGGTTGGCGGGTGTATACTCTGCCGGGGCAAAAAGGAATGGATTGTTGCGGCAGGCTTTCGTTCGCGATCACCACACACAAAGGAATTTGACCGAGTCGAGAGGCACATGGCGGGCACTGTGCCGCGCGCATCGCCGCCAGAGTTCCGCCGCGCCGAGCCAGCAGCGCCAGGCACGTCACCAGTCACTTCAACCACGAGAACACTTGGAGGAAAACGAATGATTACGCTTCGTCGTGTTGCGTTCGCGCTGGCCGCGGTGGCGGCGTGCGCGGCGATGCTTGGCGTAGGCGCGCAAATGCGCGAGGGACGGCTGTTGCGATTCCCGGACGTTTACAAAGACCGCATCGTGTTCAGCTATGCCGGAGACTTGTGGCTGGTCCCGACGAGCGGCGGCATCGCGCGACGCATCACGACGAATCCCGGGCTGGAGCTTTTCCCGAAATTTTCGCCGGACGGCTCGCAGATCGCATTCACGGGCGAATATAACGGGCAGCCGAACGTTTACATCATTCCCGCGGAAGGCGGGGACCCAAAGCAGTTGACGTTCGAGTCTGCCACGCCGACCGTCTCCGAGCGCATGGGAATCGAGAATCAAGTCATGGGCTGGATGCCCGGAGGGAAAAACGTTTTCTTCCTCTCGCGCCGCGACACGTTCAACGACTGGTTTGGACGCCTGTTCGAAGTTTCGATCGCAGGCGGGCTGGCCACGCGCGTTCCGTTTGAAAATAGAGGTGACCTGACATCGTTTTCGCCCGATGGAAACCAGGTTGCTTACAATCGGATTTTCCGAAACTTTCGCGTGCGGAAGCGTTACACGGGCGGCATGGCGCAGAAGATCTCTCTTTTCGACCTCAAGACGAATCACTACGAAGAACTCGACAGCAGCTACCAGGGCACGGACACCTTCCCCATGTGGCACGGCGACACGATCTACTTCGACTCGGACCAGGGTCCCGAGCGCCGCATGAATCTGTTCGCGTACAGTGTGAAGACGAAACAAATCCGGCAACTGACGCATTTCAGGGAATTCGACGTGAACTGGCCGAGCCTGGGGCCCGATTCGATCGTCTTCGAGAACGGCGGGTATCTCTACCTCTTCGACCTGGCCAGTGAAAAGGCGACAAAAGTGACCGTGTACCTGCCGGGAGATGAAAATCAGGAGCGAAAGCACTGGGACAAAACAGCCAGCCTGATCAGTTCCTACGATATTTCGCCCGAGGGAAAGCGCGCCGTTTTCGAGGCGCGCGGAGATGTTTACACTGTTCCCGCAAAGGAAGGCAGCATTCGCAACCTGACGCGCACGGCCGGAATTCGCGAGGAGGACGTGGCCTGGTCGCCGGACGGCAAGTGGATCGCGTATCTCTCCGATCGCACCGGCGAGCAAGAGATCTACCTGATGCCGCAGGACGGAATGGGCAAGGAAGAACGTATCACGTTCGATGGAGCGATGCAGCGACTACAACCCGTGTGGTCGCCGGACAGCACGAAATTGCTGTTCGCGGACAAGTCGCTGCGCCTTTTCTACGTGGATATCACCGAGAAAAAACCGGCGCTGATCGACCAGGGCAAATATGCGGATTTGACCGACTACAACTGGTCGCCGGACAGCAAATGGATCGTCTATTCCAAGACGGCGCAAAACGGGAACAGCGTTGTCTACCTCTATTCTCTCGCGGAGAAAAAGATCACGGCGGTAACGACGGATTTCACCGACAACCGCAATCCCGTGTTCGATCCCAACGGCAAGTACCTTTATTTCCTTTCCGAGCGCGATTACAACGAAGTTCTCGGCGTGTACGACTTCGAATTTGCGAATCCGAAGGCGACGCGCGTTTACCTGGTGACGCTGCGCGCGGACACTCCTTCGCCCTTTGCGCCGCAGAGCGATGAAGCCGAGGTGAAGAAGGCGGGGGCAAGCGCGGAAGCGAAACCGCGCGAGGCGGAGAAGAAAACCGAGACCAAGAGCGAAGGAAAGACCGAAGAGGAGAAGAAGGAGAAAAAGGAGTCCGCGGAAAAGGAAAAGAAGGAGCCGTTCCGGATCGATTTGGACGGAATTCAGAATCGCGTCGTAGCGCTTCCGACTCCGCCTGAGAACATGGGGGGTCTGGGCGCGTCGAAAGACTACGTCTTCTACATCACCGCTCCAATCTTCGGGCTCTCCGGTCCGCTGGCGGACGAAGGATTCGCGCTGCATATTTTCGACATGAAGAAGCGAAAGGATTCCGTCCTGATCAACGGCGCAACCGGCTACGCACTCTCATTTGACGGGAAGAAAGTCCTGTACGCGGGCCCGCCAGGCGGCGGGGGCGAAGAGCATCTGGCGCGAACCTTCGGCATCATCGACGCCACGCCGCCGTCCGGGCCTCCGGGCCACGTCGGCGAGAACGCTCTGGCGCTGAGCGGCATGCAGGCCGAGATCGATCCGCGCGCGGAATGGAAGCAGATGTTCTACGAGGTGTACCGGCAGGAGCGGGACTATTTCTTCGAGCCCTCCATGAACGGCGTGAACTGGGCGCAGGAACGCGACAAGTACGCCCAGCTTCTGCCGTATGTGGCGGACCGCTACGACCTGAACTATATCCTGGGAGAGATGATCGGAGAGCTCTCGAACTCGCATACCTACGTTGGCGGAGGCGACTATCCGGATCTGCATCCGATCAACGTGGGACTGCTCGGCGTCGATTTCGAGGCGGATGCGGAGAACGGGCCCTACCGCTTCAAGAAAATTTATCCCGGCGAAAACTGGAACGACGCCCTTCGCTCGCCGCTGACCGAGCCGGGCGTCAACGTGAAGCAAGGCGATTACCTGCTGGCGGTGAATGGGCAATCGCTGCGCGTGCCGCAAGATCCGTATTCCCTGTTCGAGAACACCGCGAACGACAATGTGACGCTTACGGTGAACTCGAAGCCATCGGAGGAGGGCGCGCGGCACGTGGTGGTCAAACCGATCGGCAGCGAATTCAAGCTGCGCGAGCTGGATTGGATCGACACGAACCGCCGCAAAGTGGAGAAAGCGACGGACGGGCGCGTGGGGTATGTATACCTGCCGGACATGGGCGACTCCGGCTTGAACGAATTTGTGAAGCAGTATTTTCCGCAGATTCGCAAGGAAGGAATCATTTTCGACGTGCGATATAACGGCGGCGGATTCGTCGATCAGATTATTTTCGAGCGATTGCGGCGCATTCTTGCGGGTATGGAAGCGGCGCGGAACTTCCAGAGCGGGACGGTGCCGCCCAACACGTTTTATGGTTACATGGCGTGCGTCACGAACCATTACGCCGCCTCGGACGGCGATTACTTCTCCTATTTCTTCAAGTACTACAAGCTCGGGCCTGTGATCGGGACGCGAACCTGGGGCGGCGTGCGCGGGATTCGCGGCGAAATCCCGTTGATGGACGGCGGCTACATCACGCGGCCGGAATTTTCGCTCTATGGCCTCGACAGCCAATGGATTATCGAGAACCGTGGCGTCCAGCCCGACATCGTGGTCGAGAACACGCCCGACAAAACGATGCAGGGACACGACCCGCAGCTCGAGCGAGCGATCGAGATTGTCATGAAGGAGATTCAGGAGCATCCGAAGAAGCTGCCTCCCCGGCCGCCTGATTTGCCGCCGTATCCGGCAGGCCCTGGACAATAGCGAGGTAAAGAACTCGGCCATTCCAAGGAGCAAGAAATGACGGCGAAGGAGTTGAGATCGTCACCAACGAAATTCAGACGCACCCGAGAAAGCTGCCTCCACGTCCAAGACTTGACCGGCATATCCTCCGGGGCCGGCAAATTAGTGGACGTCAGAATCTCTTGGAGGCTTACATGAAGCGACTCTGGGGAGTTTCAGGCATAGCTTTGCTTTTCCTCTCGGGTGTTGCAGTCGCGCAGCAAAGGCCTCAGGACCACAAGACGCCGCAGAACACGTCGCGGCAGAAGTCTTCCACTCCGCAGAAAGGCGGCGCGGTGGGACACGGTTACATCCCCGCCCACGGGCCGTCACCTGCCAAATCCTCCCCTGCCCGCACTTCCGCTCGGTCTGCCAGCCAGACTCCGCACAACACGAACCGGCCGACTTACAGCGATCAAGCCGGACATCCGGACGCGCCGCACGTTCATGCGAGCAACGGTCAGTGGGTGGGTCATTCGACGGACCGGGATGATCCGCACTACAAGATTGACCATCCCTGGGAGCACGGGCACTTCCCGCGCGGGATCGGCCGCAGCTACGTCTACCGGATCGAGGGTGGGGCGAGGGACCGCTTCTGGTTCGGCGGGTCTTACTTCAGCGTGGCCCCATATGATTACGACGATTGCGCCGACTGGAACTGGAGCTCCGACGACATCGTGCTCTATGCGGATCCCGACCATGACGGCTGGTATCTGGCCTACAACGTCCGGCTGGGAACGTACGTCCACGTGATGTATCTCGGCACCTAGCGGGAGAACAAAGCTTCGCGCGGCGCGGACGGTCTCGCCCAAAAATGGAAGCTCCCGCATTCTCGCGCGCTGGCGGGCGGCCACCGTTCGCCGATTTCGAGCCTTGGGTGGGCCACTCCTGCCGGAATCCCGCTCGGATCGAAAGCTAGCGCTGGGCGAGCCAGACATACAGCACCCACACGACGGGCGCGGCGAGGATGAGACTGTCGATGCGGTCGAGAACGCCGCCGTGGCCGGGGACGATTGTGCCTGAATCCTTCACGTTGGCGCCGCGCTTGTAGGCTGATTCGATGAGGTCGCCCATCTGGCCGGCGATGTTCGCGGCGCCCGCGATGAACAATAGAGTGCCGGCGTCCATGTCCATCCAGCGCGAGGCGGCCCACGCCACGAGAAGCGAGCCGACCACGTTGGCGACGGCGCCCTCCCAGGTTTTTTTCGGACTGAGCGCGGGAGCCATCGGAACGCGCCCGACAAATTTCCCCGTAAAGTAGGCAAGCGTATCGCCGGCCCAGATCAGCGCAAGCGTGAAGAGAATCAGCTCGCGTCCAAAGCGTTCGACCTCGTTGATGCGCGCGAGATAGCTGAACGGGAGCGCGACGAAAAGAAGTCCGGCGGAGCTGATCGAAATTGCGGGCAGGACATCCCGGAGCGGCCAACGCGTGGCGAGCCCGATTCCGACGGCGCCAAAAAGAAAGGCCAATAGAACGGCGTCAACCGACACAGAAAAACCGGCCAGTTTTCGCACGACGACAAAGCCGATCCCAAACGCGCGAGCTTCCGCCATGCCCGCGGAGTACTGCGCATAAACGAGGCCCGCGGCGCAAACCAGCGTCCATTTGCGGAATGCGCGGAGGCCCAGGCGTTCGCCGAGCGCGAAGAACTCGACGAGCGCCGCCAGCGCGAAAACGGCGGCCACGATCGCAACGAACCAGGCAGGCGCCCACCACACCAGAACAACCACCGCCGCGATCAGTACAATTCCCGTGATGATGCGGAGGGCCATTGCGGGCTAGCCTTCAGAGGAAGCGGCGCGTTTGTGCGGCGCGGGCGCGCCGAGCCCGCCGTAGCGGCGTTCGCGCTTTTGGAAGTCGAGAAGAGCTTCGAGCAGGCGCGCGCGCGAAAAATCCGGCCACAGCGTGTCCGTGACGTAGATCTCGGCGTACGCAATCTGCCAGAGGAGAAAATTGCTGACGCGCATTTCGCCGCTCGTGCGGATCAGAAGGTCAGGGTCTGGCAGGCTGGCGGTATAGAGATGCCGGGAAATGCTCTGCTCGTCGGCGCGAAACGAGGACAGGCCCTTCGCGCGCACGTTGTCGAGGAGAGAATTGAAGGCATCGACAAGCTCCGCGCGGCCGCCGTAGTTGAGCGCGACGGCGAGATTCATGCCCGTGTTGTGTGACGTCACCTGCGCGGCCTCTTCGAGGTCTTTTTGAACGGGTCCCGAAAGCTCCGCGGCGCGGCCGATCACGCTGAAGCGAATATTGTTCTTGTGCATGACGGGCAGCTCGCGCTTCAGGTATTCGCGCAGCAGGCGCATGAGGAAATCGACTTCCGCCTGCGGCCGCCGCCAGTTTTCAACCGAAAACGCATACAGGGTGAGATAAGGAATTTTCAGTTGGGCGCAGGTTTCGATCACCGTGCGCGCCGCGTTGATTCCCGCGCGATGGCCGGCGAAGCGCGGAAGATGACGCCGCTGCGCCCAGCGGCCGTTGCCGTCCATGATCGTGGCGATGTGTTGCGGCAGCTTCTTCAGGTCGAGCTTGCTGAGAAGCTCCTCTTCCTCGCGGTTGGCCTTCAGAAACTCCGTCGCTTTCACTGGGAAACCGTCCGGCACATCGGCGGAACCGCAAAGTAGCACAGGCACTCGGGTTGCGCAACGCGAGGGCGGGCCACGGCGTGCACGACCGGAACGGTTGGGCGGCAGCGGCCGACCGGTCGCGAGGAGGCACACCCGGCTTTGGCGCCCGTCGCGAACACTCGCAAGGCGGCCGTTCGATTAGAATTTGTAGACAAAGCCCACGGAGATCTTCGGACTGAACTGGTTCGTGCTGAAATAGTGAGTTCCAACCATGTCCGCGCCGGCGCGGATGGCATAGCGGCCGTTCAGGGTGTCGAGGTCGACTCCCCCGCCCACTTCATAAGCAAACGCGCCCTGGCCTCCATAGGGAGTCTGAGGAACGAAGTGCGAGCGGCCCGCCAGCCCGTGCCCCCACACCTCGATGTTTTGCCGAAAGAGCCTCGCGCGAACGCGTGCTCCCCCCATTCCCAGAAGAAATCTCGCCTGGTACGGGTATTGATCGCCGAGCGTCAGAACGAACTCGCCGTCGGCGCCAAGCCAATCCTTGAGGTAGTAGACGATGGAATAGTTGAAGCCGTTCGTGCTGATGGTCTTGCTGGGAATCTCGTAGAAGCGCAGGTACGTGTAGCCGACATACAGTTGAAACGGGTAAGTCTCCCGGACGCCAATCACGACTTGCGGGTCAGCGGCGGCGGATTCTTTGCTGCTGCTCGAAAAATCGGCCGTGGACGACGGCGCGGCAGGCGCCGAGGATGCAAGCCATGCCGGCAGTGGCATCGAATACGCCGCGGTCGGCAAGGGACTCGTTTCTGCGGCGGTTGATCCGGATAGCGAGAAGGTTTGTGAATTTTGTTGTGCGGGTGTGCCCCGGCCGAGCAGAAAGATTGCCGACACCAAGAGAGCGAACTGTCTCATCGCCTATCTCCCCCTAAGTCCCACTGCCCCATCCAATTTAGAACGATTACGGCTCCTTGTGTCCACTCTTTCCTGCTTCAGCATACTAGGAAAATGCGGTTGGGGTCTAACCCTTCGAAGGGGTGACCGAAATGAGGGCGGCGAAGACGGCGTCCTGTTGCCGCTGTGGCACATGGACTTAATAGGAAAGAAAAAAGGAGTGGCCCGAGGGTGTCCCGGGCAAAGCGCCCGGTGGGTGGAGGGCCACTCCTTAGAACCGTGTCGATTAGACACCAACCGAAGCCGCTCTGCTGTGACGCAAGTCACCAGCAAGGGTGATATGCCGCTGGTCTGCTAAGGACGGCAAGCCGGCTACGACTTCACCAGGCCGAGGAATTGGCGCGGGTCGTTGGCGAATCCGGGAAAGACGCCGTTCAAGTTGCTGTCGCCGAGATGCCTCGAGATAATTTCGCCCAGGACGCTCCGGTAGTCGGTGGTGACGGCGAGGTCGCGGTTCTGGTGCAACTGGTCTTCGCTCATCCCCGGCCAGCGCGTGTAGACCTTTCCGCCTCTGATGCCGCCGCCCGCGACGAACATGCAGTTGGCATGGCCGTGGTCGGTGCCGCGATTGCCGTTCTCGTGGGCCGTGCGCCCGAATTCGGACATGCTGACGAACACAATATCGCCCATGCGGTCTCCCATGTCCTGATGAAACGCGGCGATCCCCTGCCCCAGATCGCGCAGCAAGTTCGCGAGCTGGCCTTGCACGCCGCCTTCGTTGACGTGGTTATCCCAGCCGCCGCTATCGAGGAATGCCACCTCGAGGCCCAGGTTCGCCTTGAACAGTTCGGCAATTTCCATCAGGCTGCGCCCGAACCGGCCCTGCGGATATTGGGCGCCATTCTCCGGCTGATATGCATCGGGATTTATCTGCTTGAGCTGGTCGACAGCTTCGAACGTTTCGTGGCTCACTCCGCGCATCGCTTCGTCCACCGTCTGCGCGTACATGGCCTCGAATCCGCCTTCCGTC